>Ga0102940_1000144_pt1 | contig 49443 bp, 37 predicted proteins | sample SalPonR2_C_D1_MG_FD_78215 | JGI IMG/M metagenome (GOLD analysis project Ga0102940, IMG submission 78215) | Salt pond soil microbial communities from South San Francisco under conditions of wetland restoration - Salt Pond MetaG R2_C_D1_MG | ecosystem: Environmental > Aquatic > Marine > Intertidal... | reverse complement strand
CATCTTTTTCACCTACTCTGCGTTAAAAACTGCTACTGGTGTTAACCACACGCAGTTTTTGCCTTGATTAGGCAAAAAATCTGCTCGGTCAAAATCTAAACTTCAATATTGTGAACTACTTATAGCTCGACTTTAGCCATTTTAAGTAGCTCTAGCTGCCATAAAAGCTAAGTGATCGAATGATGGTTTATTAATTAAGTTACAGTTGTCCTTTTTGATAAGGCAGTGGAAAATCATATAAGGATGGATTCATTCGAAAACGCGTAGTCCAAGTAAGGTACATTCGAGTTTCAGCAAACAGTTCCATTACAGCATAGGGGCCGTCTGCAATCATAATTATTTGAAAATCAGAGAACCAACGACCTAATAAAAAGCAAATTTGCCTTGTCCAGCCGGATAGCTTTTTCATCGTGGTATCGCTTTGAAGGCGCAAGGTATTGGAGTAAGCAGCATTACACAAATCCAACGCAATCCGCTACATCTGACAAAGTACTTCTTTGTAGATCGAACGGCATCATGATAAATACCTCTTGCTTTTATTTTTGGACCCCATCCTCCATTTTGCTCGACTTAACACTCGGTGGTATAAGTCCCAATTAGGGATTTTATTTAAGCCAAGTGTTCTAAGTACACCGCAAACGGTTCGCTTGCCAGGTGTTAAAATAGCTCCTTGCAATAATTGACCAGCACGTTCAAAGACCTTTTTGAAAATAATGGAGAAAATACCGATATTATCCTCGACAACTCAGGTGGATACTTATACATAAATATTGAATTTTAGTTATGAAGTTGTTTAAGAATTCCTGGTGAGATGATTGGTAACGGCTTTCAATGTGTTGCCAAGGGCTCAGTGAGGAGTTTTTAAACAACTTCTAAAAATATTTATGGCTTTACAAATTGCTCACTAAGTATTCTGCCCTCGAGCGCTACCCGAACCACATAGTTACCACCTGGCCAGTGAGAAATATCCAGCAACCTATTTTCGGGAGCACTAAAGGAATCATCATACATAAGCACACCCTGGCTATTAAAGACCTGTATCCTGCCCTTTGCCGAGGCTTCACTTAGCTCTACCAGGATTTGATCCGACGCGGGATTAGGGAACAGGCTGATTATTGTCTTGCGCTCTACACTCGGACTTACCCTAGTAGGGAGGCCCGGCAGATCGGATAATGATCGCCGCCATAGCGCGGCACCATTCAGCCCCAGATATAGTCTATCCTGCTGGAATACCAGCGAGGAAATATTTAAAGAAGGTAGATTATGACTAATATTGGCCCATTGCTCGAAATCCTGGGATGCAAAAAGCCCTTTTTGGGCGATAGCCAGAAAATACCAATCCTCGTATTGCTTTAAAAACAGGATCCTTCCCTGAACTTCGGGAGGAAGCTCAAAAACTTCCCAACGACGATCCGCAAAATTAAATTGGATCAGTGGCTCTTCGACCGTATTTAAACCCAGCAACCGGTTCCCCAGCATTTTTATAGAAAACAAAAAATTATTCGTCCCAAAGGGCCCTAAATTTGTGGTGATTTTATCCCATGAGGCTCCAGCATCTGCTGACAGCACAACATCCCCCAGGACATCTAGGGCAGCGATGAGTGAGTCGTTAGTTGCAATCTTGGTAATAGTATTCAGATTAGGGTCACTGGTAAGATCGACGTTGATTAACTCTTCATTATTCAGGCTAGCTAAATAGATTCGGCCGTACTTCGCGTAGAGTACCTTGCCCTGAAACAACGCCAGTGGTGTTCCCGTAAGGAGCCCCGAAAAGCGGGAGAACCAGGTAGTCCCCTGGTCCTTACTGAGGTAAAATTTATTGCGGTAATTAATCCAGAACTCATCATTGAGGACCAGCCCCTCCAAAAAATCAGGTCCTCCCAAATCTGTCAGGTCTTGCCAATGCTCCCCCCCGTCGCTAGAAGCATAAGTCTGGTACTCATCTTTCACCAGTAGAGTCTGCGTATTGGTCATCATACTGACCGTTTCAAAAGCGGAGCCCAATCCGATTTGAACGGGCACTAAGGTTTTCAGTTGATCGAAAGAGACAGACACATCACCTAGTAAGCTCGTCAGCACTAGCTCGTTAGAAACAGAGCGCAGGGCAAACTGCTGTCCATCACTTTGTAAAGACCAGTTGAGACCCCGATCATTCGACCAGTAGTACTTGCGGTCATAATCATTAAATACATACCAATTATCCTCATTCCCAAACAGCTGGACGATTTGAAAAAATGGAGACATCTCAATCTGTAGCGTATCCCAGGTCAGATTCTCCTCCAGAATGAATGCCTGCTCATCATTGAGTATCACGACATCGCTCCCTAATTGATGTAAGCTATAGGTGGCCAAAGTAGGATCAGGCGTGATATCGACCCAATTCGCCCCCCAGTCGCTTGAGTGGAGGATACGCCCTCTGCCATCAATGATGCGCTCTACCTCCAGGCTGAACAAGCCCTGGGGATGATCAAAGACCTGATTGATTTCTTTATAGCTAACCGGCTCCCAATTCTGCCCATCGTCGAACGAGCGAAAGGCTTCTTTCTTAAAACCACCAAAGCCAGCTGAATTATCCAGCAACCGAACGCCCGAGACAAACAGATGCCCTTCTTCTACCGCAAAGTATTCTATTTTGTACTGGCCGTCCCGTTCAAACACCACTTCCCACTGCCAACTATTCTCCACCTGAATTCCTTTCACCAGGTATTGCCCACTCTCGGTTGTGCTGTAGGTCTCGTCTACCAGAGCATACAGGGCTGAACCATCTATTTCCATCTTTTGGACACTTTGCAAGAGTGGATCACTTAGGTGTAGCCATTGGTTACGTTCGCTGTTCAATTGAAATACCCCTCCTTTATTACCGAGAAAAAAGCGGGTACCATCATTCGCCAAACAATGGGTAGTACTTACTGCGGGGCCATTAATTCGCTCCCACTGCGCGAGCAAAAAGGAAGGGAATAAAACCAAGATCATAGGGATTAGTAAGGCTCTCATATATTCATTTTAATGGTGAATGGCAAACCCCCAGTAGGATCCGTTAAAAAATTACCTGGGAGATACTACTACACTATGTAAGAAATTTCTAAGTATTTTGAAAGTCATCTTTTTGCCAAACTCTGCATTGTGTACTTGGCTTCGTAGCTATGGCTACGAGCCTGCGCCACGCCTTAATTTTGAACAAAAATCTGAGGTTTCAAAAAGCATATTAACTTTTTACACACTGTACTAGTTTGTAAATTTACAATGAAGTTGTCTAAAGTTTTCTTACTGGGCATATCTAATTTTACCTTTGCCCAGTCTGGGACCGCATCCATGAATAAAACAGCCGAGACCTGGGAAGTGGGGGGCATTCTTGCCCTGAATAGTTTTGCCGGAGACCTGGTCGAACCGAATGCTAACGACTGCTGCGGCGTGTTTTCATTGATGGTAGCCAAACGTCTGATGGATAATCACTAAAAAAGACAGGGGAATATTTCGCTTTTTTTAAAAGGATCGTATCTTTACGGTCCTTTTAAAAAGAGAGTGTAGCTCAGTTGGTTTAGAGCGCATGCTTGACAGGCATGAGGTCGGCGGTTCGAATCCGCCCATTCTCACCACTTCTATTTAAGCTTTCTTTTCATTTTTTTTTCTCAACGTGTTGATGAGTGGCCGATATCCACGTCATTCCTCTCCTTTTCTATTTTTTTCAATTGCTTGATATCCAGTAGGTTTTGTACCTCTTTTCCAATTTTTTTGAAAAATATGGAAAAGAGGTACAACTATACTTACCTAATGCCGTTAGGTGTATGTATTTATACCTAACAGTATTAGGCTAATGCTTATGGATAGAAAAATTACTAAAAAGAATAATTACGGAACCTGGATCGGCGGAAGTTTAATATTGTTGTTGCTCTTCGGGTTTGCCTTTTATGCTTTCCGTAGTGGATTTCATTCCACCCTGCAAGTAGATCGAGATCAACTAACAATTTCCGAAGTAGCCCATTCTCCTTTTTACGAGTATATCAATTTGACGGGCAGGGTAGAGCCCCGGAACACTTACTATATTGACAGCAAAGTAGCGGGGACGGTAGAAAAAATTTTAGTAGAATCCGGGCAGTCTTTAAGAGCCGGAGATACCCTGCTGTACCTTAGCAATGCGGATTTACAATTGGAGGTCATGCAGCGGGAGACACAGTTGATAGAACAACTCAATAATCAGCGCCAAACGGCTCTACTACTCAATCAGAATAATTTTAACCAGCGGGCGCAGTTGGTTGAGGTAGATTATCAGATCGGACTTCAGCAAAAAGAATACCAGCGCAATAAAGCACTATTGTCCGACAGTATTATCTCGCAAAGTGATTTTGAGCCGATTGCCGATCGCTATGATTATTTACGCAAACGTAGACAACTGTTGCAGCAATCCTACGCCACTGATTCATTGGCTCGGCTTATGCAATTGCAGCAAATCGACGAAACGGAAGACCGGATATTGAATAACCTGGCAGCGGTCCGACTTATCTTAGATCGCTTGTACGTCACCGCTCTGGCTCCTGGTCGGTTAAGTGATTTTACAGTACAAGTTGGGCAAGCTCTTAGTAGCAGTGATCGGTTGGGAGAGGTTTACTCGCTCGAAAATCCAATCATCGACGCTGATATTGACGAATTTTATTTGGATAAGGTGTCTCTTGGACAAGAAGGGGTGGCTTTTATCAATGGCGATACGCTCCCCTTAAGGGTGGAGAAAATTTATCCAACTGTGGAGGAAGGGCGTTTTCAGGTAGCTATGGGCTTGGTAGAAAATAGCAGTCAGGATTTAAAACTAGTGAAAGGACAGTCCTTCCGGATTCGATTATTCTTTGGTGAGCCTACCGAGACGACTTTACTGGTTAGCGGTAATTTTTATAATGCTACCGGTGGTAACTGGGTGTATCTGGTTCAGGGGAATCAGGCTGTGCGCCGCTACATAGAATTGGGAAGAAAGAACCCCCGATACTACGAAGTGTTGGAGGGATTGACACCAGGGGATCGGGTGATTACCTCTGCGTATGATAATTTTAAAGATTACGAAACTATAAAATTTGATGGATATGAAAACTGAATTAACACCGGTTGTCCTTATGAAGCAGGTTTACAAATATCACTATACCAGTGACCTGGAAACCGCCGCGGTTAACGGGGTTAATCTGGAAATAAAATCGGGGGAATTTGTAGCCATTATGGGCCCATCCGGTAGCGGAAAATCTACTCTTCTCAATTTAATCGGTATGATCGACGATGTTTCCAGGGGAGAGTACTGGTTTCAGGGGCAGGACGTCGCTCGGCTTTCGCGAAAAGCAAAAACGCAGTTGCGCAAAGGGAATATTGGTTTCATTTTTCAGAGTTTCAATCTGATCGATGAGTTAACGGCTGCCGAGAATATTGAGCTACCTCTTCTTTATCTGAAAGTACCAGCAAAGGAACGGCGCGAGCGCGTTGAAGAGGCCCTGCTCAATTTGGAGATGGTGCATAGGAAGGATCACTTCCCACAACAACTCTCCGGAGGTCAGCAACAACGCATTGCCATTGCCCGGGCTATGGTGACCCGTCCTGGCCTGATTCTGGCCGATGAGCCCACGGGAAATCTGGATTCTGAGAACAGTGCCATCGTGATGGATAAACTTAAGTTTTTTCACGAAAGTGGGGCAACCATTGTTATGGTAACGCACTCAGAGCAGGATGCCAGACACGCCGGACGCACCATTGAGCTTTTTGACGGTAAGCAGTTAATCTCAGAAGCGGCTCATAAGGCCCAATAAGCAAAGGAAGTTCGCCAGGTTTGGGTTGGACTTTAGCTATCTATTTAATCAACTAAAACAATAAACAACATTTACTATGGCTACCAAAGCACTCGTCGCCGCCTCTACTAAACCACTTGTTCTGTCTATCCTTTCCTACGGGGAGAATTATGGATATCAGATTATAAAAGAAGTCGAACAGCTTTCGCAGGGTGAACTGAGCTGGACCGACGCCATGCTGTATCCAGTACTTAGCCGTATGGAAAAAGAAGGGCTCATTGCCTCCAATTGGGTGAAAATGGATACCGGCCGTAAACGAAAATATTACCAGATCACCACCGAGGGGCAGAAGCGCCTGGAGAGGGAGCGCCGGCAATGGCTAAATGTCAATCGCGTCTTTATTAAATTATGGGGGATGGATGAAAAACCTTACCAGCCCGATCTGGGATAAGTTAATTAATAATGAGTATGGAATCTTTTAATCTGGAACGGGCAATACGTGATTGGCGCAGAGACCTACAGCGTTATCGCTCCATGGAGCCTGGTTTTATCGAGGAATTGGAGAGTAGCCTGCACGACTACTATGAGGAGTATCTCATTCGAGGCTTTCGTGCTAATGAAGCTTTTGCGAGGGCAAAGCTTAAAGTGAGCCCCGACGAGCAGGTACTGGCTCAGGAGTTTTCGCGCGCAGCTATTCCGCATAAAGGCTGGAAATCAGTTTTCGGTAGTTTCTTCTTTTTGCTACCGAGTTATCTAAAGGTTGCTCTGAGAAATCTACGCCGTAAGCGTTTTTATAATCTTATAAATTTCACCTGTCTGACGGTGGGTATACTGACTACCATTCTGGCTGTATTGTATCTGGATTACGAAACCAGTTATGATGATATGATTCCGGAGGTCGATCGTAAGTATCGGCTCGGACGTACCTTTCGTTCGCAGGATTATAGCGTCATGAGCTTTGATGGTTACTTTGGGGCAGCCCCCGAAGTTCAGCTGCAGCAGTTGAATGGTTTCCAAAATATAAAAGGTGTTGAACAGGCATGTCAGTTCTATACTTTTTGGCAACCGGCCATTATTAAGGCCAATGAAAAAGAGCTTAGCACTGAGAATTTACTACAAACCAATACCCCAACCGCCTTTTTCGATTTCTTTGGGTGGTCTTTTTTAAAGGGGTCGATCGAGGCCTTCGGACAGAAGCCAAATACGGTGGTCCTGACGGAAAGCGAGGCCATACGTATTTACGGCGCGGATTGGGCTGATCAGCCTAACCTTTTGGAGCAACTCATGGAGATCGACGGAGAGGACTATGCGCTGGTCGGAGTAATCGAAGATTTGCCACCCAATGTCCATTTCGACTTCTCTATGGCCTTGTACCGCCCGAAAATTGAGTACTGGGGCTCGCGCACTTACGTAAAATTGGCCAGGGGAGAAGATCCAGCTACCATCGCTCGGCGCATGGACAAAAACATGGCTAAAATTAATACCCGACTGGCCGAGAGTGAGTTATTTGGTGGCACGATCATTCAGCCGCTGAGGAGTATCCATCTCAATTCGGACATGTTATACGAACTCAAGCCGCCTGGAGATAAGCGCTACCTGTATATTATCGGTATTATCTCCGCGATTATTCTATTGCTGACGATTAGCAATTATACTAATTTGAGTATTGCCATGAATGCCAGCCGGGCCCGGGAGATAGGGATGCGTAAAATCTTTGGTGCCATGGAAGGGCAGGTTTCCCGACAATTCGTTCTAGAATCGGTAGTGTTGAGTCTGCTCACTTTACCCGTAGTCGCTCTGGCTTTGCAAGTTATTATTCCCTGGTTTAACACCTTTATGGGTACTGGTCTGAATGAACAGATCTTAAACCGATCGTCTTTTTGGCTAATACTGGTTTCCACAACTTTATTAGTAGGACTGATAGCTAGTCTGTATCCTTCTCTATTTTTGGCACGCCATCCGGTCTTACGCTTGTTCCGGGGCGATTTGGTCAAGAATACCCACCGAGGGTTCAGCACCCGTAAAGCAATTATCAGTTTTCAATTTGTATTATTGATTGGACTATGTAGCCTTACTTTATTGGTCAATCAACAACTCAGGTATATCCAGACCAAGGATTTGGGCTTTGATAAAGAGCAAGTCGTCTACATCAATCTTTCCGCTGATAGCAGTAAATACAAAGTATTCAAGAACGAATTACTACAAATACCCGAGGTGACGGGGGTCGGCTCCGGTAGTCCGCTGGGGCGTAATCCTTTTAACCAAACTACTTATAAATTAGACGGTACGGCCGAAGTATTCGACGATGCCTATGATATCAGTTTGGATTACGCTGCCATTGATCTGCTCAATATTGAGACCTCGATTCCAGATTATGTGAATAATCCTGCCGAAGCACCCCAAAATTTAGTCTTGATTAACGAAACCCTTTCCAACCGTTTGTGTCAACGCTTTGATCTGGAAAAACAAGATTTGGTCGGGCGTCAGATTATTCAGGAACCGGAATATACCGATGAGGAAACCGGGGAGCCTGGTTTTCCTATTACGATTGCTGGTTTTTTTAAAGACATCAATATGTTCTCTTTGCGAGAAGAAATAACTCCTATGTTCCTGACAGCTTACAAAGACCCTGGCTATGTGAGATGGGTCTCGGTTGCCTGGGAGGGAGTCGCCCCCAATAAGATTATCGATAAGATACGGGAGAAGTACCAGGGGCTACAATTAAATCAGGCTTTGTACTATAGCTACTTAACCCAAAATATTGAAGAACTCTACGCTAAGGAGCGGCGTATTGCCCGGTTAAGTATTTACTTCAGTTTGGTCGCCTTTACCGTAGCTATTATAGGCTTGATTGCTCTAACCGCCTACCTGACTACCTTAAAACGGAAGGAGATTGGTATTCGTCAGATCCTGGGTGCGAGCCAGCTCGATATCCTGAAACGCTTCAATCGGGAATACCTGGTACTGATCGGGATCAGCTTACTGATTGCCGCGCCTCTAACCTGGTACGGAGTATCTCGCTGGTTATCCTCCTTTGCTTACCGTATCGAGTTAAATCCACTGATCTTTTTATTGGCAGGCTTAATCACTTTACTGATTACCAGCGTAGCGGTGAGTATTATGACGCTCAAAGCCGCTCGTGCGGTACCCGTAGATGCTTTACAAGAAACCCAATAATTTAATTTTTACTCCAGAAAATCATCCGTTATTATGAAAAGTTTATTTTGTTTATTCACATTTTTTCTCGGCTGGAGCAGCCTTGTTCAGGCCCAGGTAATTAATGACTTTTTAGACCAATATGGGATCAATCCCGTAACGATCAGCTTTCATCCCAGCGGAGATGCTCTGGTCTCTACCTCTCTGGACCAGTCCGACTTATCCCAGTATTTATTACTGATATCTAAAGAACAAGGAACGTTCAGGGTTGATACACTAGAAACCAGTCGACCCAATCGATCTGCCTTCTCCAGAGGGGGCGAGTATCTGGTATACAATTATTTCGATCCTGTCTCTGGAGACTTTTATACCGCCAAAAGAAAATACGATGGAGTAGAAGATATTGGTCCCCCCATCTTCTCATTCAGAGCAGAGGCGCAAACCAGCATCGAACAACATCCCGATTACGCAGGTGTTCACGCTGCCATCACAGACTACGTAGAAGCACTTTACGAAGCCGACTCGACAAAAATTATTCGCAGTGTACATCCTGATTTACGTAAAAGAGGCTACTGATTTAATGCCAGCCAATCCGAATGGAATGATAATCTGGATATGACCTACGATGATCTTGTTAGCTTGGCGACACGATGGAATAAATCGGGCCAACGCGCAAACGCCGACTCACCGAAAATCATTAAAATCTACGATATCAATGAACGGACTGCGGTCGGAAAATTGATTGCTGAATGGGGGATGGACCATTTTCAGCTGGCAAGAATTGACGGTAAATGGATGATTATGAATGTATTATGGCAGTCGATATCCGATGAGGGTTAGTGTATTTAAATTGGGCACACTTGAGTAAAGATAAGGAGGTAGTATAATGGAGAGAGCCAAAACTCTTGATTTCTATTAGGCAAAATCCATTCCTTCCTCCACCTGCCCCAATTCATCTAAAAACAACTGCCGGACTTTGGCAATGTTTTCATTGAGTTCTTCCCTTTTCCAATCTTCGGTTGGGATTCCGGGCAGCACGACGACCTCCACGGCCGTAGGGCGGAATACGTTTGATCCCCGGGGCATGGCATCGTGTGCATTTTTAATGACAATGGGCACCAGGGGTACACCAGCCTGCATCGCCAAATGGAAAGCCCCTTTTTTGAATTTACCTAATTTATAAGAATAACTCCGGGTGCCTTCCGGAGCGATGGCCAGAGAAGTACCGTTTCTGATGGTTTCCACGGCTGGTTGTAGAGCTTCAATTGCCTGTTCTCTATTTTGTCGATCCACGAAAATGATACCCGCCGAAGCCATCATCTGACCGAGAATGGGGAAGTTTTGTAACTCTTTTTTGGCCACCCCGGTAACGTCCCGACGCAATAATTTGGCTATAATAAAAAGATCTGCATTGGATTGGTGATTAAAGAGGAAAACGGCGGGGCGATAGTTCCAGATATTTTCTTCATTTTTCACAATGACACTGATACCGGCCATTGCGGTACCCAGGTCTCCGACCAGCGCAATCATATTATTGATCCCATCTTGCCAGTTTAAGGTACTGGCGCCGGTCAATACGCCCCCCATAGCGGCCGGGATAAGACTGGCCATGGTCAAACCAGTGCGAAGAAAATTACTGATTCCCGGGCGGATTTCATCGTTGAAGCGGTAGATGGGCCAGTCATTTTCGTAGGCGATACCGGATAATTTAATATCTGGATTCATAGGGCGCGGATACCCTACCATCTCGAGTAAAGGTAAATCCTCGGCGCTATCTGTATAAAAATAACTTTTCGATAGTTCTATCTCGTGCCGTTCTGTAAATTGCTGGGCGGCGTAGGCTTTGCCTTCCCCCCAACAAGCGGGCTCGATGATTCGTCCCGTAAAGGTTCCGTCCTGCACCTCCATGCGGGTACACATCACCTCTTCGATCCCCAAATCCCGGGCGATGGGATTAACCTGGTAGGGGGTAGCGGCCGAAACGATGGCCACGGTATGGCCTTTGGCCAGGTGGGCGGCGACCAGCGCGCGCGATTCCGGATAGATTTCGTCGGCCAGGTGCTTGAGATAGACCTCCTCGCCAACATCAATAAATACTTGTTCTTTGACGCCCTGTACTCCTTTGGCGCCAAGCGCGGCGAGACCAGCGAAGTTGCCATTCCCCAGTGCGTAGACCATGACTCCCGCAAATTGGGAGACGATCTCCCGTGGCGACATTTTTCCGCTAAGGAAGCGCGCCTGAAAGAACTCCCGCGCCGAAAACCCCTTGATCAGGGTCCGGTCCAGATCAAAGAAAGCAGCAATATGCGGACCTGATTCACCCTTGAGTATGTCCTGTGTGATGTCAAAAGAGCGGGAACCGGGTACGATACTTCGCTCCATCGGGATTTCCTCGGCGGTGATTTCCTGTTGGGGAAGCGTAATATCCTGAATTTGTTGAATGACGCGGCTGTACTGCTCTAGTTGTTGCTCGAAGTATTGAAGCTCCTCCGTTTTAGGGTCTTCCTGCGTGGGGATTAATTTCAGATTCTTGGCGAGCCGTATGCCATTCACTAAGAAGGGTTTAGAGACAGACTCTATGCGTTGAATTTTTCCCTTCCACTGTAGTTCTCCACCGAGTGCCAGACAGCTTTCAATAAAGTTATTTTCGTCGAAGGGGTATTCGGTATCTAATTGCTTTAAGCCCTGGACAATGACTTTGTAGGCTTCCAAATAGGGGAATAAGACCACGGGAGCAACCAGTACTTTTTGTTTGCTAAGCAGACGCCGGTAATTAATGCTATCGTCGCGTAGGGTGATAGGCGGCTTTCGTTGGAAGAGGGCCAGGTCCCCTTCTATTTTCCTGGAAAAAATGGGCTTTTTGGCATAAAAGAATTCAAACTTGAACAGATCGCGTAAGTCCATGACCGTTGTCCAGAAAAAGAGCTGACGGTCTGATTTTTCCTGATCCTGGCTAAGCATCAAAGCCAGCTCTATGAAGGCCCGATGGTAGAGATGATGGGCGGCCATATTAGAGTAATAGGTCGCCTGCATATATTGCTCATTCACCACCTGATATTTGGAAGTCAGGTTACCGCCCTGGTAGCGAATGATACCCTTTTGCATGAGTAAGTTGAGGGCTTTTTGTACGCTGGCTCCAATGGCCTGGCCCCGATCCACCAGGGCATCTTTCTTATGAGATTCTATCAGGAGCATGAGATCGGCCACATCGCGCTCGATTTCCCGTTTGTTTAGGGCGTATTTACTGAGTAGGCTGGTACAGACCAGGGAGGTGGTGGTCACTGGCGTAATCTGGTTAATCCGGTGGACCAACTGAAAAGCAAATCTGGGGAGATTACTTTTTGAATTCTGTAAGCGACCCTCCATACCCGGCACTGGGGCTGTTGGCTGCTCGGATAAATGAACGGGATGATCAAAGCGGATGGAGATTTTTCCAAAATTATCGCCCAGCTTACGCAAATAATTGAGGAACCAACCCAGGCTTTCGGGTTTTTTACCTTTACCCAGGCTCTCGAGCGTCATGTCTTTTACGTCAGGGATGAGATCATATACGATGGAGACAGGTACATACTTGACCTCTTCGGGGCTGTCCTGCTCGCCTTCCATAATGTATTTCAGGATACCCATTTTGGGCCAGACGAGTTTGCCGGTACGGGAGCGAGTACCTTCCAGGGCCCACATGAAGTGTTCTCGCTCGTTGATCAGATATTTGATATAATAACGCAAGACGGCCCGATAGACGAGGTTCTCTTTGATGGCCCGGCGGATAAATATCACGCCGGTATTACGTCCAAACTGGCCGAGCCCCAGGAAATCCATATTAATACCGGCAAAGGTATGGGGTAGGGGCATCCCATGTCGAATGAGTACAATACCCAGCACGATCATATCGATGTAGGTTTTGTGGGTCATCACGAAGGCAATGGGGTGCTTACGCATCAGCTTGGTCAGCTTTTTTAATTCGCCGGGATCGACGTCGATGGTCCGGTCATAGCCGCGAGCGAGCACGAATTGGGCAATCTCTGATCCAACAAACTGGGGAATAGGTTTTTGCTCGGTATACAGCTCTTCGAGGTATTCCCTGGCTTCTTTTTTGATCTGCTCGATGGGTTGCTCCAACTGAGTAGATAATTCCTGTATTAATTGTTGGAAGCTTTGGGCTTCCATAAGTCGCGCGCTCCCTTTGGATTTATTTTCTGTATCCATCTACTGGTTTATCTAATATCTCCTCCAATTTAGCATAAAGAATGGAGCCATACAATTCAGATGACAGAATCTTGCCTTCGAACCATCAAAGGGCAGATTTTGTTTATAAGGTGTAGGCCAAAATAAATTTGGCAATATCGGCCCGGAGTTTAAATAAAGCTTAAAAAAATATTTTTTTTAAACTTTATTTTGGTTTACTGAGTGGATACTTTTAAATTCCAGCTCGATATTCATTAAAAATCGCAGCTTTATTATGCTCAATTCGCTAATATCATCAAAGAAAATCAGGAGGCCTTCCTGGTTTTGGCTTTTCACGGAAAGTGGCCGTGCTGTCACCGAATACAGCGCCTCTCTTCCGTATCGTAAGCTATTGCGGCATACCAAAAGAGGCGACGGTCATCCCGTTTTGGTTATTCCCGGGTTTATGACTACCGATCTATCTACGGCACCCATGCGAGATTTCCTGGAGCAGATAGGGTATACGCCCTACGGATGGGAACAGGGGCGGAATTACGCCGCAGTGGAACTCATCGATATACTAGCCCATCGCCTGGAAGAAATCTATGAGAAACACGGAACCAGGGTTAGTCTGATTGGCTGGAGTATGGGGGGGATTTATGCCCGTCAGATCGCCAAGCGCAACCCGGAATACGTTCGTCAGATTATCACGATGGGTTCTCCTTTTGCCGGGATTACCAAACCCACCAATGTCAGCTGGCTCTATAATTTGCTCACCTGGTCACGTATCAAAGAGGTGGATCCCTGGTTGATTAAAGACCTGCCCAAACCAGCGCCGGTTCCTACCACGGCTATCTATACCAAACAGGATGGCATTGTACCCTGGAAGGTATGTCGGGAACCGGTAGAAGACGATTGGCACCAGAATGTTCAGGTCCGGGGTAGTCACCTCGGACTGGGGGTGAATCCTGCTGTTTTGGCGGTACTGGCCGATCGACTTCAGTATAATCAGGAAGATTGGCATCCATTCAAAGCTGGGTTCCTCAGTAAATTACTTTTTTATCCCGGAGCCTAAGTACTCTGTAATTTGAGTTAATGTGTATTTTGAAACCTCAGATTTTTGTTCAAGATAAGGCGCGGCGGATTCCCTCCGCAAACGTACCTCTAATCATACAGTAGATATTTTTTTCTACTTTCCTTAAATTGACCAAGCTCCGGCTCCCAGCTAGCTCTTATTTCAGCCTCACTTTTTCCGGCAATGAGCTGTGCCTTTAACTCATCATTTCCCGACAGTTTTTCGAAGAAATTACTCTCCAGGAAGAATTTATCCTTATGCGGATAGGTCTGATAGATATCGAGTAGATAGCTGAGATTAAGTTGCCTTTCGGCAAAAATTTGCTCGGGCAGAAGCTGCGTTAAATCAAGACCATAGCAGGTTTTGTCTTCGTGTTTGGGGTAGGTGGCACCCGGCCGGGAAACGGGGGTAAAAGAGAAGGCCGTTTGGGGATAATCCGGAGCACCGATCACCTGGAACTGTTTACTGGTACCTCTGCCCAGGCTGAAGACCGTGCCCTCAAATAGACAGATGGAAGGGTAGAGGTAGATCGCGCGATTGTTAGGCAGGTTGGGCGAGGGTTTAATGGGGAGGATATAGGGTCGGTCGTGGCTGTAATTTTCGCAGGGGATAACGGTTAGATCACATTGTAGACCGCCGACTAACCATCTTTCTCCATTCACCATTTGGGCGTATTCTCCAATCGTCATGCCGTGTACCGTCGGGATGGGGTGCATACCTACGAAAGAGCGATAGCGGCTGGTATCTAGTACCGGTCCATCTACGTAGTGCCCATTGGGATTAGGTCGGTCTAGAACGAGCATAGGGATATCATTTTCGGCGCAAGCCTCCATAATGTAATGCATCGTAGAGATGTAAGTGTAAAAACGGGCTCCGACGTCCTGAATGTCAAAAACCATCAAATCGATCCCCGCTAAATCCGTGGGAGCGGGTTTGCGCTTAGCCCCGTACAGTGAAGCAATGGGAAGCCCGGTTTGGTTATCCTTACCATCGCTTACTTTTTCTCCGGCGTCGGCCTGCCCCCGAAAGCCATGCTCGGGTGCAAAAATTTTGATGATTTTTATTCCGGAAGCCAATAAGCTGTCTACCAAATGCGTATTTCCAATAGTGGAAGTTTGGTTGACTACCATCCCTATACTTTTACCTCTGAGTAAGGGGAGGTAAGCATCCGTACGGGCAGCCCCGACGGTAATAGCAGTCTCGGCTTCACCATTACTCGTTTTACTTTGCGCCTGACTGGTCTGGTTTTGGCAAGAAAAAACACAAATACTCAATATTAAAACAAAAATTTTTATATTTACACGAATCTGTTTCATGGCAGTTGTTGAGTTATGAATTGTTGAATTTAGGAAATATAGTGAGTAAGGAAAAGAAATACGCAATAATTGATGTCGAGACGACGGGGGGACGGGCATCCCGGCACCGGATCACCGAGATCGCCATTGTGCTGCACGATGGTCAGCGCGTCCTGGATCGCTGGAGTAGTCTGGTTAATCCAGAGACTTACATTCCGGCGGGGATCACCGAGCTGACGGGGATTACGCAGGCTATGGTAGCGGATGCCCCCAAGTTTTACGAGATTGCCAAAGAGGTGGTAGAACGTACGCAGGATGCCATCTTTGTGGCCCACAATGCTCGCTTTGATTATAGCTTCGTGCAGGAAGAATTTCGACGTTTGGGGTATACTTATATGCGGAAACACCTCTGTACCGTTCGTTTAAGCCGGAAGGCCTTTCCCGGTTTTCCCAGTTATAGCTTGGGACGTCTTTGTAAGCGTTTGGGGATTACGAACGAAGCGCGGCATCGCGCCCTGGGAGACGCTATGGCCACGGCAGAATTACTGGGGCGAATTCTAGCTAAGGAGGATAGTCAGGCCTCGGCTCACGAGATGGTTAACCTGGGCATTAAAGAGTCTTTATTACCTAAGAATATCAGTCTGGATAAGATTCACGCTTTGCCGGAAGGCTGCGGCGTATACTACTTTCACGATGCTTCCGGCGAAGTGGTTTACGTGGGGAAAAGTATTCACATCAAAAAAAGAGTGGCGGAGCATTTCGCCAAAAAGACCGATAAAGCCCGTAAACTACAGCAGCAGGTACACGAGATTACTTACGAGCTGACCGGTAGCGAATTGATCGCCTTATTGTTGGAGTCTTATGAGATCAAACGTTTACGTCCGCGCATTAATCGTGCCCAAAAGGTGCGCAATTTCCCCTTTGTCGTGCATAGCTGGATCAACGAGCAGGGCTATCGCTGCTTTGGCGTGGATCAGGTGACGGCGAAAGAGCGCAAAAACCTGGAAGTGATATCGGAATATCCCAAGTTGGGCCATGCCAAAAATGCCGTAGAGCGTGCTCGCCGTCATTTTGAATTATGCGATCACTTTTGTAAAAGTCACGCGCCTAAATCCCCCTGTTTTTATTTTCACCTTAAGCAGTGTCTCGGTGCCTGTGCCGAACAGGAAGCGCCGGAAGCTTACAATGACAGAGCAGCCGGGGCACTGGAATACCTCACCAATATTTTTGAAGAAGATTTTTTTGTCTTGGATCAGGGCCGTACGGCCGAAGAGTACGCCGTCGTACAGGTGAAGGATGGCAATTATTATGGCTTTGGCTACTTACATAAGGAATCGCAGGAAGAAGGACCAGAGGCCTTGGAGGGTACCATTAAAACCTATCCCGGGAATCCGGAAACCAGACGGATTATCCAGCGGTTTTTGAGCAAAGCAAAGTCCTATAAGATTGTTAGGTAATAGAAACGCTTATGCCGGAGGAAACCGTTTTATAAAATCGGCCATCTGCGTTTGCAGGTTTTGGGCGGAAGCCCGGGCCGCTCTGGCGAAGTCTGCTCCTGAACTGGCGTATAGGATGCCCCGTGAAGAATTGACGAGTAAGCCACCGTGATCATTCCAGCCGTATTCACTGACTTTGGCCAAATCGCCACCCTGAGCACCAATACCAGGTACCAGCAGGAAGTGATCCGGAGCAATGGCCCGAATTTCTTTGAATTTTTCGGGATGGGTAGCTCCAACGACAAACATCAATTGCTCGGGATTGGCCCAACTCATGGCTTTACGCATGACTTTCTCATAGAGAGGTTGTCCGTTCTCCTGAGTGGTCATCTGAAAGTCTTGAGAACCCTGATTGGAGGTGAGGGCTAGTAAAATGACCCATTTGCCTTCAAATTCGAGAAAAGGACGGACCGAATCCACGCCCATATAAGGCGCTACGGTTACCGAATCAAAATTCATTTGTTCAAAGAAAGCACTGGCGTAGCGCCGGGAGGTATTGCCAATATCGCCTCGCTTGGCATCGGCAATCGTGAAATGTGTATCCGGAATGTATTCGAGTGTCTTTTGTAAGGAGATCCAGCCTTGTGGGCCCATAGCCTCGTAGAAGGCCAAATTGGGTTTGTAGGCTACGCAGAGATCCTGAGTGGCGTCAATGATTGCTTTGTTAAAAGCAAAGATGGGATCTTTTTCCTGCTTTACACTTTCGGGAAGGCGCTCGGGGGCCGTGTCAAGTCCGACACATAAGTAACTTTTTTTCTCCAGGATTTGCTGATAAAGTTCGGCTCTCGTCATGTGATTGGTATGCTTAGACCGTAATTCCATTGATGGCGCGTACACCCGTGATCTCGGGGATTTTACTGCGTATGGCCTGTTCGAGGCCTGCCTTCATGGTCATCGTCGACATATTACAGCTTTGGCAAGTGCCCAGCCATTTGATTACCACAACTTTATCTTCTGTATAATCCACTACTTCGACGTTGCCACCGTCCACTTTTAAATGGGGTCGGACATCGTCTAATGCGGAATCGATTTTAGAAAGTATTTCTGCTTTGCTCATGTTGCTACGTTTTTTAAGGTGGAAATCCGATCAAAATTTATTGTACATCCACTTTGCGGCTTGGGGCTAATTTTTCATTTCTGATCCTGGTTTGCTCAGCGGTATTTTGGGCCACCTCGAGAAAGGCCTTGCGCGTAATTGCCTTGTCTTTATCCAGGACGATAGGCTTTCCGGCGTCCCCGGCTTCCCGTATGCCCTGAACAATAGGGATTTGCCCCAGGAAAGCAGAATTACTCTGTTTGACTAATTTTTCTCCGCCGCCCTGGCCAAAGAGATAATACTTATTATTGGGCAACTCTTCGGGGGTGAACCAGCTCATATTCTCAACCACCCCCAGAATAGGAACATTCACGGAGGGGAGTCCGAACATATTGACGGCCTTCACGGCATCTACCACGGCTACCTCCTGAGGTGTGGTCACCATTACCGCGCCCGTAACGGGTACGGTCTGGACCAGGCTGAGCTGCACATCGCCCGTCCCGGGAGGCAGATCAACGATCATGTAATCCAGGGGTGGCCAGATGGTATCCTGGAAAAATTGTTTTATGATGGCTCCCAGGCGAGGGCCCCGAAGGACAACGGCTTGCTCCGGCTCGATAATAAAGCCAATCGACATGACCTGAATCCCGTAGGCTTCCAGGGGTAGGATCTTTGGCTTATCGTAGACGGACTGTACTTTAGGCCTTTGCCCTTGTAAGTTCAGCATAGTCGGAATGGAGGGGCCGTAGAGGTCGGCGTCAATAAGACCAACGGTGGCTCCTAATTCCTTGAGCCCCAGAGCCAGGTTTACCGCGACGGTAGATTTTCCGACGCCACCTTTCCCTGAGGCTACGGCAATGATATTTTTGATATGAGAAAAGGGATTATTGGGCTTTGGTGAAGCCGCTTGTCCGGCCTTGGCCATCATGTGTACGTTGACATCGGCCCCGGGGTAAACTTCCTGGATGGCGGCGATACAAGCAAAGTTTAATTCCTGTTTGTATTCACTGCTGAGGGAAGGTAATTCCAGGGTGAAATTCACCTGCTGCCCCTGTACGTCCAGGTCCCGCACCATATTCATGGTGATGACGTCCTGCCCGGTATTGGGATCCATTACTTTCGTAAGTGCGCTAACGATATGTTTCGTTTCTATTGCCATTGCTCTTATAGTCTATGTCATTAAGATACAAAAATACAAACAATACCGAGGATCAAAGAGTTCTGCCTTATGAATTGTTATCCTATCTGGAATAGATACATCAAAATGACAAAAGCCAGCAGGTGAGGATTGACCGGCGCCAGAACAAAATACCGGGGGAAAAGGGCAAATTTTAAGCCGAAGGATAAATTTTAAACATTCTCTTACTTACATTTGCACTGCTATGATGGTACACCATGATTTAAATGAATTACCTGCTTTTCAAAATGCAGTGATCACAATTGGCTCTTTTGATGGACTACATCTGGGACACCAAAAGATTATTGAGCACGTTCGGCAATTGGCCAAGCAGGTGGAGGGAGAAAGTATTTTGATTACTTTCCATCCGCATCCGAGATTGGTGATTTATCCCAAAGACAACTCATTACGCTTATTGAGCACCATTGACGAAAAGGTCCGCTTGCTGGAGACTTTTGGTCTTGATCACCTGGTGATTGTACCATTCTCTACAGATTTTTCCCAGCAGTCGGCCGACGAGTATATTGTTAACTTCCTGGTGGGGAAATTCCATCCTAGCTATATTGTAATCGGTTACGACCACCGTTTTGGACTCAACCGACAGGGGGATATTGATTTTCTTCGCCACTATCAGGATACTTACGGCTATCAGATCAAAGAAATTCCACGTCAGGATATTGATGACCTGGGCGTTAGTTCTACTAAAATTCGCAAGGCCTTACAAGCCGGGAAAATAAAGAAAGCCAATCGGCTACTGGGACAAGCCTACACCCTTTCGGGAAAGGTTGTACACGGCCAACAAATTGGGCAATCGCTCGGATTTCCAACTGCCAATCTTGAAATTAATCATACCCATAAACTCGTTCCACCCAACGGTATCTACGCGGTGCAGGTCTTTCACCGGGAATCCGTCTACGGCGGCATGCTCTACATTGGTGATCGGCCTAGTATCAAAGAGCACAACAACCAAACGATCGAGGTGAATATCTTTGATTTTGATCAGCGGATCTACGGGGATAATCTGGTTTTAGAACTCGTCGACTTTATCCGTGGCGATCAGCAGTATGGCACCCTGACGGAACTGAGTGCACAACTGGCAAAAGACAAACAGGCTGCACTGGAAATCCTTGCGATTGAGCAGACAACGCCCCTTCCCAGGTATGAGGCTAAGGTGGCGATTGTGATTTTGAATTACAATGGGAAAACTTATCTGGAGACCTTTTTACCCACTGTGAAGACCAGTGCCTACCAGCATCTGGAGATTATCGTGGCGGATAATGGATCAACCGATCAATCCCTGGATTTCATGGCTGCCGAGTATCCGAATGTGCGCATCATCGACCTTCAGGAAAATTATGGCTTTGCGGAGGGCTATAATCGGGCTCTGGAGCAGGTGGAAGCAGATTATTTTGTACTCCTTAATTCCGATGTGGAAGTAACGCCTGGCTGGATTACGCCCATCATTGATCTTATGGAAAAGGATAAGGAAATTGCGGCTTGCCAGCCTAAAATAAGATCTTATGAGCAGCGGGATCATTTTGAGTACGCCGGCGCTAGTGGGGGCTGGTTAGACTTTTTGGGTTATCCCTTTTGTCGGGGCCGTATTTTTAATACCATCGAAGCCGATACCGGGCAGTATGATGATGTGCAGGAAATTTTCTGGGCTTCCGGAGCGGCTATGTTTATTCGGAGTCGCTTATTTAAGCAGATCGATGGTTTTGATGGGGACTATTTTGCCCATGCCGAGGAAATCGATCTTTGCTGGCGTTTGAAAAGAGCAGGCTATAAAATCATGGTACAGCCCAAATCGGTAGTTTATCACGTAGGTGGAGGCACCCTGAATTATACCACGCCTTTTAAGACCTATCTTAATTTCAGGAATACGCTGTACACCATACTAAAGAACGAACCCATACAGAAATTACTTTGGTTGATTCCACTTCGTCTGATATTAGATGGCCTGGCGGCCGGATTATTCTTTTCGCAGCGAAAATTCCCTCATATTCGTTCTATATTGCGGGCACATGGGCGCTTTTATACCTCCTTCCGGAAAACGTGGCGCAAGCGACAGGCCTACAATGAGAAGATCCGCCAATTAAGTATTCAACCGGAGCCCAATCTAAAAGGCCAATATCGTGCGAGTATTGTCTGGAAATATTATGCCACTAAGAAAAGGTACTTTTACAAGCTGTAATTATGAAGAAGCTGGAAATCCTGTACCAGGATAAATACCTGATCGTCGTCAACAAACCGGCTGATGTACTATCGATACCGGATCGTTTTGTGCCGGAAAAGCCAAATCTCCTGGATATACTCCGAAAAGAATTTGGGCAGGTCTGGGTTGTGCATCGCCTGGATAAAGCCACCAGTGGGGTCATTTGTTTTGCGCTCGACGCCGATACGCATAAAGCGCTGTCCATGCAATTTCAGGAAAGAAAAGTGAAGAAACTGTATCATGCTCTGGTGGAGGGCTGTCCCCTTTCGGAAAAAGGAGAGATTGACCGGGCCATTGCTGCGCATCCGACGATCGCCGGAAAGATGATGCCGTCTTCGAAGGGGAAAGCTGCTCGGACGGATTACCGGGTGCTGACGCGCTATCGCGATTGCGCTTTACTGGAAGCCGATATCAAGACTGGGCGTACACATCAGATACGGGTGCATTTTAGTAGTCTGGGGCATCCTCTAATGGTGGACCCCCTCTACGGGAAACGCGAGGCGCTTTTTCTTTCCGAGATCAAAAGGAAAAATTTTCGGTTGGGAAAAAATACGGAGGAGCGACCGCTACTGAGCCGCCTGTCTCTGCATGCGCATTCACTGGAGATTCAACATCCCCACCGGGAAGAATTACTACAAGTCGAGGCACCCTATTTCAAAGATTTTCGCGCCGTGCTGAATCAGTTAAACAAATGGAATGCCCTTTGATATGAATAAGCAAGAGACTATACGGCATTCGTTCTTTTGGGCGCTGGTCGCCGCGATCCTCTTTATTCCCTTTTTAGGGGGCGTTCATCTTTTTGACTGGGATGAGATTAATTTTGCAGAGATCAGTCGGGAAATGATCCTGCAGCGCGACTACCTGAGGGTGTCCATTGATTTTGAGCCCTTTTACCAAAAACCACCTTTTTTCTTTTGGTTACAGGTCTTATCGATGAAACTGTTCGGGATAAGCGAGTTTGCGGCCCGTCTGCCCAATGCGCTGTGCGGTATCATTACCATTGTGCTGCTTTACAATCTAGGACGGCGATTGTATACGCCGGTATTTGGCCACTTTTGGGCATTGGCCTACCTGGGGTCGGTATTACCTTTTCTGTATTTCAAGTCCGGGATCATTGATCCCTGGTTTAACCTGTTTATTTTTCTGGGCCTTTATTATGCCATTCTGTATTATTGGAAAAAGGAGGGTTTCGCCTACGATTTACGTCGCGCCTCCTGGTACTATTTGTTCTGGGCGGGGCTTTTTACGGGTTTAGGTATTTTGACGAAGGGGCCGGTGGCTTTTCTCGTCATTAGTTTGACCTTCTTTGTGTATTGGGTGTATCAGCGCTTCCGCTTTTACATTACGATCCCCGCTTATTTATTCTTCACGGTGATTGCCTTTTTACTGACGGCGACCTGGTTTGGTATCGAGACTCTGATCAATGGGCCGGACTTTGTGAAGGCTTTCTTTGCCTATAATGTAGAATTAGCGACTACGGAGAGTGCCGGACACGGCGGTTTTCCGGGCTACCATTTTGTGGTTTTGTTGTTAGGGGTGTTTCCGGCATCGGTTTTTGCGCTACGGGCCTTTGGCAAGCTACCTTCGGCGGAGCAAGATTACCAAAACGATTTTCGCATCTGGATGAAGTATATTTTCTGGGTCGTCTTGATCCTGTTTACGATTGTCGAATCTAAAATCGTGCATTATTCCAGCATGTGCTACTTCCCGCTTACCTACCTGGGGGCTTTAGTACTTTATCATTTTTATCAAAAAAAGCTAGACTATCGTCCCTGGCTGAATTATGTCCTTTGGGGTATTGCGCTGATTTATCTTTTGGTGATCCTGGGCTTTACCGTCATCGGGCAAAATATTGAGCAGTTACAAAGGCTGGTGGATGATCCTTTTGCGAAAGCCAATATGGATGCCCAGGTGAACTGGACCGGCTGGGAGGCAGTACCGGCGGTCGTACTGATCGCTATGCTCTGGTCTTTTCACTACTTCCGTAAAAAAGAAGAATGGCAAAAGGCCGTTACTTTTTTATTCGGAGGAGGCAGTTTGTTTGTGTTGCTTATGCTGGTTTCCTTTATTAGACGGGTGGAAGGCTATTCCCAAAGGGCCAATATTGCGTTCTTTGAATCGCTGCGGGGCGAAGATGCCTACGTTTACACCTATGGCTACAAGTCATTTGCACACCTGTACTATACGGACAAGGAAGCGGACCCCGACGCTGCCATTTACGAGGTGCCGAAAGCAGAAAGGGAATCCTGGCTGATGACCGGGCAAGTGGATAAACCGGTTTATTTTTCGGTGCGGATACATCGGGCGGATGTATTAAGAGCGCAGGAAGACTTTGAAGAACTATATGAAAAAAATGGCTTCGTTTTTTTTAAACGAAGCCATCCGTAGTGCTGATTCCTGAATTCAGACTTTTTTCACAGAACCATTTACTGCTGATCCCGTTTAGTCGACAAAGGTTTTAGTTAAAAGTAGTTTTGTACAACGCACATGGATCAGTAGATTTTTGTGCGTTTTTTTTATAACTTCTTTACTAATCCGGCACATTTGACGGATTAAGCAGATCGTAGAACTGGTTCAGTTTAGGTAGGATAATGATGCGTGTACGGCGATTGGTAGATCTACCCTCCGCGGTATCATTACTGGCCAGGGCATTGTATTGACCGCGGCCGGCTGCAATCAGGCGATTGGGGTCTATGTCGTGGCGATATTGCAATGCACGCACTACCGAAGTGGCTCGTTTTACACTCAGGTCCCAGTTGTCGGTGATACAATCGTTATTGATGGGGACATTATCCGTGTAACCTTCTACCATCACTTCGAACTCGGGTCTGGATTGTATAATCTTTGCAATTTTGCCCAATACTTCGTTCGCCCGGGAGGTCAGATTGTAGCTACCACTTTGGTACAGCATCTTATCAGACAGGTTGATGAATACGACGGTTTTATCCACTCTGACATCGACATCTTCGTCGGCAATTCCGTCTCTGAGGACACTTTTCAGATTAACGGCAAGTGCCAGGTTAATCGAATCGGCCTTGCTTTTGGCTGCCTGTAGCAATTGAATATATTCATCCTTTTGCTCCAGTTGAGAAAGGGTCTCTTTGATATTGTCGTTGGCAGATTGGGACAGTACCGTTAGATCACCTACCGTTGAGGCCTGTTGGTCTCTTTGTCGGCGTAAATCATCCAGCTGATTTCTCAGATCCAGGATTAATTCTTCCCGTAGGCTGAGGGTGGTTTGTAGGTTATTGGTTTCTCCGCGCATCGCCACTTTGTCCCGTTCACAGGCATTCAGTTGGTTGGCCAGGGCACTGGCTCTCTGTGCGGCCTCGTCGGCGTCGCGATTGGCTTTCTGTAATTCATCCTGTAAGCTCAGGTATTCTTTCTTGGTGACACAAGAACTCAGGGAGAGCCCCATAACCAGGAAAAAAAGTAATAATTTTGGAAACGTGTTTGTCATAATCTAGAATTAATTTAAAGGTTATTGCTAATTATAATTTTGCGATTATCTACTTAATGCGGAGGGAATCCTCCACGTTAAGTAGTTTTCAAAATACACATTTAGAAGTTGTCTATGTTTTTTGCCTCAATTAGCCCTGAAATTCTGTTTTCTCGCCTTCAGCAGGAAACTCTAGATAACTTCTTACTGATGTTGCACAGTACGGATCAATGTATAATCAAAATCACCCCCGGGCGATTTCTTTAAGAGCCTTCACGAGGACGTCGAGATCGCGGGTGGTGGTGTATACGTTGGGGGTGATGCGTACGCCACTGATATTTTCCCAAACGATACTGGTCGTATGAATCTTGTAATTCCGGAAAAGTAGACTGGATACTTCGCCCGGTTTTTTTCCTTTCACGCTCACCAATCCGATCGCTCCGCCAAAGTCGGGATGTAGAGAGGTGTGAAAATGTATACCCTCAATACCCATCACTTGTTCGGCCCAATAATTTTTTAAATAGTGAAGGCGCCTGGCTTTTCGTTCGCTACCGATCATATGGTGAAACTCTACGGCCTGGCCAATAGCTTGCTCGATGGGGAAAGCTCTGGTCCCCAGATGTTCAAACTTACGTATATTATCCGAATCGGGTTCAGGTGCGGCCAATAAAGGATATATTTTTTTGATTTTATCTTTTTTAACGTAGAGCATTCCCGATCCGATGGGTGCGCAAAGCCACTTATGCAGGCTGGTGCCAAAATAATCGCAATCCAGTTCCGGAATGGTGTAGGGGATGTGGGCAAAACTGTGTGCCGCATCCAGTACGACCTCAATCCCACGTGCGTGGGCGGCGTCGGCAATGGCGCGCGCCGGGAGTATTTGCCCGATCCAATTAATGAGGTGGGTGACGTGTACAATTTTGGTTTTTTCGGTAAAGGCATCGGTGAAACCCTGCACAATAGCCGCTTCATCTTCCATGGGGAAATCGAAGGAAATCCATTTGAGTACAATACCGTCGCGTTTTTCGCGCTGTTTCCAGGCATTGATCATATTGGGATAGTCCTGTTTGGTTAGGACTACTTCGTCGCCTGCTTCTAGCGGCAGGCCGAAAATAACGGTCTCCAGGGCTTCGGAAGAATTGCGGTTGATAGCAACTTCTTCAGGACTACAGCCGGCCAGTTCGGCTAATTTTCTGCGGACGGGTTCTCTACCCTGATCCAGGATGCGCCACATATAGTAGGAGGGGGCTTCGTTGGTGAGCTTATTGTAGCGGTCGACGGCATCCTGTACTACTTTAGGCGCCGGGCAGACGCCGCCGTTATTAAGGTTGATAATATTGGGAGAGACGGTATAGGCTTGTTTGATTTGATACCAAAAAGTTTCGTCCCGTATACTCTCTTCGAGGGGAATCTGCTGGATGACTTCTAGTTTCTCTAAAAGGGATTTTCCCTGTGCAGTAGTAAAAAAAGTAGGAATACTACCCAGGCCGGCCAGGGCGCTGGCTTTCTTAATAAAGGTTCTACGACTATTAGTGGGCATTTTTTAAGCCTTAAGATAAGGATTTAGGCTTACTTCAATAAAACCCCGGCTTCTTTTTTTATGGCGAGCAACGCTTTATCCACGGCCGTACCTCCGCGTTGTTCCAGAATACGGAATAAGGCCTGGGTCAGTTCCTGGGCGCTGGCTTGCGATTCAATCGATTCCATAGCAATCGAAATGGTGTTGACGGAATCGTCGCGGGCGATTTGGATGATTTCCCACAACTGGGCCGATACGTAGACCTGCTGGGTAATGTTGTGTTCGTATTCCTGTTGGATGGCCAGGAGCATTTGCAGGCGGAGTTGTCGGGCCGACATTCCTTCTTCTTTCACCCGAAAGAGTAGCGTCGGTACCGAGATACGTTCGCAGAAAAGAGATAAACGCTCGTAGGCCTGTAGTTTTAGGGGGAGGGTGTTTTCGTTTCGTTTCTTTTCGATATCCAGCGCCTTAAGTTGGTATTCTTTATTGAGGTAGCCTTGCATCAGGTATTTTACCGTAAGGAAAACCACTAAAGCGGGTACGGTAATTTTAATAATTTCTAGAAGGGTAGCTAACCAAACGGGCATAATATTGGTTTTGGTTGGAATTAAAATTGAAAGACAAAACTAAAAAATACACTTAACTGTTGTGCTAAGAAATGGAGAATGTTTTAAATTTGGAAAAAAACGACAGTAAGATGAGTAATATAAGCACTGACATTTTGCCTGTACAGATTACAGAAACGGCAACAGCCCAATTGAAAAATATTAAAACGAGTCAAAATATTCCGGATGACCACGGTCTGCGCATCGGGGTAAAAGGAGGAGGTTGTGCCGGCTTTTCCTATATTTTAGGTTTTGATAAACCAAAAGAAAACGACCAGGTATTCGAGCACGAAGGACTACGGGTCTTTATGGAAAAATCACACGGTATTTATTTACTGGGTATGGAAATCGATTGGGTGGAAGGTTTGAATAATCGTGGGTTTTCATTTAATAACCCCAACGCTTCTGATACCTGTGGCTGTGGTACTTCTTTTTCGGCTTAGCGCAAAAAAAATAGCTCAAAAGCGCTCAATTGTGACTCCGCAATTGAGCGCTTTTTATTTTGCTTAAGGTCTGGTTACTTACCATTTTAACCAGGCTTTGTCTGGTAAGTGCCCATTTTTTTGGAGCGATGAATGGAATATTTGCAGGATTACCTTAAATTGTTGCCTTAATTTAGACTTCATTTTTTCATAAATCGAATTTTACATGCAAATTTCTACATTGTACCGTAAACATATCCTAAATGGATTCTTGTCAGTGGCTCTGCTGGCTTTGTTATTTCCCCTTCAGGCCCAACAGTCCCACACGATTACCGTGAATAGCCCGGCTAATGTTACGGGGGAATACCAGGCTGAGATCGCTGGCTTTGGTCCCTCCCTTTGCGAAGTGGATAGCATCATGGGTGAATTAATTCTTGTTGATAATGGAGAGGGCTCAACCACAGCTTGTGATACGATAGTGACTGACCTTTCCGGGAAAATTGCCCTGATTGATCGTGGCGGATGTGATTTTAGTACGAAGGTATATAATGCGCAGCAGCGTGGCGCGATCGCCGTGCTGGTAGCTGACGCTCAGTCTAGTACCGATTACATTAGTATGGCAGCGGGTATCAACGCGGATTTGGTGACCATTCCTGCTTTCTTTATCCTTAAAGTCGATGGAGATCTGATTCGTTCGGGTTTGCCGGAGGGCGTAAACCTGGAAATTGGGCGTAACGATCCAGTAGATGATTTCGAGGGAGAGATTGTCTACGAAGAAGATTTTAGCGGTGGCCTCAACGACTGGGTAGCTACGGTAGAAAGTTGTAGTGGTGCCAGTACCGAAGGGGTAGAGCTGTGGCGCTGGAAAGGGAATAATCTGGTAGAAGGCCCCTGTATTGGTGACGGTTTTGCCCCGGGCTTCCCAACTCAGTGTAATGGCTTCATGGCATTTGAATCGGACCTGGCAGACAGTGGTGGTGCCGGTTGTGGTGGTGCCGCAGTTGGTACGGGCCCTTGTCCGTCTCCACACGTTGGGGTTTTGACTTCGCCACAGATTGATTTATCTACTTCGGCGGCCGCTGGATATAGTGTACGCTTTAAGCAGCTTACGCTAACCTTTTTTAGCCAGTATTTCTTGAGCTGGTCGTACGATGGCGGTGCCACCTGGGATAGCACGGCGGTTAACACGGATATACCCGTTAACGAATTTAATGCACCAGAAGATGATATTATAAGCGTGCCACTACCCGGTTCTATTGATGCCAGTAGTGTGATCGTTCGCTTTCGGTTTGAGGCCGACTACTATTTCTGGGCCATTGATGAAGTACAAATCATCGCTCAGGAAGCAAATAATCTGCAAGTGAATGATAATTTCTACGCGATTTCCCCCAATCTGCTGACGCCCGTTTCTCAAGTGGAGCCTTTTGCTCTTTTAGCAGACATTGAAAACGTGGGCTCCGAAGCGCAGGATATGGTAAACCTGAACTTTACCATGGTTGATACGAACTTCCAGGTAGTGTATACAGCTGATCTGCCTTACGGTACAGTTCCGGCCAATACCCTGGTAGAGAATATACCATTTGATGATCAATATACGCCAACGGAAGTTGGGGAGTACCTGGGAATCTACGATATCTCCGGTTCTTTAGGTGATGTGGATTCCAGTAACAACATCCAAGTGTTTTCTATGGCGGTTACCGAGGAGCAGTTCTCTAAAGAAATTGGGGCTACGCGTGCCATCGCCCCGGCTCAGTCCGAATGGGATGAAGGCGAATTGCACTCCTGGGCCTACGGTAACTACTTCTACGTACCCAATGGGGATGGCTTCTTTATGAAGGATGTTAGTTTTGCTCTGGGAGATCCGGCTAATGAAGCTGGAAGATCCTTCCTGATTACTTTATACGAATGGACAGAAGATACCAATAACGATGGCAATATGGATCCGGGAGAACGAATTTCAGAAGCCTTCGCCTTTTACGTGGTAACGGGTCAGGAAGCTCCGGGAGAAACGATTACTATTCCTTTTCCCGGCGAAGGGGAAGATCCGGTAGCGCTGAAGAATGATACGGAGTACGTTCTTATGCTGGAATATTTTGCCAGCAATAGTACAGATGATCTGACCCTTGCGGCGTCCGAAGACCGTGATTACGGTGCACAGGTCTTTGCCAGTCAGCTGAACGGTGAAGCCCGCTACGCCGGTATGTTGGCGATTAACGGCGACTTGACTTCAGAGGCTTATTCTTCTCTGGGTTTTGGCCGTGATATTGTACCCGTGGTGCGGATGAGTATTACCGGTACACCAACCAATACCGAAGATCTGGCAAGCCTGGATAATGAATTTGCGGTTTATCCCAATCCGGCGAAAGACCTGGTAAATTTGCAACTGGCCCTACAGCAACAGGCGGATAACGCCGTGGTACGCCTGATGGATTTGGCAGGAAGAACGCTCCTACAGCGCGATTACCAAAATGTGCAAAAGGAGTTCCTTTCCTTTAACGTCAGTGAATTACCCGGAGGTACTTACTTTATCCAGGTAACTACGGCCGATGGTACGGGAACTAAAAAGTTTGTAGTCAGCAAATAAATAATTTCTGAAGTTTTAATAACTTCTCTATCTTAAATGGGGTGTTGCAGATGCGGCATCCCATTTATTTTAACGGAAGTGCTATTGCACTAATTCCTGAGCCACTAGCAACTTCAACAGAAAAAAGCATTCATGTCAAACCGTAGAAAATTCCTCAAACATTCGATACTGGGAGGCGTCACTGCCCCTTTTGCTCTTTGGTCCTGCGAGTCCGTAGAAGATTCCTCCACCAAAGTATTAAAAACAGATCAGCAGGTGTCACTCCCGGTCAGTATTGCCACCTGGAATAACGTAGGGGCCTGTAATGCCGCCTGGGACGTACTAAAAGCCAATGGGAATGCCCTGGATGCGGTGGAGGCCGGCGTAAAAATCCCGGAAGCGGATCCAAATGATCGCTCCGTTGGCTATGGTGGACGTCCCGATCGCGAAGGCAAAGTGACCCTGGACGCCTGTATCATGGATAAAACGGGTGATTGTGGATCGGTCGTTTTTCTGGAAGATTTCATGCATCCTATTTCGGTAGCCAGGAAGGTGATGGAAGAGACTCCTCACGTTATTCTGGCTGGTGAAGGAGCACATCAGTTTGCCCTGGAGCAGGGCTTTGAGCCCCAAAACCTTCTCATTGAAGAATCCAAAAAAGAATGGGAGGAATGGCTAGAAAGCTCTCAATACCAGCCGGTGATTAATATTGAGAATCACGATACGATTGGCATGGTTACGCTTGATGCCCAGGGCGACATTGCCGGAGCCTGTACCACTTCCGGAGCCGCTTATAAAATGCGGGGTAGAGTAGGGGATTCGCCCATTATCGGTGCGGGAATGTTTGTTGATAATGAAGTCGGAGGTGCGGCGGCTACCGGTTTGGGAGAAGCCGTATTGAAGAGCCTGGGCAGCTTCCTGATTGTAGAATTGATGCGTCAGGGAATGAGTCCGCAAGCGGCCTGTGAAGAAGCAGTGATGCGCATCGTGCGCAAACAACCCGAACATACGGAATTACAGGTCGGCTATCTGGCCGTCGACAAGCAGGGTAACTACGGCGGATACAGCATACAGCCCGGTTTTGTTTATTACGTGCAGAGCGCGGACGAAGGGTTTCTGGTCAAGGCACCGTCGTATTTATAAAAAAGACTTCCCAGGTCTATCTGACCTCGGAAGTCTGGGTTGAAGATTAAATTTTTCAGGATGAGCCAGACTTGCGAAGTCTTTTCTTATACCTTAATATAAATTTTCTTACGGTACAGCACCCAACAGAAGGCCAGCACCACGGCTACATTTAAAAGGGCAAAACCCAGCGAAGCATTTTTTGGCGTAAGCCAGGAGGTGAATAGCCCATCGTATAGCCAGCCCTTTAATGAGATACGGTCACCGGCAGCATTGGTCCAGCTAATGGTGTACAACAAAGTCGCCAGGACGCCCGAAAGAATATAGGCAAACAGGGCGTTCATACCATACACCCGGAAGGGTTTGATCCAGCCATCGTACTTTTTAGCATCGACTAGCCAATAGACCGTACCCAGCATGAGCAATGCGACTCCGCTGGTGAATAAGACAAAGGAGCTGGACCATATCTTTTTGTTGAAAGGGAAGTGCATGTTCCAGATGAAGCCCAGTACCAGCACCAGTGCACCGACGGCCATCAGGCCACTTATTTTTTGGTAAATATCTTTATCCGTTCTTCTCAGCCAGATACCACACAGCATCCCGCTAATGCCGTTGACAATGGAGGGAATGGTACTGAGTAGTCCTTCGGGATCCCAGGTCTTGGCCTGGCTGTAAAGGTGGTCACTCGTGAAAATCACACGGTCTAACCAGGCGCCAAGGTTGGTTTCCGCCTCTAAGTTAGGCGCTATACCACCGGGGACGGGGACCAGAAACATCAGTCCCCAGTAAAGTAGTAGTAATCCGGCTCCGATCCAGACTTGCTGTCGGGCCGTAGTGTATAAAAACAAAAACGCACAGGCACCATAAACCAGGGCAATTCGCTGGAGTACTCCGGGAATGCGCAGGGTGCTCAGGTCGTAATGCTGGAAACCAATAATGGCCATCAGAAGCGCAGTGATGCCCGCGCTGATGAAGAGTAAGCGCCGTCGCTTGGCATTGCGCGGCGAACTAAACTGCTTTTGATCCAGATAGGCGCGGGTAAAGACCAGGGCCGCAGTCAGGCTGAGCAAAATATAATGGGCTACGACGATACCACCCGGTGTCGAATCATCCATGCCAAAATCCGGAAATGCCGCCAGGAAAAGGCCCAAACCAAAAATGATGAAGGTCCGGCTGATAATTTTACGACTGATTTGGCCATAGGGCACCTCTTGTTCTTTGCGTCTTCCCAGAGCAATCGCAATGGCAACCCCGACGATAAATAGAAAGAAAGGGAAGATCCAATCGGTCGGTGTGACTCCGTGCCAATCGGCATGTAGCAAGGGGGGGTAAACATTAGTCCAACTCCCGGGGTTATTAACGAGGATCATGCCTGCAATAGTGAGGCCCCGAAAGACATCTAGTGCCAGAATGCGATTTGTTTTTTGCATGTGCTACTTGTTTTAGTTTGGTATAACGCTATTTGCTGAAAGAATAATTAGTACACCGTGTATTAGAAATTTGGGGCTTAAACCCGGATCAATTCTTCATAAGGATTTAAAAGTATAAAATATCCTAAAGTTTTCTTATGTTATCTAGGCATTATTGCAAAAGGGATATTCAATGGATTCCCCACTACTAAAACTACTTTTGGAAATTTACACATATGTCAATTAAAGCAGCACTTTATCACAGGACGCACTACAACTTTGACCGTCCCGTTAATTTGTCCCCACACATTATACGCCTCCGACCTGCCGTTCATTCCAGAACGCCCATCGAGGCTTATACCCTTAAAATAGAACCGGAAAATCATTTTTTGAATTGGCAACAAGACCCCTACGGAAATTATTTGGCGAGAGTCGTCTTTCCGGAAAAAGTGACTGCTCTAAAAATTGAAGTAGAGTTGATCGCCGATTTATCGGTGATTAATCCCTTTGATTTCTTCCTGGAGGAATACGCGCAGGAATTTCCTTTCGAATATCCCGAGCGACTGAAGAAGGCCCTGGCTCCCTATTTAGAGATTACGGAATCTGGCCCCTTGCTAAAGTCCTTGCTGGAAGAAGTGGATACAACAGAACAGCCCACTAACGATTTTCTCGTACAGGTGAATCAACTTGTTCATAATCGATTGGGCTATAACCTCCGCATGGAGGCTGGCGTCCAGTCTTGTGAAGAGACCCTGGAGGTCGGGCGAGGCTCCTGTCGGGATTTTAGCTGGTTGATGGTGCAGTTGTTCCGTCATCTGGGGCTAGCGGCGCGCTTTGTCTCTGGTTACTCCGTACAGTTGAAACCCGATGAGAAACCTTTGGAAGGCCCCGCCGGAGTAGAGGAAGATGTCACCGATTTACACGCCTGGGTAGAGGTCTACGTTCCTGGTGCCGGATGGATTGGTCTGGATGCAACTTCGGGTTTGTTTTGTACCGAAGGTCATATCCCACTGGCTTGCGTACCGGACTACGAGATGGCCGCTCCTATCGAGGGTGCGACGGACGTTGCCGAAGTAACTTTTGACTTTGAAAATACGGTGCGCCGGATCGAAGAAGATCCTAGGGTAACTAAACCCTACCGGGATGACCAGTGGACAGAAATTTTGGACTTGGGAGAACAAGTGGACCAGGATCTGCAATCGCAAGATGTGCGGCTCACTATGGGCGGAGAACCAACCTTTGTTTCCATCGACGATATGGAGGCGGAGCAATGGAATACGAAGGCCGACGGTAGCCATAAACGTGCGCTAGCCTGGGATCTGGCTACTCGTTTACGCGACGCTTTCGGACCGGGCGGTATCCTTCACTATGCACAGGGCAAATGGTATCCGGGCGAACCGCTACCCCGTTGGGCATATTCAATTGTCTGGCGCAAGGACGGACTGCCCATTTGGAAGAATCCCAAGTTGTTGGCCGATCCCAATAAAGAACAGGAAGTATATCCGGCTACGGCGGAATTATTCCTAAAAACCCTGGCCGAAAATTTGGGTGTATCACCAGAATATACCAAAACGGCCTACGAGGATATTTTTTATATGCTCTGGGAAGAAGGGCAGGTTCCGGTGGATGAAGATCCCTTCAAAGCGGATCTGGAAGATTCGCTGGAGCGTCGTACCTTAGCCTCTGTACTGGATCGCGGGATGGATACTCCCGCCGGGTACGTATTACCATTGGCCTGGGATTTTGACCATCAGGATTGGCACTCTTGCCCCTGGGAGTTTCGTCGGAAACACCTGTTTTTGACACCGGGTAATTCTCCGCTGGGTCTGCGCTTACCCTTAAATAACCTACCCGCTACGGTGGATGTGCCGATACAGCGCAGCTTATTCGAAGATGTGGGAGACTTCGATATCCGGTCGAATGAAGATATTGGCCAGTCAAAACCCGAAAAAAAATCGAAGGAAGTGATGCGGACAGCCGTCTGTGCTGAAATTCGCCGGGGAAATTTATACGTTTTCTTACCTCCTTTATCTTACGCAGAGCACGCTTTGGAATTACTCCAAGTGATTGAAAAGACCACCGCCGATATTGGCGTACCTATCGTATTGGAAGGTTATGCACCACCCTTGGACAACCGGATGGACAAAATGAGTGTAACGCCTGATCCAGGTGTAATTGAGGTGAATATTCATCCGGCTGGAAGCTGGTCGGATATGGTAGCTCGCATTGAAACCTTGTACGAACTGGCCAAAGAATCCCGACTGGGGGCAGAAAAATTTATGATCGACGGCCGTCATACGGGAACCGGTGGTGGAAACCACATTACCCTGGGGGCTGCTCGCCCCTCGGATAGTCCTTTTTTACGCCGACCGGATCTATTGCGCAGTATGATTACTTATTGGCAGCATCATCCGAGTTTGTCTTATTTATTTTCGGGTGCTTTTGTTGGACCGACCAGTCAGGCACCGAGGATTGACGAAGGGCTGGAAGATCGACTCTACGAGATGGAGTTGGCTTTTACGCAAGTGCCCAAGCCAGGAGAGCAAAACGTTCCTTATTGGGTAGTCGACCGGATATTTCGGCATTTGCTGACTGATATCACGGGGAATACGCACCGGGCAGAGTTTTGTATCGACAAATTATACTCACCAGACAGTCCTTCCGGCCGCCTGGGGCTATTGGAGATGCGTAGTCTAGATATGCCACCGCACCGACAAATGAGTATGGTGCAGATGTTATTGATTCGTTCACTGGTTAGTTGGTTTTGGAAGCAGCCCTACGAGCATGGTTTGGTTCGCTGGGGTACTCAGTTGTACGACAAATACCTACTCCCTCATTTTAATCACCAGGATATGGCAGAGGTGGTTTCGGACCTGCAGTCGGCAGGATACCCCTTCAAGTTACAGTGGTTAGATCCGTTTTTTGAATTCCGCTTCCCGCGTTACGGGTCCGTTCAGATAAAAGATATCCAGCTGGAAGTGCGGATGGCGATTGAGCCCTGGCACGTCCTGGGAGAAGAAATGTCGAATATGGGTACCGCCCGCTTTGTGGATTCTTCTCTGGAAAGAGTACAGGTGAAGTTGACGGGGATGAACGAAGCGCGTTACACCCTCTTGTGTAACGGCTGTGAAGTACCCCTGGTGGCCACTGGTACCCAGGGAGAATTTGTAGCGGGTATTCGCTATCGGGCCTGGCAGCCTCCTTCCGCCTTACACCCTACCATTGGTATTGATGCACCCCTGGTCTTTGATTTAGTCGATAACTGGAAAAATCAGATTGTGGGTGGTTGTACCTATCACGTTGCGCACCCTGGTGGTCGCTCTTACGATGTATTCCCCGTGAATGCTTACGAAGCAGAGTCGCGCCGGATTAATCGATTCCGCAATACAGATTATACACCCGGACCGGTAGAATATGCACCGAGCAGGAGTCGAATTACTTATTTCGATGAGCAGCCCCCTTACCATAAGGAGTCGATTTCTTATCGGACGATTGCCGGCAATCCCGATTTCCCTTATACGCTGGATCTTCGGTGGGCCAAAAAGTAGTACCTTGCGGTAAAACAGTAAACGTATCAGCATGATTATTGACCAGGAGCTTCAGGATTTATTGAAAGGATATGGGGAGGATGAGCGGCCGGCAGACGAAATCTGGGCTAATCAGCGTCAGGCGCTACCTAATTGGGAGCATTTATTGGCCCAAATTAAGCAGTTAGGCCCTACGGAACTAAATAATCGACAACAGGAGATCGAACGGGTACTGGCGGATAACGGGGTGAGTTATAATTTGTTTGACAACAAATCATCCCAGGCTCGCAGCTGGCAGTTGGATCCTATTCCCTTTCTGATTACCCCGGAAATCTGGACTTCCATCAAAGAAGGTATTCGGCAGCGGGTGCATTTGATGAACCTGATTTTTAAGGATCTTTACGGGCCCCGTAATTTAATTAAGGAAGGTATTTTGCCGGCGGATTTGATTTTTGGTGATCCCCAGTTTTTGCGGGCCTGTGATCAGATCGACTTTGCGCAAGAGCATGCCTTGTTACAGTACGCTGCTGATATTTCCCGTAGCCCGGATGGGCAACTCTGGGTGATCGGGGACCGGACCCAGGCTCCGTCGGGTATGGCCTACACGCTGGAAAACCGGGTAGCGATGGCGCGTACCTTACCCGAGTTTTTTGCGAAAGCCAAGGTCAAGAAGCTAGTTCCTTATTATCAGCTGTGGCGGAACTGTTTAAAAAATGCAGCGCCGAACGTCGCCGAACCCCTGGTGGCTATATTGACGCCCGGACCCTACAGTGCGACTTATTTTGAGCATACTTTTATGTCTGCTTTACAGGGATTTGAATTGGTACAGGGCCAGGACCTAATGGTGAAAGATGGCTTTTTATGGATGAAAACCCTGAGTGGTTTGGAGAAAGTGGATGTGTTGATTCGTCACGTTGATGATCGGTATTGTGATCCGCTATCGCTAAAACCCGATTCCCAATTGGGCGTAGCGGGCCTGCTGGAAGTGATCCGTAAGGGGAATGTCCGCCTGGCCAATCCGCTGGGCAGTGGTATTCTGGAAAATCCGGGATTAATGGCTTTTATGCCCGCCATTTGTAAGCACTTTTTAGGCGAAAGCCTGAAGTTGCCTAATATCGCCAGCTGGTGGTGTGGCCAGAAAAGTGAACGAGCCTATGTACTCGAAAATATGGACCGACTGGTGATTAAGGATCTGCACCGACTAGACGGGCGACGGACGATTTTCGGTTGGGAATTATCCAATGCCCAAAAGCAGACCTACATCGATAAAATTAAGCGATACCCCTATCGCTTTGTGGGGCAGGAGCAAGCGATTTTTTCTACAGCTCCTTCCTGGAATGACTCTTTTCTGGAACCGCGCCGTACGGTTTTACGCTGTTTTGCGACTTCAGGGGAATCTACTTACCATATTATGCCAGGAGGGCTTACCCGTAGTGCTCCGGAAGCGGGTAATAGCCACGTATCGAACCGCTCAGGAGGGATTGGTAAGGATACCTGGGTGATTTCAGAAAAGAAACAACAACCTATACGTTTTCGGTTAGACCGGGCACTACCCGGCGGGAATTATAAACGACTGGAGGATTTGCCCAGCCGTACGGGGGAGCAATTGTTCTGGATGGGTCGCAATTTGTCGCGGGTAAAGTATACCGCTCGTTTGCTTCGGATCATTCTGAAGCGGCAATCCGAAATTGTCAACTTCGAAGACCCACTGGATGAATCTACCTTTTCGATCCTTTTGCAGGGACTGACGCATATGACCATGAGCTACCCCGGGTTCGTTGGGAAGGAGGGAGCCCAAAACCTCAATCAGCCCAATCAGGAGCTACAGGAAATGTTGCAAAATGAAAATCGCGCAGGTACCCTTGCCTTTAGTATCGATATGCTTAAGAATTCTGGGGTTTCGCTGCGTAACCGCTGGTCACCCGATACCTGGCGCATGTTGGATCAATTAACCCAGCACTGGGAACAATGGCGTACTACTAAACACACAGAGCAAAGGACGGCCCGTTCTCAATTGGATCAACTATTGGTGCACTGCGCGGCTTTACAGGGATTTGTTCTGGAAAGCCTTAGTATTGAAGAGGGCAGGCCCTTGTTGGATATCGGAGTTCAACTGGAAAAAGCTATGTTACAAGCCTCGCTTATGCGATCGCTATTAGGTACAAAAAAAGACCCCGAAGTGGAGCAGGAATTGATGGAGGCGATTTTGATTACCTCGGAGAGCCTGAGTTCTTACCGGCACAGATACCGGGGCGAATTGAGGTTAGAGGGTTTATTATCTCTCGTTTTGTTGGACGATAGCTATCCGCAGGCCCTGAATTATTCGGTGAGTAAGACCAGGGGGAATCTGGATCAATTACCCACTGTCCTTAGTAAACAAATGCTTCGTCCCGACCAGAAAAACTTGTTAAAAGTGCATAGTGCTTTGCGCTTGAGCGATGTGGCAGATTTATTGGTTAGCGAAGGGGGTTCAAATTTACGAGAAGCACTGGATACGCTGTTGGGCGAAACGCATAGCAATCTCTCCGAAGCGGCTTCGAATATTCACTTTACCTTCTTCAGTCATAGTTATTTCAAGCCACAGAAATCGGTATTTTTATTTGATACGGATGTTTAAGCAGGCGTAAAAATTGGGTTCTTATGCGATATAAGGTTCGGCACACTACTACTTATGCGTACCAATATAATGGCAGCCTATCCTATAATGAGGCCTGGCTACAGCCCCGTGAGCTGCCCTATCAGCAGGTTCTGGAGAAACGAGTAAATATATCTCCGGTGCCCAACGAGCGGTCTATGCGACTAGATTTTTTTGGTAATCAGGTGGATTATTTTTCGGTGCAGCAGAAGCACAAAGATTTTTCTATTGAATCCACGAGTATCATTGAACGTCGTGTACCCGATTATGTGGCGAAACAAAGTGCTGGCATAAGCTGGGAATCCTGGCGGGATAAACTAAGTATCTTTAGTAAAGATCGGGTTGAAATCCGCCAGTTTTGTTTGCCTTCACCGCTGGTGCCTTTTTCAGACGATCTAAAAGAATTTGCCTTGGTTTCGTTTCGGCCCGGGAGGGATTTACTCGAAGCCCTAATTGAATTGAATCACCGGATTTATAAAGACTTTGAATATACACAGGGGTTCACGACAGTAGCCACACCTTTGAAGAAGGTTATTCAGGCGCGCAAAGGCGTTTGCCAGGACTTCGCACACGTAGCGATTTCTTGTCTGCGAACGCTTGGCCTGCCGGCTCGATACGTAAGTGGATACATTGAAACGATCCCTCCGGAAGGGGCAGAGGCCCTGGTGGGATCGGCCGCTTCACACGCCTGGTTCGCTTCTTTCGTTCCCGGGATTGGTTGGGTCGATTTTGATCCAACCAACAATAAATTAGCTAAAGAACAGCACATCACAGTAGCCTGGGGTAGGGACTATACCGATGTCCCGCCAATCAAAGGTGTTATTTTTAACTCCGGCTCCCATGATTTGTCGGTATCTGTTGATGTCATCCGAATTAATAAAGGTTAGAACCTGTTTTTGCCAATAATTATTTTGTAGGTGCGAAATTTAAAATGCCTGTACCAAAAATTATATTTTTTCTGCTAATTTCCTTATTTTCAATACCTTAATGAAAAACGCAAAGGAAATTCATTTGGGGACAAATAGTGCGGATCTCCGCCTCATACATCTTGACCCAATGATTTCACCTTGAACCAATAAGGATTTGCCTAAGAAAAATATAAATTAACTGCATGCAAAGTCAGGGACAGAAAAAATTCTTTGATCTTTACGAGCCCTCCGAAAGCTTTTACGACGAAGTTTTTGATGGCAACGGAAAAGTAAAACCGGGGTACCAAAAAATATTCGATCACTTTAACCATTTAGGGGAAGAAAATTTCCTCCGCTTATTTGACGAAGCGAAAACTTCCTTTTTTAATCAGGGGATTACTTTTGCCGTGTACAGCGATACAGATCAGGGAACCGAAAAAATATTTCCATTCGATTTGTTTCCCAGAATAATTACGGCCAGGGAATGGGAGCATCTGGAAGAAGGGGTTTTACAAAGAACCCGTGCTATCAATGCCTTTATTTTTGATATCTACCACGATCAAAAAATTATTAAGGACAAAATTATTCCTGCTGAACTCATCTTTTCTTCTAAGAATTACCAGAAATTAATGAAAGACTTCTCTCCACCGGGAGATATCTATTGTCATATTTCCGGTACGGATATTATTCGCCACAGTGACGGAGAATTTTACGTACTGGAAGATAATTTAAGGAGTCCCTCGGGAGTGAGTTATGTGATCAATAACAGGATTGCATTAAAAAGAGGTCTGCTTGGTCTGTTCAATACCAACAAGGTGGAAAGTGTTTCGGATTATCCAGAACACCTGCTGAAGACGCTGCATAGTGTCCATCCACACGGTATGGAAGAGACCAATTGTGTGTTATATACACCGGGATCCTTTAATTCCGCTTATTTTGAGCATGCCTTTTTGGCTCAGCGCATGGGTATAGAACTAGTAGAGGGTCAGGATCTGATTGTCGAACACGATTACGTCTTTATGAAGACTATCTACGGGAAAGTGAAGGTAGACGTCATCTACCGTCGGGTAGATGATAATTTCATCGATCCCGAAGCTTTTAATAAGGACTCCTTGTTAGGAGTACCGGGTTTAATGCGGGCTTATCTGGCCGGTAACGTTACCCTGGTTAATGCACCGGGTACCGGTTTTGCCGATGATAAGGCAGTATATACCTACTTACCGGAAATTATCAAGTATTATCTGGGGGAAGAGCCTATCCTTAATAATGTCAAGACCTATCGCTGTGAGATTGACGAAGATTACAAATTTGTGATGGAGAACGTCGATAAGCTGGTCGTAAAACCGGTGGATGAGGCCGGGGGCTATGGGATTACCATTGGTACGACACTGACAAAAAAAGAAATCGAAGAGGTGAAGCAAAGAATTACGGCTGATCGACGCAAGTACATTGCCCAGCCCATTATGTCTCTCTCTGTACACGCTACCTATATAGAAGACAGCCATGCTTTTGAGGCCCGGCACGTCGACCTGAGAACCTACACGCTATTTGGTAAAGATTGCCAGCACGTTCTGAAAGGAGGGCTTTCCCGGGTAGCTTTAAAGAAAGGGAATCTGATTGTCAACTCTTCACAGGGAGGAGGCTCTAAAGATACCTGGGTACTTAAGTAAACAACTTTCATCATCTCTATCAAAAGAAATTAGCATGCTCTCACGAGTCGCAAATAGCCTATATTGGGCCGGTCGCTACATCGAACGCTGTGATCATACGGCCCGCTTTGTCAATATTAATTATTTTTCTTCGTTGGATACGCCTAATAATATGTCTGAAAAGGAGAAACTCGTACTGGAGTCTCTTCTATTTCTAGCTGGTAATGATTATGAAGGTGAAATTACCGAAAAAGAAGTGCTACACCATATCGGGTTTGATAAGGAAAACCCCTTGTCGATCCTAAGTACGGCCCGGCTGGCCAGAACAAACGCGCACGGTACCCGGCATCTCATCTCCAGTGAGACCTGGGAGGCGATTAATAAGTTTTACCATTTTGTGAATAATTATCACGTGGATACCTTCGTCTCTACCGGACTCTACGACCTAACAACAAAACTTAATGAGGCCTGCTCTACCATCCGCGAAAAAATAATTCGAACCTTATTACACGACGAGGTATGGGCGCTCCTTATGCTGGGGATTCATCTGGAGCGGGCTTTTCAGATCATCCGGCTCATCAACACCAAATTGTTGGATATTAAAAAAATAGAGGAGTCCAGCGGCGAGCACCATGATTTAACCTACGAATGGGCTACCTTACTACGCTGTGCGGAAGTGTACGATATGAGTAAAAAATTCTATCGTCGTACACCTAATAAGTCTCAGACGATTGAGTTCTTGCTACTGAATGCCAAGAATCCAAAATCACTGCGCAGTAATGTCGAAAAAATCTTTTCTTATTTAAATCGAATTGGGGGGGAGAGAGAGCCGGAACCAGGAAATATTGAATTCGAAGTGGGCAAGTACTTGTCCGAACTGCAGTATATGACCATGGAAGATATCGGCGAAGACCCGACGGATTTTATTCTCTCGACCTTTGACCGATTGAATCAGGTCGGTGGAAAGTTTGAAGAAGATTATCTTTTTTTCTAGGCCTCGCTTTTCGTCGAAAAGGCGAGGCAGCCAGCCAGCAACAATAATAAAAAATGCGGATTCGCCTCAGGCGAATCCGCATTTTTTACATTAATCGATTTAAGATAGGACTCAATTACATGTTAGAAATGAGCTCATCTCCGTATTCGGAGCACTTCAGCAAGGTCGCTCCGTCCATCAGGCGCTCAAAATCATAAGTGACGCGCTTGGCAGAAATAGCCCCTTCGATACCTTTCACGATCAGATCGGCGGCTTCGTTCCAGCCCATGTAGCGGAACATCATTTCACCAGAAAGGATAACCGAACTTGGATTTACCTTATCCAAACCAGCGTATTTAGGAGCGGTACCGTGCGTAGCTTCGAAGATCGCTTTACCCGAGATATAATTGATATTGGCACCCGGTGCAATACCGATACCACCTACTTCCGCTGCCAGAGCATCAGAAACGTAGTCCCCATTCAGGTTTAGGGTAGCGATAACAGAGTATTCTGCAGGTCGGGTCAGGATTTGCTGTAGGAAGGCATCTGCGATTGAATCTTTAACCAGGATTTTCCCCTGATCCAGTGCTTCCGATTGTGCCTTATTAGCTGCTTCGGGCCCTTCTTCGGCAGCGATGCGATCGTACTGAGCCCAGGTAAATACCTTGTCGCCGAATTCACGTTCAGCCAGCTCGTAACCCCAGTCTTTAAATTTACCCTCGGTAAACTTCATGATATTACCCTTGTGTACCAGGGTCACGGAAGGTAGTTTATTATCAATCGCGTAGTTGATGGCAGCGCGTACCAGGCGCTCGGTTCCTTCTACGGATACGGGCTTGATACCCAGAGATACCGTATCTGGGAAGCGAATCTGGGTAACACCCATTTCTTCAATCAGGAATTTCTTTAATTTTTCTACAGCATCGGTACCGTGTAGATATTCAATACCGGCATAGATATCTTCGGTGTTTTCGCGGAAGATCACCATGTCTACTTTTTCGGGTGCTTTCACCGGAGAAGGAACGCCGTTGAAGTAACGTACCGGACGTACACAGGCGTACAGGTCTAGTTTTTGGCGTAGAGCTACATTTAAGGAACGAATTCCACCGCCTACGGGCGTCGTTAATGGCCCTTTGATGGCAACCAGGTATTCGTCGATGGCATCCAGGGTAGCCTGGGGTAGCCATTCTCCGGTCTGGTCGAATGCTTTTTGCCCGGCCAGGATTTCTTTCCAGTGAATTTTGCGATCCCCATTATAAGCTTTTTCTACTGCGGCATCTAATACACGCTCGGCAGCTGCCCAGATGTCGGGGCCAATACCATCGCCTTCAATAAATGGGATGATTGGGTCATTGGGGACTTTTAATATTCCGTTTTCGATACTTACTTTTGATCCACTCATGTTTTACTGTATTTTGTTTATAGCGGCAGGATTTTTGTGTTTATTATCCGGGTTGATCGGCCCGCCCACCACTGGTTTGCATGTGCGCTAAGAGCTTGTTTGATCAGGCTCTGAACTAATTTGCCCAAAGGTAATAAAAATACCCTCTTTGACAAAGGTAAAATAGCGCCAATAGCTACAATTAATAAGCTTCTAGCTTCATATCGTTCTGTCTTTTTCAGATTTATTCTAAATAATTAAAACCAAGACCCTTCCTGTCTCCGTAGGTTAAGACAAATCCGAATTATTAAATTATGATGATGATTAAGAAAAAGAATTTATTATTGAGCTTACTGTTGCTGGGAACGGCAACCATCGGGGTCCTTTGGGCTGCCGATCACATTGACGCACCAGCTGTTACCGGAACCTCCGCTGATATTACTGATTTTTATGCTTTTGCTAGTCCCGAAAACAGTAACAACTTAGTTTTTGTAGCCAACACACAGGGGCTGCTGGCACCAAGCGCTACGGCTGCGGCCGGTTTTGATGAGGATGTTCTCATCGAGTTTAATATCGATCAGGATGGCGATGCAGTAGCCGATTTAGTTATTCAAGCTACCTTTCTGGACGGTATGATGCAAGTCTACGGACCCATTGCACCGAATCTAAGTGGCACCACTTCTGAAATTGCGGCGAATAATCCCGCTACAGAGGTAGCCATGACTACTTATGGATCCAGTCCAGAGATTGCGACCGGAAGCAATGGTATCAAAGCCTTTGCCGGACCCAGAGACGATCCGTTCTTTATGGACTTTACGCAGTATAACGAAATTATTGCGGGTAATGCGACCGGGTTCAATGATCCGGGATCAGATACCTTCGCCGGAACAAATGTACTCTCCGTAGTTGTCGAAGTGCCTAAATCCTTAGTAGGCTCCGGCGGTACAGTAAACACCTGGGTGACTGCCAGTCGCGCGCGCTAAGCACCCATTCTCCTACTATTTAAGAATGAAATTAACAGAATTATTTAGCTGTGCTGTACAGGTCAGTCTGTACTGCCCTTTGCCGCAGCTAACAAATCAATAAAGATGAAAAAGAGAATAATTTTAAGCCTGTTTTTGGCTTTAAGCTTTGGTCTGATCACGAGTTGTGAAGATGAAATGGATACAAATAACCGAGAAATAGATAATCGAACCTTTGAACAGGAAGATATTATGGGGCGTCCGGCCATCAATACCGTTTTTGTGACCAATGGGGACAAGGACGACTTCAACACCATGGTACCTTCTAGTCAGGGAATGGCCTACGACGATAAATTCGAGAACAGATTGCTGGCCCTGAATCCAAATTACACCACGAATGCCCTCGGTTTTGATGCGGAGGCCTTTACGGGGGTACTGGCTACCGATGTACTGAGTGTTTCCCTGGATGGACCCACCACGTTTTTTGACGGAACCAATGTACTGACGGGACGTAATCTGGCTGATGATGTGATCTCCGTAGAATTACTACTGATTTTTGGTGGACCGGACGGGACCGCCAATCCTCAGTTGACGGATGACAACGTCGATGCCAACGATAAGGCCTTCTTAGGGACTTTTCCTTACCTGGCCACTCCTCATTAAGCAACATATCTAAATAATACAGGTTGGCTACTTTGAGGAGTAGTCGGCCTGTTTTTCTAAAGTTATTAAAACGATCGGAGATGAAAAATTTACGCTGGCTAATTCCTGCTGCCTTATTACTCGCCACGCTTACCTGGCTGGCGATTCAGGAACAGAGAAAGCCAACCACCATTGTTAATCCTGCTGATTATGCTACTTATCTTGTACCTGATCATTTGGCGAAAGCGAAAGCAGAAATCGGAATAGAAAAAGCCTTTTGGCAAAAGAAACTCACCACGGATCCAGATAATTATATCTATCTAACCAAAAAAGCGAGTCTACTCTCCCAAGAATTTAAATTGACGGGTGATGTAGCCTATTTACACCAATCCGATCAAATCCTGAAAGACATTAATACCCGGATTCCCAATCAGGTCAAAGTCTTACACCTTTTGGCTAATAATGCCATTACGCAGCACCAGTTTCAAAAAGCAGAGGACTATCTGGTACAGGCAAAAGCTATTGGCAATGAGCGATATACGACAATGCTGATGATGTGCGATGTACGTCTGGAAAGGGGACAGCATATTTTGGCGCAAGACCTACTGGACAATATGGAGAGCCGCAGCCAGTTTGAATTTTTAATTCGCCAAATGAAATACGAAGATGCCAGTGACAATCTTTCCGGCGCGATTCAGGCTATGGAAAAAGCGACCCAAAAAGCACAGCGCAGCGGAAAAAAAGCCCTGATCAACTGGTCGTATTCTAATTTAGCCGATATGTATGGCCACGACGGACGTATTCAGCAATCTTACGATACCTATTTGCAAGCTTTAGCAAATGATCCGGCCGATTTGCATTCCTTGAAGGGCATTGCCTGGGTTGCTTTTTCCTACGAGCAGGATACCGAAGAAGCAAAACGTATTCTGGAATTTTTGAAGTCTGTACATCCTATTCCCGATTACGATTTATTGCTAGCCGAGATTGCCGATTTTGAGGGTGATCAGGAACAGGCAGATGCCTGTAGAGCGGCTTTTTACCTGGAGGCTGGAAAGCCGGAATATGGAAAAATGTACACCACTTATTTAGCTGAATTAGATAGGACCGAGATCGATGTCCTGGCCCTGGTAGAAGAGGACGTACGGGATCGTCCCCATCCGGTTATTTTTGACCTGAAGGCCTGGACCTTATTCCGGAAAGGAAACCAGCAAGCGGCCATTGATCTTTGGGAACAAGAAGTAGCCGAACAGACCGGAGAGCCGATTACAGCTTACCACGCCGGAGTGATGTATGGCGCTTTGGGTGAAAAGCAAAAGGCTCGGAAGTACCTGCGCGAAGCCCGGGCCGCTTCTTTTGAATTAGGGCCCGTGATTAGTGCAGAAGTAGAGCAGTATCTACGGGCACTCTAGGGGCTTGATGAATAAGTTGACGGATACGTTTCTTTTTCCTGTGGTAATGCGTACTTTTGGACATCAAAAAGTGTAGTAATGGCCAATCCGCATTTAGATCCGACGGGTAAGCATTTGGGGCAGGAAGAAGAAAACGTTGACCAGGCTCTGCGGCCTAAACAGCTGGATGACTTTAGTGGTCAGCCCAAGATTGTCGACAACCTGCAGGTATTTATTACCGCTGCCAAACAGCGGAGTGAGGCCCTGGATCATGTCTTGCTGCACGGTCCGCCCGGACTGGGAAAGACCACGCTTTCCCATATTATCGCCAACGAGTTGGACGCGGATATGAAAATGACTTCCGGACCAGTGCTGGAGAAACCCGGCGATCTGGCCGGACTGCTGACCAATCTCGAAGAAGGAGATGTACTCTTCATCGATGAGATTCATCGCCTGAATAACGTAGTAGAAGAATATCTCTATTCCGCGATGGAGGACTACCGAATCGATATCATGATCGACTCGGGACCCAATGCCCGGAGTATTCAGATCACCCTGGAGCCCTTCACCCTGGTGGGTGCTACCACCCGAATGGGTTTACTGACCGCCCCCATGCGAGCCCGCTTCGGGATTAATTGCCATTTAGATTACTACGATATTCCCACTTTAACCCGGATTATTGAGCGTTCGGCCGGTATTCTGAAAGTTCCCATCACCGCTGATGGTGCCGTGGAAATTGCCCGCCGTAGTCGGGGCACTCCGCGGATTGCCAATGCGCTGTTGCGTCGCACCCGTGATTTCGCTCAGGTAAAAGGAGATGGCACCATTAACCTGGACATTGCGAAGTACGCACTGGAAGCCCTGAATGTTGATGAGGGCGGACTCGATGAAATGGATAACCGTATTCTGGATGCCATCATCAGTAAGTTTAAGGGAGGACCAGTTGGTCTGACGACTATCGCCACGGCCGTTGGTGAGGAAGCCGGTACCATCGAAGAAGTACACGAACCTTTCCTGATTATGGAGGGCTATCTACAGCGTACCCCACGCGGCCGGGAAGCCACCGAAAAGGCTTACAAGCACCTGGGGATTGTGCCTCCGGGACGGGAGGGGAGGTTGTTTTGACAATTGTCGACTTGGCCTATTGTTGAGTTTTGAATAAACGGATGGTAATGCAAGAAAAGATACAGCTTGGTCTGCGCGAAAATTGGAAGCAGTTCACATTACTGGTCATTGTAAATGCCTTCGTTGGGGGAATGGTGGGACTGGAGCGTACCATCTTTCCGCAGTTCGCCGAGCAACAATTTGGTATCGCTTCTCATTCGGCTATTCTCTCCTTCATTATTGCTTTTGGGATGACCAAAGCTTTGGCCAATTATTATACCGGAAAGCTAGCGAATCGCTACGGGCGAAGAAATTTATTGGTTTTCGGTTGGTTACTGGCTATCCCGATACCTTTCTTGTTAATCTATGCACCCTCCTGGTCCTGGGTGGTTTTTGCCAACGTTCTTTTAGGAGCGAGTCAAGGACTGACCTGGAGTAGCACAGTAGTGATGAAAATCGATTTAGTAGGTGAGAAAGATCGTGGTCTGGCCATGGGTATTAACGAATTTGCCGGCTACTTTGCCGTTGGACTGGTCGCTTTTCTATCGGGCTACGTGGCGAATCGTTTTGGTATTACGCCTTATCCCTTTTATCTTGGTATAGTAATTTCGGTAGTTGGCCTTCTGCTGACGCTAATCTGGGTAAAGGATACCCGCACTTTCGTGCAAAAGGAGGCAAGCACAAACCAAACGACTGCGCTTAAGAATATCTTTTGGGAAACCACCCTGCGTAACCGGACTTTGAGTTCGGTGACGCAAGCCGGAATGGTGAACAATCTGAATGATGGCATGATTTGGGGGCTGCTACCCATAATCCTGCTAGCCCAAAATTACGATAACCAAAGTATAGGTATTGTAGCGGCGATTTATCCCGCCGTTTGGGGGATTGGCCAGTTGTTTACCGGGCGTATGGCCGATATTTACCCAAAGAAAGCCATGCTTTTTTGGGGAATGCTTCTGCAAGGGCTAGCCATTTTGGTCATTCCTTTGAGTACAGATATTTATCTTTTATCCTTTATATCGGTTGTATTGGGTCTGGGAACGGCCTTGGTTTATCCTACTTTCCTGGCAGCGATTGCAGATGCTACCAGGCCAGATCAACGGGCCGAGAGCATTGGCACTTTTCGTCTTTGGCGGGATTTAGGTTATGCGATCGGTGCCCTGATATCGGGGATTACGGCTGATCTGTTTGGGGGGGAGTATGCCATTTTGCTCATTGGTCTACTGACGGTCGGTTCTTCGCTGATTATTCAATTTCGCATGCCCATTCAGCATGAAAAATAATCATCAAAATCCATGGGAGATATCAGAAAGTTGGTTCGGCTTCAGTTCTTGGTGGTTGGTTTATTTATCCTTTTCAAGCACTTTAGAGCAGATTGGCTTACGGATCATTCGCCCGAATTTTGGCGGGTCTTTCTCTACTCTTTCCCGAATTTCTGCGAGGGGGTGATTGGTGTATTCATTCTAACCGGCATCGGTATTTATTTTCGAGCTAAACTGTATCATAGCATAAGCTATAAGGTTCTATATTTTATAGCCGCTGGAATGGCTTTGATTTATACCATAACGCAGGAAGTGAAGCTGCACCATCTGGGCGGGAAAAATATTTATGATCCCTACGATGTATTATTTTCCATTTTGGGAGTAGGAGTGGGGCTTTTGATCGTCATGCGTATGCAACCCCTTGTGAAACCATCGAATTTATGAGGAACTCTATTGCCAAACGTGCTTTTTTTGTGATCCCTCCGAGCGTTCATCTGCTGGATATTACTGGCCCGGCTCATATTTTTCACGAGGCAGAAGCGTACGGCGCAGACCTCAGTCTT
>Ga0102940_1000143_pt1 | contig 49465 bp, 47 predicted proteins | sample SalPonR2_C_D1_MG_FD_78215 | JGI IMG/M metagenome (GOLD analysis project Ga0102940, IMG submission 78215) | Salt pond soil microbial communities from South San Francisco under conditions of wetland restoration - Salt Pond MetaG R2_C_D1_MG | ecosystem: Environmental > Aquatic > Marine > Intertidal... | reverse complement strand
GCTCCGATGCGCCACCAGGCACCACCGTCATATGGCGCGGCCTCTCTCGCCTCGCCGACCTTGTCGAAGGCGCGCGCATCGCAGAAACACCGCCAGCGGAGACATATGGGTAACTGCAAGCCGGTGTGCATGACATTCCAACGGATGGACGTCTGGCGCTGCCCAATCTGCCGGCCCTCAGGATCGAGCCGGAAATCGTGTTCGGCTTCAAATCCTCGCCCGGGCCGGACATGGACCTGACCGAGCTTTCGGACTGTATCGACTGGGTCGCGCATGGGCTTGAGATCGTCACGTCGCTCTATCCCGATTGGCGCTTTACAGCGCCCGACAGCATGGCCGCGATGGCGATGCATGGCGCGCTTTGGGTGGGCGCACGGCAAGAGCCGACAGCGGACCGGCTGGAAGCGCTGACAACCTGCGACATCACCTTGACCGGCCCGTCAGAGACGCTGGTGGGCCATGGTGTCGATGTGCTGGGCGGGCCGCTGATGGCGTTGCGCCACCTCGTTGGTCAGGTGGGGCGGATGCCCGGCGCCGAACCGATCAAGTCCGGAGAGATCATAACGACCGGCACACTCACCGATGCGCGCCCCATCGCGCCGGGCGAAACCTGGCGGACAGACTTCGACACGCCGCTCATCGACGGTGTGACAGTCACCTTCACCTGACAGGGCACGCGCGCCACGCAAAATGACGCGTTGCGCGGTTTTTGGGGTATTGGTAAGAAAAGCTGACCAAGCTTGCTGAAAGGCCACCCCATGCCCGTTATCACCGAAATCGAAGACCTGCGCCGCATGTACAAACGCCGCGTGCCAAAGATGTTCTTCGATTACACGGAAACAGGTAGCTGGAGCGAACAGACTTTCCGCGAAAACTCATCGGATTTCGACAAGATCTACCTGCGCCAGCGCGTTGCGATGGACATGGCGGGCCGCACCACCAAGACCAAGATGCTCGGGCAGGACGTGTCGATGCCGGTGGCGCTGGCGCCGGTCGGGCTGACGGGGATGCAGCACGCCGACGGCGAGATCAAAGCGGCGAAGGCGGCTGAAAAGTTCGGTGTGCCGTTTACCTTGTCGACCCTGTCCATCTGCTCGATCGAGGACGTGGCCGAGAACACCGAGCAGCCGTTCTGGTTTCAGGTCTACACGCTGACCGATGATGCCTTCATGCAGCGCCTGTTCGACCGGGCCAAGGCGGCGAAATGCTCGGCTCTGGTCATCACCGTGGATCTTCAGGTGATGGGCCAGCGGCACAAGGACATCAAGAACGGACTTTCGGCACCACCGAAACTGACCCCGGCCTCGATTGCCAACATGATGACAAAGGTGCAATGGGGTCTGGGCATGCTCCAGACAAAGCGGCGTTTTTTCGGCAATGTCGTGGGCCATGCGACGGGCGTCACCGATCCCGGCTCGCTTGCGACATGGACCAAGGAGGCGTTCGATCCCTCGCTGGACTGGGAAAAGATCGCGCGCTTCCGCAGGATGTGGGACGGTCCGGTCATCATCAAGGGGATCATGGACGAGCGCGACGCCCGCGAAGCGCTCAACGTCGGGGCCGATGCGATTGTGGTGTCGAACCATGGCGGGCGGCAGCTCGATGGCACGCTCAGTTCAATCCGCGCGCTGGGGCCGATCATGGACGCCGTGGGCGACAAGATCGAGGTGCATCTGGACAGCGGCATTCGGTCGGGACAGGACGTGCTCAAGGCGATCGCCATGGGGGCCAAGGGCACTTATATCGGGCGGGCTTTCGTCTATGGTCTGGGTGCACGGGGTGAACAAGGTGTCAGTGACGCGCTGAACGTGATCCACAAGGAACTGGAAACGTCGATGGGCCTGTGCGGGCGCACCGATGTGAACGATCTGGATCGCGACATCCTGATGGTTCCCAAGGGCTTTTCAGGGGAGTGGGAGGCCTAGGACCTGCATCCGTCAGGGCGGCGGGGCCGCCCTACGCGGTCCGCAAGGCTGCCCTGCGGACCAGGACAGGCAGGACAAATGCCACCACTCCAAAAAGCAGACCGCCGATCACCAGGAACGAGGTGGCCAGCCCGAACCCTTCGGACAGGAATCCCATCAGCGGCGGGCCGACGAAGAACCCGGCATAGCCCACCACGGAGACGCGCGATATGGCGAGGCTTCGGTAGCGGTCGGGCACCATGCGTCCGATCCAGGCAAGCGCCATCGGCGCCATCACGGAAAGGCCAAGGCCGAGGATCGAAAAGCCAAGATAGGCCACGGCCAATGTCGGGGCCAATGCCCCGATGCAGGCCCCCGTCCCGGCCGTGAGCGCGGCCCACCGGATCACCACGCGTTCGGACAGGCGATTGGCCACCACGTGCCCTGCCAGACGTCCAACGGCCATGGTGATCCCCAAAAGTGCCGGGCCCAGCGCGCCTTGCGCCGCCCCTGCCCCAAGATTGCGTTCCAGGTGCAAGGCCGACCAGCCCTCGGTGGCCTGTTCCGACATGAAGGCGATCAGGATAATTACCCCGCCGGGCAGAAGAACCGACCAGGGCAGCGGCATCGCGCCGGTCTCGTCGGCGTCGGTCGGGCTGTCCCGGACGGGTGCGGCCGCGGCTTGCAGGACCAGAAGGGCGATCACCACGGCCACCCCTGTCAGGATCGCGGCGGGGCCGAACCCGGCCTCGCGCGCCAGCCCCGTCATCACGGCAGACGCGGCATAGGAGACCGAAAACACCGCGTGGTTCAGGTTCATCAGGCTGCGCCGCACCTGTGCCTCCAGCGCGCTGACCCGCGCGTTCATCGCAACGTCGAGCGTGCCGGAGGCCATCGTCACGCACAGGACCGCCAGCGTGAACGGACCCGCCCAGTTCGCATGTCCGGGCAGCAGCGTGGTCGCCGCGAGGATTGCCGTGAGCACCCCAAGCGTCCGTGCGCCCAGCAGGCGTTCGGCCAACGGCGCAAGCCACATGGCCATGACAGCCCCCACGGCACCGATCAGAAGGACGATGCCGAATTGCCCGTCCGACAGCCCGACCTGCGGCTTGAGTACCGGCACAAGCGCTGCGAAACTGCCCCAATAGGCGCCAATTCCGGCAAAGGCGGCTGCGGGACCGCGGCTGAGATAGAGATCACGCAAAATGGTCATGCGCGGGCAGTGCCACGCGCCGCAAAACGGGTCCAGCCCACAAAGCGCGAAATTCGCGTCGAATCTGCCGGCTTGTCTCTTGTCTCGGGGTGCAATCCGGTCTATCGCGCAGGCTTCACGCGGGGTGACAGCCTTGGAGGCACCCTGCCCTTACAATTTGGAGATATAACATGGCTGGTGAGATTCCTGATCTCGTAGCTCTGGAACGGACGGGGACAGGCAAGGGCGCCGCTCGTCAGGCGCGTCGCGACCACTTGGTTCCCGGGATCGTCTTCGGCGGCGACGTAGATCCGCTGCCGATCAACCTTCCGTTCAACGAACTGATCAAGCGCTTGCGCGCCGGGCGGTTCAAGGCGACCTTGTTCAACCTGAAGGTCGAAGGCCACGAGGATGTCCGCGTGATCTGCCGTGACGTGCAGCGCGATATCGTGAAAGACCTGCCCACGCATGTCGATTTCATGCGCCTGCGCCGGACGTCGAAGATCAATCTCTTCATCCCCGTCGAATTCATCAACGAGGAAGAGGCCCCCGGCCTGAAAAAGGGCGGCGTGATGAACGCGGTCCGTCCCGAGGTGGAATTGGTCGTCACCGCCGGTGACATTCCCGAAAAGCTGGTTGTGGACCTTGCGGGTCTGGAAATCGGCGACACGGTCACCATTTCGGCAATCGATCTGCCGAAGGGCACCAAGCCGACCATCGACCGCGACTTCGTGATCGCCAATATCTCGGCCCCGTCCGGCCTGCGCGCGGCGGACGACGAAGAGGACGAAGTCGATGCGGACGACGTTCCGTCCACCGAGCAAGCCGCCGACGCGTAAGCGCTTCGGCCTCTCGAATGATGACAGACGGCCCCGCCCCGATGGCGGGGCCGTTTTCGTTCGGGGGTGCGCGTGCAGCCGGTTGACGGGCTCCGCGACGCGGTCCCTGCCAAGGCCAGACCAAGGCCAGGCCGCGATCGACGGGATCCTTGACAGCGTGACATCCTGTGCCGGCATTGTCATTGGGGACCGAGGTGTCACATCGCTGATACGCTGATCGGAGATACATCTTTAATGCCGCCGTCGCTGTCGCAAGTCTTTGTCGTGTTTCTGAAAATCGGCCTTCTGTCCTTTGGCGGGCCGGCCGCGCAGATCGCGTTGATGCACCGGATGCTGGTTGAGGACCGGGGCTGGCTGACGGAAAAGCAATTTCTGAACGCGCTGAGCTTTTGCATGCTCTTGCCCGGCCCCGAGGCGATGCAACTGGCAACCTATGCCGGATGGCGACTCCACGGGCGCATCGGCGGCCTTGTCGCCGGGGGGCTGTTTGTGCTGCCGGGGGCCGCGATCATCTTCGCGCTGGCGCTGCTTTACGTGACCTATGGCGACCTGCCGGTGGTGAGCACTCTGTTCCTTGGCGTTCAGGCGGTAGCGGTGGTCATCGTGACCGAAGCGCTGCTCAAGGTATCAAGCCGGGCGCTGCAGGGCACCGCGCACTGGATGCTTGCGGCCTTTGCCTTTGTCGGAATTTTCTTTTTTGCCGTACCCTTCCCGATGATTGTGGCCTTGGCCGGGCTTTATGGTGCGATCACCGCATCGCGCGCTGAGAGCGAGGTGGCTCCGACGGTCACGGTTTCGTGGCGACACACCCTGACGACCCTGCTGTTGGGTCTGGCGATCTGGGGCCTGCCGGTACTGGTTATGGACGCATTGCTCGGCGCGACGGTCCCGACAGAGCTTGGGCTGTTTTTTTCCAAACTCGCCGTTGTCACCTTTGGCGGCGCATATGCGGTGCTTGCCTACATGGCGCAGGACGTGGTTCTGCACTATGGTTGGCTCTCCGCGACCGAGATGATGGATGCGCTTGGCCTTGCCGAAACCACGCCGGGGCCCTTGATCCTCGTGACGCAATTTGTCGGCACGCTTGCCGCGTTTCGCGATGGCGGGTACGGGCTGGCCGTGGCGGGCGGGCTCATAACGCTCTGGGTGACATTCGTGCCCTGCTTCCTGTGGATTTTCATTGGCGCGCCGTACCTCGACTGGATTTCCGCGCAACCACGGCTGACCGGAGCGCTTCGCGCAATCACGGCAGCCGTGGTGGGCGTGATCCTGAACCTGTCGGTGTGGTTCGCGCTGCATGTGCTGTTCGAAACGGTGGACAAGCGGCAGCAGGGCCCCCTGCAACTCTGGGTGCCGGACATGACGACGCTGAACTGGTCTGCGCTTGGGCTGATCGCGCTCGCCGCCCTGCTTGTGCTGCGGTTGCGGCTGGCGATTGGCTGGTCCCTCGGGCTGTCGGCGTCAGCGGCGCTTGTGCTTGCGCATGTCTAACGAAGCGGGCCTTTTGCCCTTGCCAGCGGATTCGCCTACAGAGGGCCAAACGCAGCGTAACGAAAGGGACGACCCGCGATGAAACTTTTTGTCGGCTTGGGCAATCCGGGCGCGAAATACGCGAAGAACCGCCACAATATCGGCTTCATGGCCTTGGACCGGATCGCCGCGGACCACGGGTTTGCGCCCTGGAAATCGAAGTTTCAGGGTGAAGCCACGGAAGGCAGGCTGGGTAATGACAAGGTGCTGTTGCTCAAACCGGGCACCTTCATGAACCGCTCGGGCCAATCGGTGCAGGCGGCGATGCAGTTCTACAAGCTGGAGCCCGCCGACGTGACCGTGTTCCACGATGAGCTGGACCTTGCCCCCGGCAAATGCAGGGTCAAGCAGGGCGGCGGACATGCCGGGCACAATGGCCTGCGGTCGATCCACGGCCATATCGGAGACGCCTATGGCCGCGTGCGGCTGGGCATCGGGCACCCGGGGCACAAGGACAAGGTTGCCAGTTACGTGCTGCATGATTTTGCCCGGGCGGACGACGCATGGCTTGACGATCTGCTGCGCGGGATCGCCGATGGTGCGCCGCATCTGGCGGATGGCGATACGGGCAAGTTCATGAACGCGGTGGCCCTGCGCGTCGCCCCGGCCCGATCGTCGAAAACAGCCGCGCGGGCGGACAAAGGGGACAATTCGGACAAGGCGAAAGCGCCGAAGCCAGAGGCGCACCCCGAAGCCGCGCCAGAGCCGGAACCCGACAGCCGCAACCCGCTGCAAAAGCTGGTGGACAGGTTTCGTTGAGCCTGTCCAAGGCACCGGTGCATCGGATCGCAATCGACGCGGAGCCAAGCGGCAGGCGCGCGCGACGCCTGACGCGCCGCCGGCATGGGGTCCGGGTGGACGCCGGTGGCCAAGCGCGCAAAGCGGCGCTGACCGCGCGGCTATGGCCGGCCACCTATCACATCCTGCCGGGTCGGGCAGATTTTCATGGTCACCGGGTGGATCGGGCGGCGTATTGCGCCTAGGTTTGCAGTGGCAACGCACAGCAAGGAGCCAGCGCATGGAACCCGAAGAGGCGATCAACGTAATTGACGGCCCGCTCAAGCAATGTTCGGCGGACCCGATCACCGGGTTCTTTCGCGATGGCCATTGCAACACCTGCGCTGCCGACAATGGCAGCCATACGGTTTGCGCGGTGATGACGGCGGAGTTCCTTGCCTATTCGAAATATGTCGGCAACGACCTGAGCACGCCGGTGCCGCAGTTTCGCTTTCCGGGCCTGAAACCCGGTGACAGTTGGTGCCTGTGCGCCTCGCGATTTTTGCAGGCGCATGACGAAGGCTGCGCGCCAAACGTGCACCTTGAGGCAACCCACAAGCGCGCCCTGGATGTTGTGCCGCTACGGGTTCTCGAACAATACGCCATCAAGGCAACCGAAAGCTGACGCGGCGCGTCAGGACGCCTCTTCGATTTGCGCGACGACTGGTGTCGACGGGTCGACCAGCGACTCGGACATCAGTTCATCGATGAAGAGGCTCAGAAGTTGCGGCCGGCCCGAAACCCCGGCCTTTCTGTAGATCGCGTTGGTCTGTGCCTTCACCGTACCTTCGGACGTATTGCGTAGCGCGGCGATGTCGGCGGTGCTCAGGCCCTTGATGCAGAACAGCGCCACGTCCTTTTCCGCCGGGGTCAGCTCCCAATCGGCAAAGCGTTCCTGCAACACGTCCATAAAGGCGCCAGAGGCCAAACGCAGGCTTTCCTCGGCCTGGCGCTGCCGCTGGATCGACCGGACCATGAGCGTCGCACTGACCACCATGCCAAGGATCAGCCCGATCACCGCGCCGATTTGCGCCAGTTCGTAATAGACCCAGGCGATGGGGGAGGACGCGAGGCCAAGCATACTGCCGAGGATGTCCCACAACAGGAAGAGGCCGCTGCCAAGTTGCAGCGCCAGCAGGGGAAGCAGGACAAGCCAGATCCTCACGGCCGTCCCTGACCGTCGATGCTGGCACGATCAGTCATCATCGTCGTCCCCTCCACCGCGGTCGTCGTCGCGGTCGTCCCGTTCATCGTCGCGATCGTCGCGGTCGTCGTCACGGTCATCGCGATCATCATCCCGGTCGTCATCCCGGTCGTCGCGGTCGTCATCCCGATCGTCGCGGTCGTCGTCACGGTCATCGCGGTCATCGTCCCGGTCGTCCCTGGAACGGCCCCGGTCGGATCGGTCGAGATAGTCGCGGAGAATCGCCCCTGTAGAAGGGTTGAGAATGATTTCGCGCCGCCCCCGAGGCCCGGTCGCCACGATCCGCCTCCGCCCCAGAAGGGTGCGCCCCAAAGTGATCCGGCGGTAGCCTTGGCGTTTCAACTGGTCGATCACCTGTTCCTCTGCCGTCTGCGCGATGGCGGCAGTGGGCAGCGCGAGGGTGGCCAGCAATCCGGCGAGGATCTGTCTTCTTTGCATTCCTGTTCTCCAAAAGGGCCCCTGCCAATCGGCAAGAGCCCCCGACTGCTCAGATCCCGATAACCTTAGTCGTCATCGTCGTCGTCGTCATCATCGCTGTCATCATCGTCGTCGTTATCATCGTCGTCATCATCGTCGTCGTCCTCATCATCTTCGTCGCGGTCATCGTCCCGGCCGCCGTCGCGGTCGTCATCGCGATCATCGTCGCGGTCGTCATCGCGATCATCGTCACGGTCATCGTCGCGGTCGTCATCGTCGCGGTCGTCATCGCGGTCGTCATCGTCGCGTCCGCTGCGGCGATCATCGTCGTCGTCATCAGATCCCAAACTATCGACAAAGTCACGGTCGCGAGTGTCGATTTCAACACCCGGGCGGGTGTCTTCACCGGAGCGGACGCGTTCGACCTCCTGTTTCAGGATGCTGCCGCTGGCGCGGTCATAGACAACCTCGAGCTTCTGCGTGCCTCGGATCGCCTCTGCCTTGATCTGGCTGCGGCCATTTTCGATCTCGATGCGTTCGAAGCCCTGGTCCCTGAGATCGTTGACGATCTGATCCGTGGCCGATTGTGCGAACACCATGCTGCCTGTGAGCGTGGCGAGAACTGCGGTCAAAGCTGTGTTTTTCATGAAAAGGTCCTTTCGTGTCCATTCTGTCTGCTGCGTTGCCGACGTCCCGAACCTGACCGCATCGGCACCGCGGGGATATTTGCAGATGGTTTAAGCGCCGTCTCATAAACCCCTGCCCCATGCGCCTAAACGGGGGTTTACGCGGACCCTTGAAGGTATCGCGTCAAAAGAAAACCCCTCGGGCCGGGCGGCACGAGGGGTCTGACTGTCGATCCGGGCCGACCGGCCTTGCGGCGGATTTTACCCCATGTCGAATCCGAGGTGCTTGGCGACGGTGAAGATATCCTTGTCGCCACGGCCACACATGTTCATGCAGATGATGTGATCCTTTGGCAGATCGGGCGCGATCTTCGTCACATGGGCCAGCGCGTGGGACGGCTCCAAGGCGGGGATGATACCTTCCATCTCGCAACACAGCTGGAACGCCTCAAGCGCTTCGGTGTCGGTGATCGATACATATTTCGCGCGTCCGATATCGTGCAGCCAGGAATGCTCCGGGCCGATGCCGGGATAGTCCAGACCGGCAGAGATGCTGAAGCCTTCCAGGATTTGTCCATCGTCATCCTGAAGCAGGTAGGTGCGGTTGCCATGCAGCACGCCGGGGCGGCCGCCGGTGAGAGAGGCGCAATGCTCCATCTTGTCGTTTACACCCTTGCCGCCCGCTTCGACACCGATGATATTGACATCCTTGTCGTCGAGAAACGGGTAGAACAGCCCCATGGCATTCGACCCACCGCCGATCGCTGCGATGATCGTGTCGGGCAAACGGCCCTCGGCCGCTTCCATCTGCGTCTTGGTTTCCTTGCCGATGATCGACTGGAAATCACGCACCATTGCCGGATAGGGATGCGGGCCGGCGACGGTGCCGATGCAGTAGAACGTGTCGCGCACATTCGTGACCCAATCGCGTAGCGCATCATTCATCGCGTCCTTGAGGGTGCCGCGCCCGGAGGTGACGGGGATCACCTCCGCCCCAAGGAGCTTCATGCGGAAAACGTTCGGAGCCTGCCGTTCCACATCATGCGCGCCCATGTAGACGACGCATTTCAGGCCGAACTTGGCGCAGACCGTGGCCGTGGCCACGCCGTGCTGACCGGCGCCGGTTTCCGCGATGATGCGGGTCTTGCCCATGCGGCGGGCGAGGATGATCTGGCCCAGCACGTTGTTGATCTTGTGCGCGCCGGTGTGGTTCAGCTCGTCGCGCTTCATGTAGACCTTGGCCCCGCCTAGTCGGTCGGTCAGGCGTTCGGCGAAATAAAGCGGGCTGGGGCGTCCGACATAATGGGTCCAGAGATGGTGCATCTCGTCCCAGAAGCTGTCATCGGTCTTGGCGCGCTCGTATTGCTCTTCCAATTCGAGGATGAGCGGCATCAGGGTCTCGGAGACGAAGCGTCCGCCGAAGATTCCGAAGCGGCCCTTTTCGTCCGGGCCTGTCATGAAGCTGTTGAATAGATCGTTCATCGCGCGCGCCTCTTATATCGAACGGATCACAGGTAGCGGTCTGCCACGCAATGAGCAAGGGCAAGCGCCTTCGAAGGCGATTGGGACCGCGTTTCGAAACGCGGTCCCAAGCCAATTCGAATTGGCTTGGACAAGCGGCTTGCAAGCCGCTTTGATAAAGCGATTTCGAAATCGCTTCTACCGGACCCGGCGGATCGGCTGATCGTTGCAGAACACCACGTAGTGTCGCCCGTTGCGCACCGCCTGGAAGCCACGTTCCTCGACAGCGGCAACAAAGGCGTCCCTTCCGACAAGCCGTTCGACATCGCGGATCTGCCTTTTCACCACGCCGCCCTTCTGCGCCTCTTTCGAGGACAGCATCTGGGTCAGCCAAATCTCCGGGGTCAGATGATCCGGAAGATGTGTCATGCGCCCGTGCTGCCAAACCAGGGTAAAGACCCGGTTAACGCGCCACCGACCGCTCCAGTGCCGGATAGCGCGCGGCAAGCGTCAGACCGCGTGCGACGAAAGAGACCAGCAGCGCCATCCACAGACCGTGATTGCCGTAGATCGGCACCAGCATGACAGCGGCGGCGGCGTAGATCAGCGCCGAGACAAGCATCATGTTGCGCATATCGGCCGTGCGCGTGGCACCGATGAAGATACCGTCGAACATGAAGGAGGCGAGCGCAAGAACCGGAGCCAACGCCATCCAGGGCAGGTAGAGCCGCGCGGCATCCTGCACGTCCGCGTTCTTGGCCATCACGTCGACAATCATCGCCCCGAACGCAAGAAAGCCCAGCGACAGCAGCACCGACGCGCCCAGCCCCCAGAGGCTCGCCACCACGCTGGCCCGGCGCAGAACGGCAACGGCGCGCGCGCCCACCGCCTGTCCCACCAATGCCTCGGCGGAAAAGGCGAACCCGTCCAGCGCATAGGCGGTGATGTGCAGGAATTGCAGCAGCACCTGGTTGGCCGCAAGCGTGACGTCGCCGAAATCCGCCCCGAGGAACATGAAGGACAGGAAGATCATCTCGAGCAGCAAAGACCGGATCAGGATATCCGTGTTGACCCGGGCCATCCGCACCAGCTTGACCCGTTCGAAAACCCGCGCCCAGTCGCGCCAGTCCGGCACACGGAAGGCGGCGCGGCAAAGGTAAAGCCCCATCGCCAGTCCGCTCCATTCCGCGAGGAAGGTGGCGAAGGCCACGCCGTTTACGCCCCAGCCAAACCCCAGAACGAAAAGGATGCTCAGCAGGACATTCACGCCGTTCATCCAGACCTGCAGCACCAGCACGGCCCGGGTGCGCTCCTGTGCGATAAGCCAGCCGATGATGCCGAAGATCGCGATGGCCGCCGGGGCCGACCAGACGCGGATCCGCATGTAGTCGCGCGCGAGACTTTCGACCTCGTCACTGGCCGGCGCGATACGGAGCGCGGCCCACAGAAGCGGTGTCTGCAACAGGATGAGGATGAGCCCGGCACTGATGCCGATCATGAGAACCCGGGTCAGGATCGCGGCAACCTCGGCACGGTTGCCCTGCCCGATCGCCTGCGCGGCAAGCCCGGTGGTTCCCATGCGCAGGAAGCCGAAGACCCAGTAGATGGCCGACAGCACAATCGCGCCGATGCCCACCGCGCCGATCGGAGCCGCTTCACCCATCTGGCCGACGACCGCGGTGTCGACCGCGCCCAGGATCGGGATCGTGACGTTTGACAGCACGATGGGCAGCGCGATCTTGAGAACGCGGCCATTGGTGACCTCGCGCGGTGCGGCGACCGTGTCACTCACCGGAGGGATCTGGCCGCGGCATCAGGAAATGCGCGGTGGCCTGCGCGAAGGGGCGGGCGCGGTTGTCCTGCCAGGCCTCGGCCTGCACCGAGGCATAGCGCCGGCCTGCCCGAGTTATCGTGGCGCGCGCATAGGCATCGCGTGGCAAGCCGGAGCGCAAGTAATCGACTGTAAAGTCGATGGTCTTGGGCAGGCGCGGCAAATCACCGGCCGCCAAGGCCTCGACATCCAACGCACCGTTTTCGAAATCTTCCCAGATAAGGGCCCAGCTGAGCGAGATCACCGCCGTGACTTCGAGAAAGGCCGCTGTCACGCCGCCGTGGATCGCGGGCAGCATCGGGTTGCCGATCAGCTGGTCGTCGAAGGACAGCACACCGGTCAATTCGTCTCCGCGCCGGTCAAAGCCGATGCCCATGAAACTGATATAGGGAACGCCGCTCACCAGCGCATGCAGCGCGGCGTCGCGGCGCTGTTTCACCACCTGAACGGGGTCCGGAGCCCTGCGTCCCATGTCAGTGACCTTCCACGGTAAAGGCGCCGGTCGCGGTGGCGACAGGGCGGTCGCTGTCCTCGTCACACGCGGTCGCCCGGACGAAAGCGACAGACCGGGTGATGTGATAAACCTCGGCGCGCGCAGTGATCGCCTGATCCGGCGTGGCGGCGCGCATGTAGTCGATGCGCAGGTCGATCGTGGCGGTGCCTGCGGGTGCGTCCGGGTGGCTCATCACCGCCGCGCCGCCGCATGTATCCATCAGCGCCGATACCGCGCCGCCATGGATCACCCGTGTTTCGGGATCCCCGACAAAGCGGTCGTCATAAGGCATCATGATCTCTGCCATGCCATCCTCAATCTTGATGATCTCCATGCCCAAAGCGGCGGCATGCGGAATCGTCTGGATGAACTGTCTTGCACTCTCGGCTTTGTCCGCAGTCATGTTTACCCCGTGTCTGGTGCCCCCGCTTACGCCGGATCGCGGCCCGAGGCCAGTCATGCGCGGCAACGGTTGTCCTTGTGCCGGGCCGCTTTTATGGTCGGGGCGTGAGAAGGGGACAGAATGGCCAACCCGCGTCTGAGTTTCAAGGAAATGTGCGCGAAATTCGACGTGACGCCGCGCACATTGCGATACTACGAATATATCGAGTTGATCCAGCCGGAACGCGACGGTCGCTCGCGCTGGTACGGACCCAGGGAGATCGCCCGCATGACCCTGATTCTGCGCGGTCGCAAGTTCGGCTTTCAGCTTGAAGATATCCGCCAGTGGCTGCTCATTTACGAGCAAGAAGGCACGGAGGCACAGATGCGCGCGTGGATTGATCTGGCCGACCGGCAGCTCGTCGAACTGGATGACCAGCGAAAGCAGCTGGACGACGCGATCGCCGAGTTGAAAAACCTGCGCGACGAAACTGCGGCCCACCTCGAAACCTGAGATATCCCGGCCCGGCGCCAAAGGTCCCGAATTCGGTTCACCAGATGGGTCCGAAGCAAAAACCGGCCGTGCAGTCCGCGCCACCCAAAACGCTTTGCAAGAAAATTGCAGCGCGCTGCGGCTGACCTTGGCTGATCTTACGTCATCTCGAAAGTGACGCGGCGTTTGAGTTACGTCAACGTGAATTCCCGTTGTAAGATCGGTCCGACCTTCGCATTTCGAGGCTATCGCAGCACCGAAAAGGATTGAAGAATGACTGACGACCGGATCATGACCATCAGGGAGATGTGCGACGCCTTCGACGTGACACCGCGCACATTGCGGTTTTACGAAGCGAAGGAACTGATCTTCCCGATCCGGGAAGGCCAGAAGCGCCTGTTCACCAAGCGTGATCGCGCGCGGCTCAAGCTGATTTTGCGCGGCAAGCGCTTCGGCTTCAGCCTCGAGGAAATTCGCCAGTTGCTCGACCTCTATCACATGGGCGACCAGCAAAGGACCCAGATCGCCCGCAGCCACGAAATCGCGCAAAAGCGGCTTTCGGACATGGAGGTGCAGCGCGACGAGCTGAGCAAGGCAATCGACGACCTGAGGGAACAGATGCGTTGGGGCGAGAAAATGCTGGCTTCGATGGATCAGACGAAAAAGGCGGCTGAATAAGCCGATTTGAAGTTAGGGAGACCGCAATGCCAAGCTATACCGCACCCGTGAAAGACATGCAGTTCATCCTGCACGATGTTCTGGAGGCCGGGTCCCAGGACATCCCGGGCTATGACGAGCTTGACCGCGATTTCACCGGCGCCGTGGTCGAGGAAGCGGGCAAGCTGGCCTCGGAGGTGCTGATGCCGCTGAACGCGGTGGGCGACAGGCAAGGCTGCACGCTGGAAAACGGCGTGGTCCGCACGCCGGACGGCTTCAAGGACGCGTTCGACCAGATACGCGACGGTGGCTGGACGGCATTGGACTGCGATCCCGACTACGGCGGCCAGGGCCTTCCCTACCTGATGCACACAGCGGCGCAGGAGCCGTTCGTGTCGGCCAACATGGCCTTCAACATGTACCAGGGCCTGACGCATGGTGCCTATACCGCCATCTACATGCACGGCTCGGACGACCAGAAACAGACCTACCTGCCCAAGATGACCACCTGCGAGTGGACAGGCACGATGAACCTGACGGAACCGCATTGCGGCACCGACCTGGGGCTCATGCGCACCAAGGCGGTGCCGCAGGACGATGGCAGCTACAAGCTGACGGGTCAGAAGATCTTCATCTCGGCCGGCGATCACGACATGGCCGAGAATGTCATTCACCTTGTCCTGGCGAAAATCCCCGGCGGGCCGGATGGCATCAAGGGCGTGTCGCTTTTCATCGTGCCGAAATTTCTCGTGACCGAAGACGGATCGCCGGGCGTTCGCAACGGCGTGTCCGTCAGCAAGATCGAAGAAAAGATGGGCATTCACGGCAATGCCACCTGCGTGATGAATTACGACGACGCGACAGGCTACCTGGTGGGCGAGATGCACAAGGGCATGCGCCCGATGTTCACCATGATGAACGAAGCGCGTCTGGGAGTGGGCCTGCAAGGCTATGCGCAGGCCGAGGTTGCCTATCAAAACGCCGTGGCCTATGCCAATGACCGCCTTCAGGGCCGTGACGTGACCGGCGCGAAAGCCCCCGAAAAGCCGGCAGACCCGATCATCGTGCACCCGGACATCCGCCGCAACCTGATGGATCAGAAGTCCTTCGCCGAGGGCGCCCGCGCCTTCACCTATTGGGGGGCGTATCTGATCGACCGGGCACATCGGAACAACGACGAGGCCGCAGATGGCCTGATTTCGCTTCTGACCCCGGTCATCAAGGGGTTCCTGACCGACAAGGGCTTCGAGATGGCGGTGAACGCCCAGCAGGTCTATGGCGGGCATGGTTACATCGAGGAATGGGGCATGTCCCAATTCGCCCGCGATGCCCGGATCGCGATGATCTACGAAGGCGCCAACGGGATCCAGGCGCTTGACCTTGTCGGTCGCAAGCTGGCACAGGACAGCGGCAAGCATGTCATGGCGTTCTTCGAGATGATCAAGACATTTGCCGCCGAAAACAAAGGCCAGGACGAAGCCTTCGACCGCGATTTCCTCGACCCGCTGAAATCGGCATCGAAGGATTTGCAGGCGGCGGCGATGTATTTCATGCAGAACGGCATGAAGACCCCCAACAACGCGCTCGCCGGGTCCTATGACTTCATGCATATGTTCGGCCATGTCTGCCTTGGCTACATGTGGGCGCGGATGGGGCTTGCGGCGTCCAGGGCTTTGAAAGACGGTGCGACCGACACCGACTTCTTTGAGACCAAGCGTGCCACCGGGCGCTATTACATGGCGCGTCAGCTGCCCGCCACGAAGATGCACATCGCGCGCATCGAAACCGGGGCAGAGCCCGTGATGGCGCTGGAGGCGGCCAATTTCTGAACCAGCGGTGCGTGCCAGCCCGCACCCCACGGAGGACCGATGCCGAAACGCTTTCGCCTGACCCGCCGCTTTCCAGCCGCCATGACCGAGGACGGCTATCGCCGGCTCAAACGGTTTGCCAACGAGGCGGGTCTTAACGACGGTGAAGCCCTGTCTTTCCTGTTCGAAAATTTCGACAGCATCACGGATGACGAGGCGCTGGGGCACCGGCTCAGGCTGTTCAATGCCGAGCTTGAGGCACGCAAACGATAATGCAGGATCGGGGGGACGCCATGCGATCGGGCGGGATGCGTGACGCTCAGGAGAGGCTGGCCGGGATGGCGGCAAGCTTCATCGAGACCGAATGGCAGCCGCTCTGTGACACATGGCCCAAGCAGGGCCAGATGGACCACGAGACATGGGCGCAGGCCGGCGGCCTGGGCCTGCGCTGGCCCTCGGCGCCCGAGCACATATGGCGGCACGGCGCGCGATCGGCGACGCCATGGCGGCGCCAGCGAGATCATGAAAGATCTGATTGCGAGGGCCTTGTGAGACAGTCCAAGTCAGCGCAAGCGTCAGATTCGGGATGCCTCCGGCGGGAGTTTATTCGGCAAGATGAAGGAGCCCGGCAAGCTCCACCCCGCCGGTCGGCCTCTTTACCACGCGGTGTCAGGCACTGTCGGCGGGGCTTCACCTTGCACATGGCTCAGCTCTCCAGCCTGCCATGCACCGCGTTGATACGCCAATTAACCTTAACGGAGGATGAAGAAGAAACGGGCTCCAGCTTCATCTTGCCCGATAAACTCCACGGGGGGGGGTGGGGGTGTGAAACCCCCACATCGTCCCTCGACATTTTCACAACAGGAGACTTCGCCCATGACCATGCACCTCTATTGCTTCGGCGAAAGCGGACATTCCTACAAAGCCGCGCTCGCGCTTGAACTTGGGGGGATGGATTGGACCCCCTTGAAAGTCGATTTCTTTGGGGGCGAGACGCGCAGTTCGGACTATCGTGCCAAGGTGAACGAAATGGGCGAAGCACCGGTGCTGGTGGATGGCGACGTCACGCTGTCACAATCAGGTGTGATCCAGACCTACCTGTCTGACACATACGGCAAGTACGGTGGCAAGGACGCGATGGAGCGGCTCGAGATCCTGCGCTGGATTCTCTGGGACAACCAGAAATTCAGCGGCACCTCCGGCGCCTTGCGCTTCCTCATGAACTTCCTGCCCGAAGACAAACGACCAGCCGAAGTGATTGGCTTCATGCAAGGCCGGATGAAATCGGCCTACGGGGTACTTGACGCGCATCTGGCGGGCCGTGACTGGATTGTCGGGGATGCTGTCACCAACGCAGACTTAAGCTGCTGCGGTTATCTCTATTATCCAGAACCCTTCGGATTTGACCGTGCCGACTGGCCCAATATCGACCGGTGGATGTCCAACATCCAAGCCCTGCCCGGCTGGAAACACCCTTATGACCTGATGCCCGGATCCCCTTCGGACCGGGCCTGAGACGGAGAGCCGAATGACTGACGTATATATCTACGACGCCCTGCGTACCCCGCGGGGCAAGGGCCGCAAGGACGGCAGCCTGCACGAGGTGACGAGTCTGCGCCTGTCCGCACAGGTGCTGAATGCCGTCAGGGAGCGCAACGGGCTGGAGGGTCACGCGGTCGAGGATGTGATCTGGGGCAATGTCACCCAGGTGGGCGAACAGGGCGGCTGCCTTGCGCGCACCGCCGTGCTGGCCTCGGACCTGGACCAGTCGATCCCCGGCCTTGCGATCAACCGGTTCTGTGCCTCCGGCATGGAGGCCGTCAACCTTGCCGCGAACCAGCTGCGCGGTGGTGCTGGAGACGGCTATATCGCCGGTGGCGTGGAAATGATGGGCCGGGTGGCCATGGGCAGCGACGGGGCGGCGATCGCGGTTGATCCGAGCGTCGCGATGGAGAGCTATTTCGTCCCGCAGGGCATTTCGGCCGACATCATCGCCACCGAGTACGGATTTTCCCGCGAAGACGCCGACAGCCTTGCCGTGGAAAGCCAGCGCCGGGCCGCGGCGGCATGGGAAGATCAGCGCTTTGCCAAATCGATTATTCCCGTGCGCGACCAGAACGGCCTGACGATCCTGGATCGGGACGAACACATGCGCCCCGGCACCGACCTGCCGTCGCTTGGCGCGCTCGATCCCTCGTTCAAGCAGATGGGCGAGGCGATGCCGGGCTTCGATGCGGTGGCGCTGATGAAATACCCGCATCTGGAGCGGATCAACCACATCCACCACGCGGGCAATTCTTCGGGCATCGTCGATGGGGCCGCGGGTGTGCTGATCGGCAACAAGGCATTTGGCGAAAAATGGGGCCTGAAGCCCCGCGCCCGGATCAAGGCCACCGCCAAGATCGGCACCGATCCGACCATCATGCTGACCGGGCCGGTGCCGGTGACGGAAAAGATCCTTGCCGACAGCGGCATGAGCATCAGTGACATCGACCTGTTCGAGGTGAACGAGGCCTTCGCAAGCGTGGTCCTGCGTTTCATGCAGGCGTTCGATGTCGATGCGGACCGGGTCAACGTCAACGGCGGCGCCATTGCGATGGGGCATCCGCTGGGGGCGACCGGCGCGATCATCATCGGCACGCTGATTGACGAGCTGGAGCGCAGCGGCAAGGGCACCGGGCTTGCCACGCTGTGCATCGCGTCGGGCATGGGTGCGGCAACCATCATCGAGCGCGTGTGATCGGAAGGATTATGACCATGACAGACTTCACAATGACCACCGACGCCGATGGCATCGCGACGCTCACCTGGGACGTTCCGGAAAAATCGATGAACGTGCTGAGCTTTGAGGGGCTCGAAACCCTCAGCGACCTGATGGAGCACGCGCTGGCGGATGACGCCGTCACGGGCATCATCATCACCAGCGGCAAGCCGGATTTCGCGGCGGGCATGGACCTCAACGTGCTGGCCACGCTGAAAGAGGCCGGGGCCGAGGCGGTGTTCGACGGCATCATGAAAATGCACGGCGTGCTGCGCAAGATCGAACGCGCGGGCATGGATGCCAAGACCAACAAGGGCGGCAAGCCGGTGGCGGCGGTACTTCCGGGCACGGCGCTTGGCATCGGGCTGGAGATTCCGCTGGCCTGTCACCGCATCTTTGCCGCCGACAATCCCAAGGCCAAGATCGGCCTGCCGGAGATCATGGTCGGCATCTTCCCCGGTGCGGGCGGCACAACCCGCGTGGCGCGCAAGATGGGGGCGATGGCGGCCTCGCCCTTCCTGCTGGAAGGCAGGCTGTCCGATCCGGCCAAAGCCAAGGCCGCGGGCCTGATCGACGAGGTCGCCGATGATCCGATGGCGGCGGCGCGCGACTGGGTGCTGAACGCCAAGGATGCCGATCTGATCAAGCCGTGGGATGCCAAGGGCTACAAGATGCCCGGCGGCGCGCCCTATCATCCGGCGGGGTTCATGACATTCGTCGGTGCCTCGGCAATGGTCAACGGCAAGACCAAGGGTGTCTACCCAGCGGCCAAGGCGCTGCTGAGCGCGGTCTATGAAGGTGCGCTTGTGCCGTTTGACACCGCGCTCAAGATCGAGGCGCGCTGGTTCACCAACATCATCATGAACCCGTCTTCCGGCGCGATGATCCGGTCGCTGTTTGTCAACAAGCAGGCGCTTGAAAAAGGCGCAGTGCGGCCCGACGGGATCGACGATCAGAAGGTTCGCAAAGTGGGCGTTCTTGGTGCCGGCATGATGGGCGCGGGCATCGCGCTGGTGTCGGCGCAGGCCGGGATCGAGGTGGTACTTCTGGACCGGGATCAGGCAGCGGCGGACAAGGGCAAAGCCTATTCTGCCGATTACGCGGCCAAGGGGGTATCACGCAAGAAGATCACGCAGGACAAGGCCGATGCGATGCTGGCGCGGATCAAGGCGACAAACGATTACGCTGTCTTGGCAGGCTGTGACATGGTCGTCGAAGCGGTGTTCGAAGACCCCAAGATCAAGGCCGAGGTCACGGCACAGGTCGAGAAGGTTGTGCGCGAAGATTGCATCTTTGCCACCAACACCTCGACCCTGCCGATCACCGATCTGGCCAAGGCCAGCCAGCGCCCGGAACAGTTCATCGGCATTCACTTCTTCAGCCCGGTAGAAAAGATGATGCTGGTCGAGATCATCAAGGGCAAGGCAACCGGCGACCGTGCCGTCGCCAAAGCCCTCGATTTCGTGCGCCAGATCAAGAAGACGCCGATTGTCGTCAATGACGCGCGGTTCTTCTATGCCAATCGCTGCATCATCCCCTATATCAACGAAGGCATCCGGATGGTGAAGGAAGGCGTTGCCCCCGCCCTGATCGAGAACGCCGCCAAGATGGTCGGCATGCCGCTGGGTCCGTTGCAGCTTGTCGATGAAACCTCGATTGATCTGGGGGCCAAGATCGCCCGTGCCACCAAGGCGGCAATGGGCGATGCCTATCCGGATGGCGAGGTGGACGAGGTGATCTTCTGGATGGAGGATCAGGGCCGTCTGGGCCGCAAGGCCAAGGCGGGGTTCTACGACTATGACGACAAGGGCAAGCGGCAGGGACTGTCGGACGTTGTGATGCGACGATACCCGCAATCGGAAAACCAGCCCGATCTGATCGACGTCCAGCACAGGCTTTTGTTCACACAATCGCTCGAAGCGGTGCGCGCCCTGGAAGACGGGGTCCTGATGGACATCCGCGAAGGCGATGTCGGCGCAATCCTTGGCTGGGGCTTTGCGCCGTGGTCAGGCGGCCCGCTGTCATGGCTCGACATGCTGGGCGCGGAATATGCCGCGCATCGCTGCGATGAGCTGGTCGCGGCCCATGGTGACCGTTTTGCCTGCCCCGACCTGCTGCGCGAGATGGCGGCGAAAGGCCAGAGCTTCTATGGTCGGTTCGCACCAGCCGCGTCTGCGGCCTGAACACCGCGCAGTCCGGCGGGACAGAGCGCTTGCCAGACATTCGGTGCGCCCCCGGCAAGGTCCGGGGCGCAGCCGTCGCGCCAGCTTGGGCCCCCTGCTCTGCCCGAGGCGCGGCAAAACGGTCGATCCGGCCGATCCGGGGCCGTCGTGCACCAAGCATCCGCACTGCGACCCAACGGGCTTGGCGCGCATCCCGCGGCTTTGGTCCATTGCCGCATGGCAGCAATACGCGCCGGGTCTGCCGGGTCCGGACCTAGAGAGCGGGCAGAGATCACCTGCGCGCCGACACGTCACTCACCGAACCGATATCCAAATTGCGCGATGTCTCGGGCGCACATATCGGCCACGATCTGCGCGGTTCGGTCGGTGTAGGCCCGGCGGTAATCCTTCGGCCGGGCCGAGGAATTGGCGTGCGGCACGTCAAGCGCAAAGCCCAGGTGCCGCTCCAGCGGTGCCAGATCCTCTGGCAATGCCTCAAGCCGGATGTAGGCTGACGCCCGGTTGATGCCCGTTGCGTCGGTCACGTAACTGGCGGCAGGCGAGGCATGCATCGCGCCATATGTGCCGGGGTGCTGCACGAAATCCGCAAAGCTCAGCGCCTTGGCCAGCCTCACAGCCGGATGGTCAAAACTCTGTGTGCGCAGCCAGTGATAATAGCTGACCAACCGGTCCCAAGGATTGCGCACCAGGGTGAACACGAACATCTGTTCCAGCTTTCCAGGCGGCAGAACCCCGTCGATATCCGCCAGCGTACTGTGTTTCCATAGCCGCCCCTGCGCGGCAAGCTTCCTGACCCGCCCCTTGCGCCGGATCGCCTTGGGCGTGTCGCCGATCAGGATGTCGTCGCGATGCGCGCGCGCCTCCAGCGCGAGGGCCAAGGACGTCCCGCCGGTCTTGGGGATGTGTACGAAGATGAAATTCCGTCCGGGCGAGATGATCATGCGCCAGAGGTGCCACCGGGCCGGTGCCAAGGCAAGGATTTGCTTTTGCCAAAGCGAGATCGCTGCGCCATGTCCACTTCTCGTGCCGGCGATCTGGTGCATTGTCCGGGAAGAGTGCCGGGAACGAGCCGGACGCGACCGTTCGCCGGGGTCACTCGAGTCCAGATATTTCGTAATCCCGAGGAATGCCTGCCGTTGCCGTCCACCATGGTGAAGCTCGCGTTCGTTGCTGGTGAAATTCGAAGGCCTCTTTGTCGAAGAAGCATTCCTCCACGTGCCAGATCAGAGGGTTATCCGACTGAACGACAGTGAAAGAAATGCAGCCGGGTTCGGCTGTCGTGAGGCGGATATGCTCGGGAAGATGAGTTTGCAAGATCTCGGCATCGCCCACCGATCCGCAAATTAGTCGTCCCATCAGACGCACGTACCCGGCATTCGAAGTCATCTTGTCAGCCATTTGAAGACATTTTTCGAAGTGTAGGTTGCTTGATGGCGGGATGGCAAGCGTCGGCAATGGTCCGCAAAGCCGGCACACATCCGTTTCAGGATTTCAAAGAGACCCGCCAGACCCGAGGCAGGGCGCGCCTCGGCGCGCGCGCTTTGCTGCATTGCGCGACATCCCGTGCGGGTGTACTCTTTTGGCCAATCAATGAGGCAGAGCAGCCCGCATGACCGCTTTGAAGGAATTTCAACGGCTCGAGGCCGAAGCTGTATGGCGTGCGACGCCCACAGACCAGCGCAAGGATGTGATCGTGTCGTTGGGAGATGCCTCCTTGACGATCCTGGATCTGCGGGAAAACGTGCTGGCACATTGGTCGGTCGCGGCGGTGGTGCGGGCCAACAAGGGTCAGCGCCCCGCGATCTACCATCCCGATGGCGATCCCGGCGAAACGCTCGAATTCGGCGAAGACGGCGCACAGATGATCGACGCCATCGAGACAATCCGCGCCGCCATCGAGAGGAGCCGCGCCAAGCCGGGCAAGCTGCGCCTCTGGATCACCGGGACAATCGCGGCCGCGATTGTGGCCGGGATCCTGTTCTGGCTCCCGGATGCGCTGTTGCGCCACACCGTGAAGGTGGTGCCGGCTGTCAAACGGGTCGAGATCGGCAATGCGCTTCTGGCGCGGGTCACGCGCATCTCGGGGCAGCCCTGCATGACACGCGACGCGCGCGAGCCTCTCAGTCGGCTGGCCTCGCGCGTGCTTGGACCGGCGCAGCGGGGATCGCTCGTGGTGCTGCCGGGCGGCGTGGTGCAGACGGCGCATTTGCCGGGGGGGCGCATCCTGCTGAACCGATCCCTGATCGAGGACCCGGAAGACCCCGAGGTGCCGGCCGGATATATCCTGACCGAACGCCTGCGCTCTCAAAGCCAGGACCCGCTCGAGAAAATGTTGATCCAGACCGGTCTTTGGTCGAGCCTGCGCCTGTTGACCACCGGAGAGATGTCCACGGACGATCTGGACCGCTACAGCGAACACCTGTTGGCCCAACCCGCCGCGCCGCTTCCTGTGGAGACGATGCTTTCCGCCTTTGCCGCGGCCGAGCTGCGCAGCACGCCATATGCCTATTCCGTTGATATCACGGGCGAAAGCACCCTGCCTCTCATCGAAGCCGATCCAATGTCCGGAAGATCACCGCGCCCTGTGCTGAGCGATGCGAACTGGCTCCGCCTTCAGGGCATCTGCGGCGCCTGATCAGTGGCCGGGACCTTTGCCGCGGCCAACGATCTTGGGCGTCCGGATATCCTGCGGCACGGTGAGCGATCTGCGCGGGACGGTATTGCTCAGGACCTGCTGCGTGGCGCGATGGCCCTCGCGGGTCATGTGGGCGCGATGCGGGTTCAGGCGGTCATCCTCCCAGGCGCGTTTATAGCCCTTGGGCATCGGCGGCAGAGTGTCGCCCTGCGCATCATGGACATGTTTCGGCACGATCCTCTCGGCGGTCGCGCGCCGCTGTGGCTGGGCCTTGTCGCCCCGCTGCGACGCGCTGCGCGGTCGGGCTTTCGGGGACGCCGGCTGCTGCGGCGTGATGATCACCGGCTCTGCCTGCGCGACCTCGACCGGCTCTGCCTGTGCGGCGTTCTCCGGCTCCTGGCGCGCGAAGGTCGGGGTCTGGCCGCAAACAACTTCGCGCTGCCGCGACACGCGCGGAACCCAATTCACCGCACCATCGACGCCAGCCCGGACATAGACACAGCCCCGGCTGTCCACGAACTGACGTCCCTCGAACGTCGACGGCGGATATTCCGCAGGCGGACCAACCGCGGTTCCATTCTGCGCCGATACATCTGCACCCAGCGTCACCAATGCGGCGGCAGCAATCGCGGCCGCCAAAAAATCTCTACTCATGTCTCTGTCCCCACAGGTCAGCGCCGAACCTGCCTGTCCGAAAATGCTGTGTAAAGGTCTATTTGGCGGCCTTAGGTATCAAACGCATCAAGCTACGGCGGGATGTGGAAGCAAGCCATCGGGACTTGCTGCACGCGGGTTGGAATGTTGAGCGCGTCAACCACCCCGAAATCTACAGCGACCACGGCAAGCACACCAACATGGTTGAAAGCTAGGTCTCACACCTGCGCCGCATGGTGATGGGTCAGCACCACCACGTTAGCCCGCAATACCTTCACCAGGACGCAAACCACGCCGCATGGATGGAAGGAAACCGCCGCACCGACAACGGCACTCTGGCACACACGCTGGCAAGCAACGCCATAGGTTCACTGGTCAGCCGGACTTCGAACGTGTAGTGGCAGCGGGCGGCGTAACGCCGAGCTATTGTCAAATCTGGTGTTTGGTGATCGTCATGCGGCGGCCTGATCTGTGTTTGATGGCTTGATGCCGTTGATGAAATCGACGCCCTCGATGACGTGACGTGCGCGGCCCTTTGCGGAGTTCATCAAGTATCGCCTGCCGTAGCTGATCCTTGCGAAACCGTCTGTTGCGGTTTTAAGGCACTGGCCGTGCGTCCAGAGCAAGCCCGCGTAATTTCATAAGCCCTTTGACGTGCTTTAGCCCGTCCGTCCCCTCGCGGATGATCTGAGCGCGCAGGTAGTACAGCGGGATATTGATTGTCTCATCGCTGTGCGTGTTCATCTTCAACTGCTTAATCCTGCCCAGCATGATGATTCACACGGCGCAGAAGATCAGCCAGATTGTTGGTGCGTGTGACACATAAGGCCGCTATTTGGTCCCGAACATCCGGTCGCCGGCGTCACCAAGGCCCGGGACGATATAGCCTTGTTCGTTCAACCGCTCGTCCAACGCGGCGGTCACGACAGGCACATCCGGGTGTGCTTGCTTCATCCGGGCAACGCCTTCGGGGGCGGCCAGCAGGCACAGGAATATGATGTTGCTGGCGCCCGCCTGTTTCACAAGGTCCACCGCGGCGGCCGAGCTGTTTCCGGTTGCCAGCATCGGATCGACAAGGATGGTCACGCGTTCGTCCAGCTGGGTCGGCACTTTGAAGTAATACTGAACGGGTTTCAGCGTTTCCTCGTCGCGGTACAGCCCGACAAATCCCACACGCGCGGCCGGAATCAGGTCGAGGATGCCATCCAGAAGCCCGTTCCCCGCGCGCAGGATCGACACGAGGGCGAGCTTCTTGCCATCGATCACCGGCGCATCCATTTCGCACATCGGGGTCTCGATCCGCTTGGTGGTGAGCGGCAGGTTGCGTGTCACCTCGTAAGCGAGCAAATGGCTGATTTCACGCAGCAGTTGGCGGAACGACTTGGTCGAGGTGTCCTTTTCACGCATCAGGCTCAGCTTGTGCTGAACAAGCGGGTGTCGGACAATGGTAAGATGATCGGTCATGGGCGCTCCAGTCGTTTCAGGACACGCCTGCGGGTGTCCTCGTCGCAAAAGGCCGAACGGGCGGCCGTCTCGTTGATCTTGGCAAACACATCTTCGTCCCAGCCAAAGGTTTCGGCAAGGTTCCGGTATTCGTCGCGCATCGTGCTGTGAAAGAACGGCGGGTCATCGGTGGAAACCGTGACGTTGACACCGCGTTGGCGCAGTTTTTCAATGGGATGGGCGGCGAGGCTGGGACAGACCTTCAAAGCCACGTTCGAACCGGGGCATATTTCGAGCGTAATTCCCTTTTCCACAAGCATGTCCACAAGCGACAGATCATCGATCGCGTGCACACCGTGGCCAATCCGTTCGACGCGCAAATCTTGCAGCGCATCGCGCACGGATGTCGCGCCACCCCATTCGCCGGCATGTGCCGTCAGGCGCAAACCCGCTTCGCGTGCCATGTCAAAGCTGTAGGTGAAGTCCTTGGGTTTGCCGCGCGATTCATCCCCTGCCATGCCGAAACCGACGATCCAGTCTCCTGCCGTTTCCGCCGCACAGCGCGCAGCGGGCTTGGCCCTTTCCGGGCCCAGGTGACGGATGCAGGTCACGATGCCGCGCAGAATGATGCCATGGGTCTGTTCCGCCTTTTCCGCGGCATCGCGGATCGCGTGCAGATATTCGCGCCACGCCCCGAGATCACCCCCGCCACAGAAATCGGGCGACAGGAACGTTTCGCAATATATCACGTCATTTGCAGCACTTTCCTCAAGGATCGCGCTGGTCAGGCGCGCGTAATCCTCGGGCGTTTCAAGCACGCTTGTCGCGGCTTCGTAGACGCGCAGGAAATGGACAAAGTCGCGGAAGGCATAGCTGCCGTCCGGGGCAAATGCGCTGGACAGGTCAACCGACTTTTCCTGTGCCAGACCCATGATGAAAGCCGGCGGCGCGGCGCCTTCGTGGTGCAGGTGCAGTTCCACCTTGGGCAGGCGGACCACCCGGTCCAGTCGGTCCTCATCCATCACAAGAAGCTCCGTCCGGATCCGGATGACGACACACCCAGATGGGTTGCAACACTTGGTCCGACATCCGCGAACCCGACATGGCCGATCTCGCCGGCCCCGGCCCCGGCCATCAAGACCGGCACGCGTTCGCGGGTGTGGTCGCTGCCGATCCAGGTGGGATCATTGCCATGATCGGCGGTGATCACCATCAGATCGGAAAAGCGCAAACGCGGCAGCAGCTTGGCCAGTTCGGCGTCGAACCATTCAAGTGCGCGTGCATAGCCCGACACATCGCGGCGATGACCATATTTGCTGTCAAACTCGACAAAATTCGCAAAAACGAGCGCACCTTCCGGCGCGGTGTCGATCTGCGTGGCAAGGTGCTGCATCAGCGTGGTGTCTGGACCTTTGTGCACGTCGTCGATGCCGGACATGGAGAAGATGTCGCCGATCTTGCCAAGGGCGATCACCGGCTGGCCGGCGTCCTGCACCCAGTTTGTCAACACCGGCTCGGGTGGTGCGATGGCAAAATCGCGTCGATTGGACGTGCGTTTGAAAGCGCCCTCCTGCCCGATGAACGGCCGCGCGATGACACGGCCGATCCGGCGTTCATGCACCATCGGCGCGAGATCCTTGCAGAGCCTCAGCAGGCGGTCGAGGCCAAAACTCTGCTCATGCGCCGCAATCTGCACGACACTGTCAGCCGAGGTATAGCAGATCGGTTTGCCGCTGCGCAGATGCTCGGCCCCGAACGTCTCGATCACCTTGACGCCGTCGCTATGACAATTGCCAAGAATGCCATCCGTGCCCGCCAGCTCGCAGATACGTTCGGTGATTTCGGGTGGGAAGGACGGCTTGGCATCCGGCAGATAGGTCCAGTTCCACGGGACCGGAAGACCTGCCAATTCCCAATGGCCCGACGGTGTGTCCTTGCCACGCGAAATCTCGGTCGCGGCGGCCCAGCTGCCGTGCGGTGTCGCTGTCAGGCCCGGCGCGGTCTCGCCGCAGGCGAGTTCGACGGCGCGGCCAAGACCCAGCGCGTCCAGGGTCGGCACGGCCAGCGGGCCGCTGCGTCCGGTCTCGGCCCGGCCTTCCGCGCAGGCCACGGCGATGTGCCGCACGGTGTTTGCCCCGGTATCCGGCGTGCGTCCGTTGAAGAACGTCTTGGCATCGGGTGCACCACCGATTCCCACCGAATCCATGACGATCAGGAACGCTCGGGTCATGTCACATGCTCCAGCACAAGGTCGGGCGCCGTCATCCGGCCCCGATCAAGCGTGATCGCGGCCAGAACCGCCCGCGCCGCCGCGTCGGCCTGCCCTTCGCGGGCAGCATGGATGCGGGCCAGCGGCTGGCCTTTGCTGATCGTCTCGCCGATGGAGACCACATCGCTCAGCCCGACAGCGGGATCGACCGTGTCGGTTTCCACGTGCCGCCCGCCACCCAGCGCCACCACGGCCAGGCCCAGCGCCTCTCCGTCAATCGCGGCAACGGTGCCGGAGTTTGATGCGGGCACCTCGCGGATCACCGGCGCTTCGGGCAGGAAGCGCGACCAATCCTCGACAAAGCGCACCGGACCGCCCATCGCGTACACCATCGCACCGAACTTCTCGGCGGCGGCACCCGAGCTGATCGCGTCGCGCAGCCTGTCCACGCCGCTGTCGATCCCCGCCTGATCCAGCAAGGTCGCGCCGAGTTGGATGGTCAGCTCGGCAAGGCGCCCACTGCCCTGCCCCGTCAGAACGCGCATCACGTCCACCACTTCGAGCGCGTTGCCAAGGCTGGACGCCACCGGCTGCGACATATCGGTGATGAGCGCCGTGGTCGTGCAGCCTGTCGCGTTGGCCGTATCGACCAGCGCGCGGGCCAGCGCACGCGCCTCATCGGCGGATTTCATGAAGGCCCCCGAGCCGCATTTCACGTCGAGCACGAGCCCGTCGAGACCCGCTGCCAACTTCTTGGACAGGATCGACGCGGTGATCAGGTCAAGGCTTTCGACCGTCCCGGTCACGTCGCGGATGGCGTAAAGCCGCTTGTCGGCAGGGGCAATATCGGCGCTGGCACTGACAATCGCGCAGCCGACATCGGACACGACATGGCGGAACTGTTCCTCGGTCAGGGTGGTGCGGACCCCCGGGATCGCTTCGAGCTTGTCGAGCGTGCCGCCGGTATGCCCGAGCCCGCGGCCCGAAATCATCGGGACATGGACACCGCAGGCCGCCAGCGCGGGGGCCAGAACAAGGCTCACGCAATCCCCGACGCCGCCCGTGGAGTGTTTGTCCAGTACCGGCGCGCCAAGGTCCCATCTCAGAACCTTGCCGCTGTCGCGCATCCCGGCGGTCAGCGCGGCACGCCCTGCGTTGTCCAGCGTGTTCAGACAGATCCCCATGGCAAACGCGCCGGCTTGCGCATCGCTGACGCTGCCATCGGCAAGCGCATGGGCAAACCAGTCTAGGGCCGCGCTGCCGGGTGTTTCGCCCCGGCGCAGACCGGCGATGATGGATCGCGCCTGCATCAGGATCGGTCCATATGGCCCGCGCCGAATGCGCCGGGCAAAAGGCTGCCGATTGTCGTTTCGCGTTCCGCGCCGTGCAGATTGGCGAGCGTGACCGGCACATCCTGGGCACCGAATTCGGCCAGTTTTTGCCGGCAGCCACCGCAGGGCGGGACCGGATCGGGGCTGTCGGCGATCACATACACCGCGACGATGTCCTGTGCGCCCGCGGCGATCATCGCGGCGATGGCCCCCGCTTCGGCGCAGGTGCCTTCGGGATAGGCCACGTTTTCCACGTTGCACCCGACATGAAGACGCCCATCCCCCGAGCGCAACGCCGCGCCGACCTTGAAATTCGAATATGGCGCGTAGGCGTTGTCCCGCACTTGCCGTGCTGCGTTCCTCAGGTCCATCTGTTCACTGCCTCCATCGCTCTGGCCAGCATGTTTGCGAGGCCACGCGCCCGATTGCAAGGGGCGGCGGGAACCCGCCCGTCCCGATCCGCGTTCCCGTCCCGAAAACAGGAGACCGCCATGCCAATGCAAAACAGTATATCGCTTGATCCGGCCGTCGGATTGGGCCCCGACCCCGAACAGAGAATGACCGAGGAACAGGCCGTCAAACTGCGCGAGCTGACAGCCCGCGCGGACGAGGCATTCGATGCCAGCCTCACCTATCGTCAGGCACAGCGACGGATCGCCCATCTTCAAGAATATCTGAAGTAACCTTATCGAATTGGCGCCGCCGGAACGTCCTTCCTCTTGGCGCGCAACTGGTTTACGCCTGAACCAGAGCGAACGGGGGAGGAAACAACATGTCCGACAACAGCAACGAGTCACTGCGTCAGGCGGCGTTGTTCTACCACGAACACCCAAAACCCGGAAAACTCGAAATCCGCGCCACAAAACCGCTGGCCAATGGGCGCGATCTGGCCCGCGCCTACAGCCCCGGCGTGGCCGAAGCCTGCACCGAGATCCAAGCGGATGAAACCAATGCCGCGCGCTATACCGCCAAGGGCAATCTCGTCGGGGTGGTGAGCAATGGCACGGCGGTTCTGGGCTTGGGCGATATCGGCGCGCTGGCTTCAAAGCCGGTGATGGAGGGCAAGGCGGTCCTGTTCAAGAAATTCGCCAATATCGACTGTTTCGATATCGAGGTGAACGAGAGCGATCCCGAAAAGCTGGCCGATATCGTCTGCGCGCTGGAGCCGACCTTTGGCGCCATCAACCTTGAAGACATCAAGGCGCCCGATTGTTTTATCGTCGAAAAGCTGTGCCGCGAGCGGATGAATATCCCCGTGTTCCACGACGACCAGCACGGCACGGCGATTGTTGTCGGCGCGGCGGCAACCAACGCGCTGCATGTCGCCGGCAAGACATTCGAGGATATCAAGATCGTCTCAACGGGCGGCGGCGCGGCGGGCATTGCCTGTCTCAACATGCTGCTCAAGCTGGGGGTGAAGCGCGAAAACATCTGGCTCTGCGACATTCACGGACTGGTCTATGAGGGCCGGACCGAAGACATGAACCCGCAAAAGGCGGCCTTTGCGCAAAACAGCGACCTGCGGTCGCTGGATGATGTGATCCACGATGCGGACCTGTTTCTCGGGCTGAGCGGACCAAAAGTGCTCAAACCCGAAATGGTGGCCAAAATGGCCGACCATCCCATCGTCTTTGCCCTGGCCAATCCGACTCCCGAAATCCTTCCAGACCAGGTGCGCGAGGTCGCTCCTGACGCGATCATGGCCACGGGGCGCAGCGATTTTCCCAACCAGGTCAATAACGTGCTGTGCTTTCCGTTCATCTTCCGCGGGGCGCTCGACGTCGGCGCGACCGAGATCAACGATGCGATGCAGGTGGCCTGCGTCGAGGGCATTGCCAAACTGGCACGCGCAACCACCAGCGCCGAAGCCGCCGCCGCCTATCGCGGCGAACAGCTTACCTTCGGGCCGGACTACCTGATCCCGAAACCGTTTGACCCCCGCCTGTCGGGTGTCGTTTCCACCGCCGTGGCGCAAGCGGCAATGGAATCGGGCGTCGCGATGCGACCGCTGGAGGATGTGGACGCCTACAAGGCGCATCTGGATGCAAGCGTCTACAAATCCGCCCTGCTCATGCGCCCGGTCTTCGAAGCGGCCGGCACCGCGGCACGACGGATTGTCTTTGCCGAGGGCGAGGACGAGCGCGTGCTCCGCGCGGCACAGGCGATCCTGGAGGAAACGACAGAGACGCCGATCCTCATTGGCCGCCCAGAGGTCATCGCGCGGCGCTGCGAGCGATTGGGGTTGGAAATCCGCCCCGAGCGCGATTTCACGCTGGTGAACCCGGAAAGCGATCCGCGCTACCGCGATTACTGGGAAACCTACCACCGGATCATGGCGCGGCGCGGCGTAACCCCCGATCTGGCCCGCGCGATCATGCGCACAAATACCACCGCGATCGGTGCGGTGATGGTGAATCGCGGCGAGGCAGACAGCCTGATCTGCGGCACCTTCGGCGAATTCCGGTGGCATCTCGGCTATGTCGAGCAAGTGCTTGGCTCCGAAACACAGACGGCGCATGGCGCGCTCAGCATGATGATCCTCGAAGACGGGCCGCTGTTTATTGCGGACACCCATGTGCGGTCCCTGCCCACACCCGAAGAGCTGGCCCGCACCGCGATTGGTGCAGCCCGCCATGTCCGCCGTTTTGGCCTGACTCCAAATATCGCGTTCTGCTCGCAATCACAGTTCGGCAACCAGCAGGAAGGTTCCGGAAAGCGATTGCGCGACGCGATCGCGCTGCTGGATGCGGAGCCACGCGATTTCTGCTACGAAGGTGAAATGAACGTGGACGCGGCGCTGGACCCCGAATTGCGCGCCCGCATCCTGCCGGCAAATCGCATGCAAGGGCCGGCCAACGTGCTGATTTTCGGCCATGCCGACGCAGCCTCGGCCACGCGCAACATCCTCAAGATGCGCGCCGGGGGCCTTGAGGTGGGGCCGATCCTGATGGGAATGGGCAACCGGGCACATGTTGTCACACAAGGCATCACCGCGCGAGGGTTGCTGAACATGGCCGCCATCGCCGGCACACCGGTGGCGCGATACGGGTAACTCGCCCGGGGCGCGCTCCGGGTATCTGCCAGTCAGAGTGGGTCGCACGCGGTTGCCGTCACGCGACCATAGCCATCTTTTTGTCAAGCCACCTCCGGGACGACACGCACCACCCCCCTATTCATCCAAGGGGAAAAAGCACGCCACTTCGGTGGTTTCGCCCTGCCGGGACAAATGCGGAGTCTCGGCCGAACAACGGGCCTGTGCGCGCGGGCAACGGGCAGCAAAGGCGCAACCAGGTGGCGGGTTCAGCGGGTCGGGCAGTTCCATGCCCTTGGCCTCGGGTTCGGTCAGGGGGCGTCCCACCACCGGCGCGCTTTGCGCCAGCAGCCGCGTATAAGGGTGACGCGGCGTTGCAAAGATGTCCTCGGCCCGACCGATTTCGACCACCGACCCGAAATAGAGCACGGCAATCCGGTCACTCACCGCTTCGACCACGGCAAGGTCGTGGCTGATGAAGAGATAGGTCAGGTCAAACTCGCGCTTCAGGTCCGCCAGCAGATTCAGCACCTGCGCCTGTACCGACACATCCAGCGCCGATACCGGCTCATCGAGGATCAGGATGCGCGCCTTGGCCGCCAGCGCGCGCGCAATGCCGATGCGCTGCGCCTGCCCGCCGGAAAACTCGTGCGGATAACGATCAAGGAATTCCTCGCGCAGGTTCACGCTGTCGAAAATCTCGGCAATCCGCGCCTGCCGTTCGGTCGCGTCCATGCCATAAAGATGCTTGAGCGGCGCCTCCATCACCTGCCGGATCGTCTTGCGCGGGTTGAGCGAAGAGATCGGGTCCTGGAATACGTATTGGATCTTCCGACCAAAAAGCGCCGGGTCCGCCGTATCCAGCGCCTCTCCGTCGATCTCGATGGTGCCTGTGGTTGGCTCCAGCAGCCCCACCAGCATCCGCGCGAGGGTCGATTTCCCGCAACCGGATTCGCCCACGATGCCCAGTGTCTCGTTCTGCTGGACGTCAAGCGTGACCGGATGCACCGCCTTGACCGACCCCTTGGCCCGGCCCAACAGGCTCCGTCCCACCGGGAAGGTCTTCGAGACGTCCATCAATCTGAGCGCATGTGTCATTCTGCCGCCTCGCGCGTGCCCTGTTCGGGATAAAGACACCGCACCTTGCGGTCGCCCTGCCAGTCCAGCGGGATCTTCCCGCGCCGGCACTCCGTTTGCACCTTGAGGCAGCGATCCGCAAAGGCGCAACCCTCGGGCAGCCTGTCCACCGCGGGCGGCAGTCCCGTGATGGCCTCCAGCCGCCGCTTGCCGCCGCCCAACTCGGGAACACAGGCCATCAGCCGCGCGGTGTAGGGATGGCGCGGCGCCTGCAGGATGTCTTTCGTGCTGCCTTCCTCGACGACACGGCCGGCATACATCACCGCCACCCGGTCACAAAGCTGCGCCACAACACCGAAATCATGCGTGATGAAGACAATCGCCAGCCCGCGCGAGCGGCGCAGATCGTCGAGGATCGTCAGAACCTGCGCCTGCACCGTCACGTCGAGCGCCGTCGTCGGCTCGTCCGCGATGATGATGTCCGGATCGTTGGCCAGCGCCATCGCGATGCCCACGCGCTGCCGCATGCCGCCCGACATCTCGTGCGGATAATCCGACACGCGCTTTTCGGCATTGGGGATCCGCACCGCGCGCAACAGCTCGACCGCCTTGGCCTGCCCCTCGGCCTTGCCGATGGGACGATGCGACCGGATCGCCTCGATCAACTGGTCGCCGACGCGGTAAAGCGGATGCAAGGTCGCCAGCGGATCCTGGAAGATATAAGCCACATTGCGCCCCCGCATGTCCCGCAGCCGCCGGTAGGGTGCCCCGATCAGGTCTTCGCCGTCGTAATGCACCGCCCCGCCGGTGATTACCCCCGGCGGAGAGGCCACCAGTCCCATCAGCGACAGCGCGGTGACGGATTTGCCCGATCCGCTCTCGCCAATGATGCCCAGGCATTCGCCCTTTTCCACATGCAGATCGACACCGCCCACGGCGCGGTAGACGCGATCCTTGACATGAAACTGCGTCTCCAGCCCTTGCACCTCCAGCAGCCCCTTGCCGGTGGGTTCAGGCACCGCGCCCTTTCGATCCACCTTCGTCGTTGCCATCGGCCGCGACAGTGCCCCGGACTTCAGCCGCGGGTCCAGCGCATCGCGCACCCCGTCACCCAGCAGGTTGATCGACATGACGATGATCAGGATCATCATTCCCGGCACGATCGAGGTATGCGGATTGGTAATCAACGCCGACCGCGCCTCGCCCAGCATCGAGCCCAGATCGGCCTGCGGCGGCTGGCTCCCAAGGCCAAGAAACGAAAGACCGGCGGTCTCGAGGATCATCCAGCCGATGGTGGTGGACATGGCGATCACGATCACCGGGATCACGTTGGGCAGGATCTCGGACAGGATGATCCGCGTGTTCGACAGGCCCGCCAACCGCGCCGCATCGACAAACTCCTTATGCGCGATGCCCACCGTGATGCCCCGGATGTTGCGCGCGAAGAACGGCACGTTGACCGCCGCCACCGCGATCAGCGCGTTGAACAGCCCCGGCCCCAAAGCCGCGACAATCGCCAGCGCCAGCAGGATATAGGGAAACGCCATCAGCATATCGACGCCGCGCATGATGATGTTGTCGGTCCGCCCGCCGTAAAACCCCGCGATGATCCCGATGGCCGCCCCCAGCGTTGCCGCCACGATCGCCGCCGCGAACCCGACGGCCAAGGACAAGCGCGTTCCCCACATCAGCCGTGACAGCAGATCGCGCCCCAGGTGATCGGTCCCCAAGAGCGCGCCGTCGGAAAAGATCGGCTGGAACCGGTTGCTCGTATTGGTGACATCCGGATCGGCCAAAGGCAGGATCGGCGTCAGCAGCACCAGCAGCAGCACCAAAGACATCACGACGCCCCCCGCGAGCGCCAGCCGGTTGCGCGCCAGCAGGACAAGAAACGCCCTCATGTCTTGATCCTCGGGTCAAGCAGGCTTTGCGCCACATCCACCGCGATGTTGAACAGCACGTAGCAGGCGGCCACGAACACCACGCCGCCCTGCACCAGAAGCAGATCGCGCGTCAGGATGGCATCGACCAGCATCCGCCCGATGCCAGGCCACTGGAAGACGATCTCGATATAGACCGCGCCGGACAGCACGAAACCGGCCTGGATTCCCAGAACCGGGATGATCGACACCATCGCCGCCCGCAGCGCATGGCGCCAGATCACGCCGCGCTCATGCACGCCCTTGGCGCGCGCGGTGCGGATGAAATCCTGCCGCAACACCTCGAGCATGGCCGATCGTGACAGCCGCGCGATCACCCCCGTCGCCACCACCGCCAGCGCCGCCGCCGGCATCGCCAGATGCGAGATCAGCGCCCAGATATCCCGCGCGCCATAGATCGGCCACATGCCCGACACCGGGAACCAGCGCAGGGTCACCGCAAAGAACAGGATCATCATCATCCCCAGGAAAAACGACGGAATCGAAATCCCGAGCAACACCACGAAGGTGATCGCGCGGTCCGCCAGGCCATACTGGTTCGCCGCCGAAATCACCCCGGCGATGATGCCGAGGATCGAACACAGCACAAAGGCCGTCCCGGCCAGAACCAGGGTCGCGTTGAACCGCTCGAGCACCTCATCGAGCACCGGCCGGTTAAGCGCGAAACTCGTGCCGAAATCCCCGCTCAACATGTTACCCAACCAGATGAAATACTGCTCAACAAGCGTCTTGTCCAATCCCAGATCCCGGTTGAGCTTCTCGACATTCTCCGGTGTCGCGTAACTGCCAAGGATCGCCATCGCCGGGTCACCAGGGATCAGCGCCATGATCAGGAAGACGATCACGGTAATGCCCAGCAGCACCGGGATCGCGGACAGCAAACGCTTCAGGATGTAGCCGGTCACGCAGGGGTCCTTCATCTTGCCGGAAAAACTCCGGGGGGTGCGGGGGGCTGGCCCCCCGCCGGTCGGACGGGCCCCGCCCGTCCGAGGCTCAGTTCTTCACCACGTCATCCAGCAAAAGAAAGAAGGACGGCTGGAGCGAGAAATTCTCGACCGCGTCATTGGTCACTGCGTTCTGCTTCCAGTTGGCGACGAAGACCCAGGGCGCGTCTTCCTGCACGATGGTCTGCATCTGCTTGTAAAGCCGCGCACGCTCTTCCTGGTCGGTCGCCACCCGCGCCGCCTCCAAGAGCGCATCCACCTCGGGGTTGGAATAATAGCCCGAGTTGAAGCCACCGGCATCGGGCCACGCCTCGGTGCGCAGCGCAAGGAAGGGCAGCGTGTCGGGATCGTTCGTCATCCACGCCATCTCGGCCATGTCGGCCTTGCCCTCCAGACCGGGGTTCACCTCGCCCAGAAAGGTGTTCCACTCGTAGGTCTCGATGCTCACATCGAAACCGACCGCCTCCAGATCGGCCTGGATGGCGGTGCCCATTGCCACCGGATCCAGCATCCCCGACCCGCCTTCGGTCACGAAAAAGGTCAGTTCCGCGCCCTCGGCCCCGGCCTCGGCGATCAGTTCGCGGGCGCGGTCGGGATCGTAGGGATAGGGCTCCAGCTCCTCGTTATAGGCCCAGGCAAAGGCCGGCGGTGTCGGACCTGCGGCCACTTCCGCGGTGCCTTCCAGCACCTCTTCGACCAACGCCGTCTTGTTGACCGCGTAATTCGCCGCCTGGCGGACCCGCTTGTCGGCGAAAGGGCCTTCCTTGGCGTTCAGGATCAGGAACCAGACATGCGGCCCGGCCTGCTCATGCACGGTGTAGCTGTCGCCCTGGAACTCCGACAGCGCCACGGGCGGCACTTCGACCATAAGGTCGATTCCCCCCGCCAGCATTTCCGCCGTTCGGGTATTGGCATCGGTGATCGGGCGGAAGACAACCGCCTCCAACTCGGGCACGCCATCCCAGTAATCGGGGTTCGCTTCGACCACGACCGCCTCGTTCGATCGCCATTCCGCGAAAGTGAAGGCGCCAGTCCCCGACGGGTTGCGACCGAATTCCGCGCCGTGCCGTGCGACGGCGGCAGGCGACACGATCAGGCCCGTGGGATAGGCGAGGTTCGACAGGAATGGGGCATATGGCGCGTTCAGCGTGAATTTCACCGTCAGGTCATCCACTGCGTCCACGGTTTCGATGGCAGAGAAAAAGAACGCCAACGGGAAAGGACCCGTGTCGTGATAGGGGTGGTCCTCGTTCAGCATCCGTTCGAAATTGAACTTTACGGCCTCGGCATTGAAATCGCTGCCATCGTGGAACTGAACCCCCTCGCGCAGCGTGAAGGTATATTCGGTGCCATCCTCGCTGATCTCCCAGTCGCTGGCCAGCGCAGGCTCCACTTCGAGCGTGCCATCGCGGTACCGCACCAGCCCGTCATAGACATTCATCAGGATGCGGAAATCGTTTACGGCAGTCACCGCCGCGGGATCGAGCGCCTTGGGCTCGGCGATCTGGCCGACGATCAAGACGCCGGGGGGAGTTTGTGCAAAGGCCGGATCGCTTGCCCCGAAGCTCAGCGCAAGCGCGGTGCCGGCGGCCAGCAGGCTGCGGCGGGTGAGGTGAAATAGCGGCATGGGTGACGTCCTCTCCTGAGATATCGACTCTTATTTATCATGATAAATTGCATCAGGCCAAATTTTCATGATAAATTCAAGTCCGGTGATAACAGGATTGCAGATGACCATTTCCATACTGGCTTTCGATGAAAAAAAGGGCGCTTATGGCGGTGCCGCGACCACCGGAAGCCTGTGTGTTGGCGGTTGGGTCCTGCGCGGCGATGCCGAATCGGGACTGTCGGCCTCGCAAGGATCGCTGCCCAGTACCTTTTGGGGCACCGACGTTCTGACCCTCATGCGTGGCGGGACCGACGCGGCGGCGGCCGTGGCCCAGGTCACATCCGCCGATGCGGGCCGCGCCGAACGTCAATTGGCCGCGCTTGATCCGGCAGGGCAAACCGGGCATTTCACCGGCAGCAACAGCATTGCCGTCGCTGACGCCCGGACCGCTCCGCATGTGGTGGTCACCGGCAATCTTCTGACCTCGGGCTCGGTTCTGGATGCCTGCCTCGACGGATTTCTTGCCGCAACGGGTCCGCTCGACACACGCCTGCTGGAGGCGCTCGACGCGGCGTCACGTGCTGGCGGGGACAGCCGGGGGCTGTTGTCAGCGGCGCTCTTGATCGTCCGCCGCTCAGATCCGCCGATGACACTGCGTGTGGACTATTCCGAAACGCCGTTGACCGATCTGCGCGCATTGCATGCGCGGGCCACATCCGGGCTCTACGCGGATTGGCTCGGCCATGTGCCCACGCTTGACGATCCGCAGCGCAGCCTGCCGTTCCAATCCACCGACCGCCCCGTCACTCCGCGATAAACCGTTTCATGACCTCGGCTTCCTGATCCTCCATCAGGTCGCGTGCCATTTTCATATGGCTCTCCATCACCTGTCGCGCGGCGGCGGCATCGCCCGATCGCAGCGCCGCGATGAGCTGCAGTTGATGGTCGCGGCCGCGTCGCCACAGGTCATGGTTGGGCGCCGCGTACAGGCGCTTGTAGACCGTCAGGTCGGTGAGGATCTGCGCCATGAAGCCAATGAAGAACCCCAGCAGCGCGTTGTCGCCGAAATCCGACAAACGCGCATGAAACCGCAGCGAGGCCACATGCTGCGCGCGCTCGCCCTCGGAATCCTCGGCAGGCACCGCGTAGGCCTTCATGATCTCGTCCAGCTCGGCGAGCTGCGCCTCCGTCAACCGGCCCGCCAAGGAGGCCGCCAGTTCCGGCTCCAGCGACAGGCGCAGGGCATAGACATCCGCGATGGTGAGGTTCTGGAAATAGAAGTAGTTCGCCAAAAGCGCGTGTGCCCGCTCGCGTGACACCTCGCCGACGAAACTGCCACCACCCGGGCCGGTCTTGGTCTCGACCAGGCCCTGCGCCTGAAGGATGCGCATCGCCTCACGGATCGTGCCCTTGGACATCTGGAACCGCGCGATCAACTCCGCTTCACCGGGCAGCCGATCGCCGGGCCTCAGCCCTTGTTCGACCACCCAATCCTTGATCGCCTCGGCCACGCGAACGGGGCGCGACCGGCGGGGCCGACGGGCGGAGCTTTCAGGTGGGGTGACGGCTGTCATGCGCGATAGGCCCGGATATGCCTGCCCCGAAACGGGCAGTCGCGCCATGCAAGCAATTTATCATGATGAATTCAAGTCTTCGCAAACCCCGTCATGCCGCCTCCTGCCGTGATGGTGCCGCACTGTGCATGAAGAACGCATAGTAAAACACCGGTGCGGCCACCAAAGTCAGGATCGAGGCAAAGGCCAGACCGCCCATGATGGTGACCGCCATCGACCGGAAAAACGCATCCCAGATCAGCGGCGTCATGCCGAGGATCGTTGTCGCGGCGGCAAGGATCACCGGCCGCAAACGCGATGTCGATGCCTCGACAATCGACTCCTTCAATGTCTGCCCCGGCCTTTCGGCGCGCACCAGGTCAATCTCTTCCACCAGAACGATCCCGTTCTTGATCAACATCCCCGAGAGCGACAACAGACCTAGAAGCGCGGTAAAGGTAAACGGGAACCCGGTCCCCAAGAGCGCAAGGCTGACCCCGTTCACCGACATCGGCACCAGCAGCCAGATGATCAGGGGTTGCCTGAGCGCGTTGAACAGCAGCACCGAGATCACGATCATGATGATCAGGCTCATCGGCAATTGCCGCCCAAGGCTTTCCTGCGCTTGCGAGGAGCTTTCAAGCTCGCCGCCCCATTCCATCTTGTAGCCGGACGGCAGCTCCATGTCCTCGATCGTCTGGGTCACCTCGGCCTGCACCTGCGCCGCCGTGAGGCCCTTGACGATATCGGCGCCCACGGTGATCGTCAGCAGCCGGTCGCGCCGCTTCAACAACGTGTTCTGCGCCTCGAAGGTCAGACCGTCTGTCACCTGTTCCAGCGGCACGAAGCTTTGCGCGTTCTGCGAATAGACCATGTGATCCGTCAGAGCGAGGTTATCCTCGGGTTTGGCGCGCAGCACGATGGGGATCTGCCTGTCGCCTTCGCGGTACACGCCGGCATCGATACCCGTGGTCGCAAAGCGCAGGATCGACGTGATGTCGTCGCGGGTGATTCCGGCCTCCTGCGCGCGGTCCGTGGCGTAAACCGGTTTCAGGACCAATTCCTGCTCGCGCCAGTCGATGCGTGGCGTCACGATATTCTCCGAGGCTTCGGTCAAGCGCACCATAGCCTCATCCGCCAGATCGCGCAGCATGTCCGGGTCCGAGCCGGAAAACCGCGCCTGGATCGGGTCGCCGCCACCGGGGCCAAAGGCCAGCCGCTTGGCGCGGAATTCCCCCTGCGGCACGGCCCGCGCGGCAAACGCCTCGAGATCGGAAATCAACGGCGGAATCTCTTCGATCGTGTCCGTTCTGACGATGATATGGCCGTAGCTCGGGTTCGGATCTTCCGCCTGGTAGGTCAGCATGAACCGGTCCGCCCCCTGCCCGACAAAGGCAGTCGCGGACACCACGTCCTCCTGCCCGGCCAGCCAGTCTTCCAACACCCCGATATCGCCCGAGGTCTCTTGAATCGACGCGCCCTGGTCCAACTTGTAATGAACAAAGAACAGCGGCGTGTTGCTGTCCGGGAAAAACTGCTGCTTGATCTGGCCGAACAACATGAAGCAGACCACGGTGATCGCAACCAGGGCGGCAATCACCAACCACCAGACCCGGAGCGCTGCGCGCAGGGTGCCGGCATAGAGCCTGAAAAACACTCCTCCATAGGCATCCTCCGCGTCGCCACTGGCCCGCTTGAAAAAGTAATGCCCCAGAAGCGGCGTCGCCGTCAGCGCGAGCACCCATGACAACAGCAGCGAAATCCCGATGACCGCGAACAGCGAGAACAGGAATTCTCCCGTCGCGTCCGGGCTGAGACCGATTCCGGCAAACGCCATGATCCCGATCACCGTCGCGCCCAGGAGCGGGATTTGCGTCTTGCTGGCGGCCTCATCCGCTGCCGCCCGGCTGTCCTTGCCGCGTCGCATGGCGATCTGCATGCCTTCGGCGACCACGATGGCGTTGTCCACCAGCATCCCCATCGCGATGATCAATGCGCCCAGCGAAATGCGCTCCATCTCGATGGAAAAGACCGACATGAAGAACAGCGTGCCCACCACCGTCAAAAGCAGCGTCACCCCGACGACGATGGCCGCGCGCCAGCCCATGAACACGGCCAGCACGACCACCACGATTGACACCGACATGGCGAGGTTGACCAGGAAGGCGTTCGAGGCCTCTTCCACCACGACATGCTGCTGGTAGACCGGCTGCAACTCCACGCCGACAGGGATTTGTGGCGCCAGCTCGTCCAGCTTGGCGTCCGCGCGCTTGCCCACATCGACGATGTTCTCGGTCCCGATGCCGGCCACACCCACCGTGAAGGCCTCGACCCTGTTGTGCCGGATCAGCATGTCGGGCGTTTCCTCACGCGCCCGCCGTACCTCGGAAAAGTCGAACAGGTTCAAAAGCTCGCCGCCGACCCCCACCGTGAGGCCGGCAATCTCCTGCACCGTGTCATACCCGTCCGGGCCTTGTATGAGGGTTCTGCCATCCTCGTCCTGAATCGATCCACCATCGACCACGGAATTGGCTGTCGCCAGCGCGCCCTGAATGGCCGATGGCGGCACATTCAGATTGGTGGTCAAGGCCAGGTCAGGCTCGACATAGATGACCTCGTTCGGCACGCCGGACAGGCTAACATCGGCGACGCCATCGACAGTCAGCAATTCACGTCGCAGAAAGGTGGCAAGGTTGTTGATCTCGGCATCGGAAAACCCGGGGGCCGTGACGGCATAATAAATGCCGTAGACATCCCCGAACCCTTCATTCACGAAAGGCGTCCCGACCCCGGCCGGCAAGCGTACCGAACTGACCCTGTTGCGCAGCTTGGTCCAGATCTCGGGCAATTCCTCGCCGTCGTACTGATCCTTCATGTCCACGGTGATCCGTGATTGCCCGGGTCGGTTGACAGAGCGCACCTCTTTCATCTCCGACATCTTCTGGATCTCGGATTCCAACGGCTCCGACACCTCGCGCGCCACCTGCGCGGCGCTGGCACCGGGGTATTCGGTGACCACGACCGCTGTCTTGATGGTGAAGGCCGGATCTTCCAATCGGCCAAGGGTGAAGAACCCCCAGATACCGCCAAGCAGGGCCGCAAGCATGATCAGCCACGTGAGGATCGGGCGATCAATGGAGGCTTTTGCAATATTCATGGCGCAGCACTCAGTTCGGGAATCCGGTGAACCGTCTGACGCGGTCCCCGTCTGCCAATTGGCTCGCCCCGCTGGCGACGATTTCCTCGCCCGGCTCCAGCCCCGCGATCACGCGCACCTCACCCCGGATCGTCGGCTCGACGGTCACGCGCCTGCGCGCGACAGTGCCTTCTTCTGCACCAACGGGTGTGAATACCAACACCGTGGGTGCGCCATCATTCATCGTGCCGACCGCCGATGCCGGGATGCGAATATCCTGCGTGCCGGCGTCCAGTGTCGCATAGACCGTCACCGACGATCCCGGCAGGATCCTCTTGCCCTCGGGTGGCTCCATGCCCAGGGTGATCTGGTAGGTCTGGCCAACCTGCGAGGTCTCCGCGTTGAATTCGCGCGGCGTCACCGGGTAGCGCTCGTCACCGGTGGGAAACTTTGCCCAAAGGTCGACCCCCGGATCGGTGCCCGCTCTTTGAAACAGGATTTCCGGCACTTCGATGTCAATGCGCAGCTCCGACATGTTGTGCAACCGCGCCACCGGCGTTCCGGCCGATATGGTCGAAAAGTTGGCCACGTTGCGCGACGCCACAAGCGCGTCGAACGGCGCCAGCAAGGTCGCGTTCTTCAATTCGCGTTCCGCATTCCGCACCGAGATTTCCGCCAGTTCAAGCGAGGTCTGGGCATCATCCACTGAAACCTGGCTCACCGTGCTTCCTTGCAGTTTCTGCAGTCGCTCCAGCGTCCGCTCCGCCTGGTTTCGCTGCACCCGCGCCTGATCCAGCGCCAGCTGAAAGGGTTCAAGATCAAGCTGCGCAATCACGGAATCCTCGTTGATCCGGTTGCCTTCAATGAGGGGCAACTTGACGATTTGCCCTCCCACCTGGAAGGCCAGGTCAACCGTTTCCTTGGCGACGACATGCCCGAAAAATTGCCGTGTCATGGCACCATCGACCGCCGTCACCTTGATGATCTTGGCCAGCCGCATGTCCTGCGCCGCCCCCATCGTCGGGCCGACCAGCAGCAAGAGGCAAAACAATAGGCGGCGCATGGCGAAACTCCCGGTCTCTGTCACATTGGCAGGGAAACGACCTTTGTCACGGGACGTTCCACGCCTGATGCGCGTCAACTAAACCGAACAGTTCAGTTTGACACGCCTCAATTGCACCAAAGACGTGAAAACCCGCTGTGCGCCTGTGCACAGTTGCAATATCGCAGCGCGATGAAGGATCAGTAAAGCCAGAACAGCGTGATCGCCGGGAACATCACCAGCAGGATCACCCGCAGGATATCCGAGGTCACGAACCAGATCACTGCCTTGTAGGTCTCCATCATCGGCGTGTCGCGATCCATCGAATTGATGATGAACAAATTCATCCCCACCGGCGGCGTGATCAGCCCGACCTCGACCACGATCAGGACAAGGATACCAAACCAGATTGCCACCCATTCCGCTTCGATCCGGTTTGCCATTCCCTGTGTCACACGAATATCAAGCGCCTGCATCTGCTCGCGGGTCAGCTCTGCACCGGTCGCCAGCGCCGCCTCGATCGAGGCCAGCATCTCTTGCCCCATGCCGTTGACCGCCCCGGCCGCCAGCGCCTCGCGTGCGGCATCCGCCTGCATCGCCGCCAGATCGACAAAGCCGAAATCCATCACCGATATCACCGGGAAGAAGATCGGGATGGTCAAAAGGATCATCGACAGGCTGTCCATCAAACACCCGAAGACAAGGTAGAAGAGCAGGATCAAGGACAGAACCATGAACGGGCTCAACCCCATGTCCACAACCCAGTTCGACAGTTCCTGCGGCACCTGGCTCAGCGCGAGAAAGCCATTGTAAAAAGACGCCCCCAGCACGATGAAAAAGATCATCGCGGTGCTCACCGCCGTCTGGATGATGCTCTGCTTGAACACCGCCCAGGACAGGCTGCCCGACACCAGCGCGATCAGCCCGGTGCCCGCCGCGCCAACCGCCGCGCCTTCGGTCGGCGTGAACCAGCCAAGGTAAATCCCCCCGACGACCAGCGCAAAGACCACGAGCACCGGCCACACGTCAAGCAAGGCCCGCCAACGCTCTGCATAGGGCACCGGCGCGCGCATTCCCGCCGCCTCCGGATGCCGCCGCACATAGATCGAGATCGCGATCATGTATCCGAGCGCAGCCAACAGCCCCGGGACAAAGGCCGCAAGGAACAGCTTGGCGATATTCTGCTCGGTCAGGATCGCGTAGATGACCAGGATCACCGATGGCGGGATCAAAATACCCAGGGTGCCCCCCGCGGCCAGGGTCGCCGTCGAAAAACCGCCGGAATACCCGTTGCGGCGCAACTCGGGCAGCGCCACGCGGCTCATCGTGGCGGCAGTGGCCAGCGACGACCCGCAGATTGCGCCAAAGCCGGCGCATGCCCCGACCGCCGCCATGGCAACACCCCCCTTGCGGTGGCCAAGCCAGGACTCGGCCGCCTTGAACAAGGCCGATGACAGGCCGGACAGCGTGGCAAACTGGCCCATCAACAAGAACATCGGGATGATCGACAGCGAATAGCTTGAAAAGGTCGAATAGGTTTCCGACTTGAGCTTGGCCAAAACCACGTCCGGGCTGCCCAGCGACAGCCAAAGCCCGCCGATCCCGCACAGCAACATGGCCAGCCCGATCGGGGCACGCAGGAATATCAGCACCAGAAGCACCGGGAAAGACCAGAGGCCCAGCTCCAGAGGGCTCATGCTCCCTCCGCCCCGCTGGCGGGCAGGATATCGCGCCCCGTCGCGGCCCGCACCACGCGACCAACGGCGCAATATACCGCCGTCAGAGAGGCCACGACGGCTGCGACAAGGCTTGCTGCATAGGCCCACCAGATCGGGAATTGCAGCAGGAACGTCGTCTCGCCATTGCTGATCTTGTCCATCATGCCCACGCCCAGCCGCCAGGTGATCACCACGATGGCTGCCGTCAGCACCACCTCCCAGAATGCCACTAGCCAGCGGTTCAGCCGCTCCGACAGGCCGGAGGTGAAGATATCCACCGTCGCATGGCCCGCATAAAGCTGGCAGACCGGCAGGAAGGCGAAGATCGCAAAGGCAATCCCGGCTTCGACCACCTCGAAATCACCGGTGACCGGCCCGACGCCGGTGCTGATCAGCACATCACCCGCCCGCGCGGAAATCGCCGCAAGCCAGTTGGAATGGCCGATGCTGTTGAGCCCGCGGCCCAGGACAGACACGCAGGTCAGCAAAACAAGGAGGCTCAAGACACCGCCCCCCAGCACCGCCATGGATCTTGCAAGGCGTTCAATCGCCGTGGTCATGCCGCCCGCCCCTTGTCGTCCTGCGTGCCACCCGCGCCACCCGGAGCCGGCCCCCGGGTCGCGCGGCGCATCCTACTGCGTGCTGTGCTTTTCAAGCAGCGCGTTTGCCCGCTCGACAAGCGCAGCACCGTCCAGACCCTTTTCATCCATCTCCGCGATCCAGTCATCCCTGGTCACTGCGGCGGCCTCCTGCCATCCGGCGGCCTCCTGGGCACTGATGGTGATGATCCTGTTGCCCGCATCCAGCGCTGCGTCGCGGGCCGGGCCGTCATCGGCCTGCATCTGCGCACCCGCCATGCGGCTGAACTCCGCACCGGACTGCGAGTCAATCACGTCTTTCAGGTCATCCGGCAAGGCCTCGTAAGCATCCTTGTTCATCGCAAGGATGAAACTGGTGGTATAAAGCGCGTTCCCCTCGAACTCGGTGTGGTTCTGCACCAGCTCCGCCACCTTGAGCGCGCCGGTCACCTCCCAAGGGATCACGGCGCCATCGACAACCCCCTTGGACAGCGACTCGGGGATAGCGGGTACCGGCATACCCACGGTGGTGGCCCCGAGATCCGACAACAGCTTGGTTGTCGCCCGTGTCGGCGCGCGCAGCTTCATCCCGTTCAGATCCGATGGCTCCAACACGGGATCGGTCGAATGGATCACGCCGGGACCATGCACCCAAACGCCCAGCACTTTGAAATCGGCAAAGTCCTGATCCATCATCCGTTCCTCGGCCAGGTCCCAAAAGGCTGCGGACATATCCCCGGCATCCGACATCAGGAAAGGCAGCTCGAACACCTCGGCGCGCGGGAAGCGACCCGGCGTATAGCCGGCAACGGTCCAGATGATATCGGCCACACCGTCAATCGCCTGGTCAATTAACTGCGGCGGCGTACCGCCCAGCTGCATCGACGGGAAATGCTGGATCTCGATCCGCCCATCAGACGCCGCCATGACCCGTTCGGCCCAGGGCACCAACACGTTCTTGGGCACATTGGCCTGCGCTGGCAGGAACTGGTGCATGCGCAAAGTCACATCCTGGGCAAATGCCCCGGTGGCAAGCATCGCCGCCACGGCGGTCGTGCCGGCCAGCTTCATGAAACCAATTTTTTTCATTGCCAAATCCCCCCGTTTTTCTGCGTCCATAAACACACGTCGCGGATGAAGAATCCATGAAAAATCTGCCCCGGCCCGATAATGCGCTTGGCCGTCATGAAACCCACATTCGCCGCCCGCGGCAAGCTGACCTGCCAAGCAGCACCGACGCGGCAACACGGCAGACATCGATCACCCGCCGCCGCTCCAGCCCGACGGCAAAGGTGATCGCCCCCGTCCTCTCGCGTCACGTCACGGGGCGGCACCGGCCTGTCCAGCCCGGCCCGATGATGCTCGTTCGCGTGATGACACGGTCCGCAGCTTCATCTTGCCCGAAAAACTCCGGGGGAGTCGCCCGGGGGGCGACGGGGGCAGCGCCCCCGAACCACAGCCCGGGGACAGCGCCCTCCACACCCTGCCCGGGATGCTCCCGCACGATCTCCGGCAGCACCCGGAGCCGCCAGTTGGCGCGCCCGTCCGATATCGCATTACGCCCTGCATCTGACCTGACCGCGCTGGACAATCCACGCACCACCAGCAAGTGTCAGCGCGCACACGAACAAGGAGACACCACATGATCGAGCGATTGGAAACCGGGCAGCGGATGAGCAAGATCGTCAAACACAATGGCACCGTCTATCTGTGCGGTCAGGTCGGCGCAGGCGACAGCGTGACCGAACAGACGCAGGATTGCCTCGCCCGCGTCGATGCGCTGCTCGAAAAGGCCGGATCGTCGCGCGCGCAGATCCTGCAAGCCATCATCTGGGTCGCCGACATGGCGGATTTCGCCGAGATGAACGCGGCCTGGGATGCCTGGGTCCCCGAAGGTCATGCCCCTGCCCGCGCCTGCGGCGAGGCCAAACTGGCCCGCCCCGAGCTCAAGGTCGAAGTGATCGTGACCGCCGCCTACGAATAAAGCCCGGCGGTCCGCCCACGAAGCTGCACCAGCGCCAGCACCGTGTCGATCGTCGGTGTTGGCACACCCACCACGCGGCCCAGCTCCTGCACCGATCCGACCAGCGCGTCGATCTCCATCGGACGGCCCTGGTCCAGATCCTGCAACATCGACGTACGATGCGCGCCAACAGCCGCCCCGCCGTCGATGCGCCGCTCCACGTCAATCGGGAATTTCACCCCAAGCGCCTCGGCGATCTCCTGCGCCTCGAGCATCATGCCCCTGGCCACGCCCCGCGTGCCCGCGTCGGTGCACAGCACATCCAGCGTCGCATGGGTCAGCGCCGAGATCGGGTTGAACGACAGGTTGCCCCAAAGCTTCACCCAGATCTCGTCCCGCAACCGTGGCCGCACCGGCGCCTTCAGCCCCGCCGAGGACAGCGCCTTCGACAGCGCCGTGGCGCGCTCCGATTTCGACCCGTCCGGTTCGCCCAACGAAAAGCGGTTGCCCTCGATATGCTTGACCACGCCGGGACGGGTCACCTCTGCGGCCGGATAGACAACACATCCCAGCACCCGGTCCGGCCCGAAGCCGTCCCATTGCGCATTGCCCGGGTCCACAGAGGCAAGCCGCGTGCCCTCATGCGCGCCGCCGATCTTGTGGAAATACCACCACGGCACCCCGTTCACACCGGAGACGATCGTGGTGTTCGGCCCGATCAGTGGCTGCATCTTGTCGACAATGGGCGGCACCGAATGCGCCTTCAAGGTCACGATCACATAATCCTGCACGCCCAGCGCCGCCGGATCTTCAGAGGCATTAACCTTAACGGCCGCCTCGTTCTCTTCCTCGATCAGCGTCAGCCCATTCGCCTGCATCGCCGCCAGGTGCGGCCCGCGCGCCACAAGGCTCACATCCGCCCCCGCCTGCGCCAGCTTTACTCCCATGTAGCCGCCAATGGCGCCCGCTCCGAATACGCAAATCTTCATCGCTCTCCCCGAAACGATCCGCTGGTCTATGGCGAACCGCTCCTCCTTCATCTTGCCGGAAAAAACTCCCGCCGGAGGCTCCGACAGGGGCCAGCCGGCGCATCGTCACATCTCTTGCTCAGGCCGATTCCACCAGCCCCAGCTTCTGTGCCAGGCCGATGCGCTGCATCTTGCCCGTTGCCCCTTTGGGGATCTCGTCAAGAAGGATCACCTTGCGCGGCACCTTGAAATCGGCCATGCGCCCGGCGGCAAAATCACGGATCTCGCGCTCGGTCGCCTCCGATCCCTCGGCCAGCACGACCGCCGCGGCCACCTCTTCTCCCAGCTTGGGATGCGGCAGCGCGAAGGTCACCACCTGCGCGACGCCCGGATGGTCCAGCAAGACGCCATCCACTTCAAGCGGCGAGACCTTTTCGCCGCCGCGATTGATGATCTCCTTCAATCGCCCGGTCAGATGCAAAAAGCCGTCGGCGTCGAATGCGCCCTGGTCGCCGGTGCGGAACCAGCGTTTGCCATCCGCCTCGAAGAAGCTCTTGGCATTGGCCTCGGGGTTGCTTTCATAGCCCGGCGTCACGTTGGGACCCGAAATCACCACCTCGCCGGTGCCGTCGATCAGACCATTCTCGACCTCGTCTGCCACGCGCACCTCGGGGCCAGCGGCCACACCCACCGCGCCCGGCTTTTGCCGGTCGAAGGGGTTGCAGCACATCTGATGCGCCGCTTCTGTCATGCCATAAGCTTCGATCACCGGGGCATTGAACGTCTCGCGCAGCGCTTCCATCACTTGCCCTGGCAAGGACGCCGAAGACGACCGCAGGAACCTGAGCGGTACTTCTTCGATCACATCCGCGTTGCGCTTGGCCCGGCTCAGGATCGCCTGGTGCATGGTTGGCACGGCAGTGTACCAGGTTGGCTTTGCCTCCCGCATCCAGACGAAGAACCGCAGCGCGTCGAACCCCGGCGCGCACCAGATCGATGCGCCGACCGACAATGAGGCCGACACGGCGGCCAGCAGCCCATGGATATGGAACAGAGGCATCACGTTCAGGCAGCGGT
>Ga0102940_1000142_pt1 | contig 49516 bp, 40 predicted proteins | sample SalPonR2_C_D1_MG_FD_78215 | JGI IMG/M metagenome (GOLD analysis project Ga0102940, IMG submission 78215) | Salt pond soil microbial communities from South San Francisco under conditions of wetland restoration - Salt Pond MetaG R2_C_D1_MG | ecosystem: Environmental > Aquatic > Marine > Intertidal... | reverse complement strand
GATCTGTTCAGGTCCCTGTTTACAAGTTGTATGTGGGCACTGAATCCGGTTACTTTTTCGCGAATCTGATTTTTGAAGCCTGTAATAATTGCTACTGCAGTTATCATGACAATCATGCCCAGTATGATGCCAAATACGGCAATACGCATCATGGGTTTAGACCATAATTGTTCACCTTTTTTGCTTGTGTGATTGTATCGTTTGGCAATATACCTGGCGAAACTCATTCGCTTAATTTTTAAATTTAAACCTTAATAGCTTCGATTAACTTGTTAAGATTAATGGTTGATGATTATAACAACATTGCAAAATATTTTGTACTATTGTTTGTTCAAATATTTCGGTATGTACAAAAATAGTTTAATCGTTGGGATTGGCCTTTTTTTTAGCTCGGTTTTTACTCTGTCTGCCCAGGAAATCGTGCCGGCGGCTCATCGTGTACAGGAATATATCCCTTTGTTGCAAAATAAATCAATAGGTGTTGTCGCTAATCATACCAGTTTAATTGAAGATACCCATATTGTGGATTCCCTTTTAAATATGAATGTTGATATTAAATACATTTTTTCACCGGAGCATGGATTCAGGGGTAATGAAGATGCCGGGAAACTCATTTTAAATTCTACCGATAGCATTACGGGGCTCCCTGTGATATCATTATACGGAAAACAAAAAAAGCCGGCAGGCAATTACTTTGAACATATTGATTTTATGCTTTTTGACCTGCAGGATGTTGGCGTTCGGTTTTACACCTATATATCAACACTACATTACGTAATGGAGGCATGCGCTGAAAATGATACCCCTTTGATATTACTTGACCGTCCGAATCCTAATGGATATTACATCGATGGTCCGGTGCTCGATACTGCCTACAGATCATTTGTTGGTCTTCATCCTATTCCTGTTGTATACGGATTAACAATTGGTGAGCTTGCTTTTATGATAAACGGGGAAGGATGGATAAATGAAAAATGTGACCTTAAGGTTATTGAGTGTGATGAATACACACACAGAGACCTTTATGATCTGCCAGTACCACCTTCACCCAACCTGCCTAATATGCAGGCCGTGTACCTCTATCCCTCACTTGCATTTTTCGAGGGTACAGTGATGAGTGTTGGGCGTGGAACGCGATTTCCGTTTCAGGTTTATGGACATCCGAAATACAACGAAAAAGACTTTTATTTTGTTCCTTTGCCAACAAAAGGGGCCAGCAACCCTAAGTATAACGGACAGAAATGTTATGGGCATAATTTAAATGATCTAATACAGTTGGGGCGAGGGACTCATGGAATTAAACCTGAGTACCTGAAAGATGCTTATCTTAAAACCCAAACCGATAAGTTTTTTAATAGCTTCTTTAAACTTTTAGCCGGCACCACAAAATTGCAGCAACAGATTGAAGATGGAGAGAGCGCTGAGCAGATCAAAAGCAGCTGGCACCGGGGATTAAATGATTTTAATGAGCTGAGAAAGAAATACCTGCTTTACGAAGATTTCGATCGTCAGGGACTAAAAAACGAATAGCCCCGGACCAAGTGGTTCATTCTGCGGGAGCTGTTAATTCAATTCGATGCTTCTTAGATTTGCCGGTATAATCATAATATGACATACTTCCGCTATAGCTTCCCGTAAGTGTTTGTGCCTCGCCTATAGGCATATAGGTTTCCTGATCGTACTCTTGCACAGTAAGGTTAAATGAAATATCGTAGCTTGCTCCATCCTGGGTAATTTCAATTAACCCTTCGGTGGCTCTGAATATTTGATCTGCAACAAAACTTGATGCCTGAAGATTTAGCATTAGAGAAACATAGTTTGACGTTCCTGCTTCGGGACTGTAATTTGTGAAATCAAAAGTTCCACCCTCAAAACTTGAAGATCTTGTGTATACATCAAAAAGCATAAGGTCACCTGATCCGGACTCTGATTGATAAGTAAGTCCGGATGAAGCCAGTGCAATTGTGTATTGGTACATGTCAGATCCCGTTTGATAGGGTCCATAATACTCTAGTATACCTTGTGAGAAAGAAATTTCAGTTGTCCCTACAGTGGCAGAGCCTGAACCCGTTCCGTTGTTGTCGTTGCTGTCATCATCGTCGTCACTGCATGATGTAAACGATAATGCTACGCTTATTAAGGCACTTAAGAAGAGGAAACCTAATCTTTTGCTTTTTTTCATAATTTTTGAATTTAGTTTGTTTTGTTAAGTTCCGAATATTCTTTTACAAAAACAATATTTTAACATTTAGTTGACTGATATGCAGGCATAAAAAAACCGCTACAACTTGCAGCGGTTTTTATTGGATTTATGTTGATGTTTATTTTGCTTCATCATAAATAAGCTCACCTGAGTAATCTACGCTAATAGATGTTATTGTTGTTTGATCTTCGTCACTTGCTGCTACAGGAAAAACTGCGTTTATTTCGTATATGTCGCCATCTTTGGAAATAGAAAGTGAGTCACCCTGGCCAGGCATAAACTTATAGGCAACCTCCGATTCCATGGTTACCGGGTTGGCCTGTACTGCAAAATATGAAAATGCTGAGTCAATAGTATTTACCTGGGGAGAGGTATTTAGAGTAAATGTACCATTTGTTAAAGGTTTTTGATCGCTGTAAACCACCAACCATACTACTTCACCTATACCGCTGAAGGTTTCCCAGTCGAGTCCTGATGAACCTAAAATTAATGCGTAAGTGTTAAAGCTATCGCCTTCGTTAGATAACTGGAGCACTCCTTGTGACAGGTCGTAGGAATCTCCTGTTGCAAGTTCAACTGTGCCACTGCTTTCAATGTTATCATTATTGTCTTCATCGTCATCACTGCAGGCTGTAAATATTAATGCTGCGCTGAGCATTGCAATTAGAGCGATGTAAAAGGGGCGTGTCAAATTTCTCATGATATTGATTTTTTAATGATTAGTTGTATTTTAAATTAAGTGATTATCCGACAGAATTCTATAATCAAATTTTGGCTTAACGTATGCTTAACATTCTTGTGTGTTGTTTATAATGTAGCGAAAAAAAGGCTGTTCAGAAAACTGAGCAGCCTTATTATTTCATTTAAATCGTACTTGTTAAATTGTTCTGCCAGGATACTGTTTTAACCCTTCTTCAAGGGCTTCCATAGCGTTTGTCAGATCTTCTTTGTTAAGTACATATGCAATTCGTACATGTTTCTTGCCTAACTCGGCATCTTCATAAAAGCCTGATCCGGGGGCCATCATTACGGTTTGGTTTTTATGTGAAAAGTCTGACAACATCCACTGACAGAACTTATCAGTATCGTCAACGGGTAGTTCTGTGATTGTATAAAATGCGCCCTTAGGCATTGGGCATGTTACACCCTCCATTTTATTTAACGCTTCTACCATATAATTACGACGTTCAATGTATTCGTTGTAAACCTCTTCAAAATATTCTTTTGGCGTATCGATAGAGGCTTCGCCTATTACCTGTCCAAGTGATGGGGGGCTTAAACGTGATTGTGCAAATTTTAATGCCGTTGCCAAGACCTCCTTGTTTTTTGTCACGAAGGCCCCGATTCTAACACCACATGCGCTATAACGTTTCGAAACCGAGTCAACTAAAATAGTGTTGTCTTCAAGTCCTTTTAGGTTCATTACAGAGAAGTGGTCGTGTCCATCATAGCAAAATTCACGATATACTTCGTCAGAGAAAATATAGAGGTCGTGTTTTTTTGCCAATTCACCAAGCTGCTCAATTTCTTCCTGCGAATATAAATATCCCGTGGGGTTATTTGGATTACAGATCAGAATTGCCTTGGTTTTTGGCGTAATGGCTTTTTCGAATTCCTCTATTGGAGGTAGTGCAAATCCATCTTTAATGGTAGCATTAATCGGCTTTATTTTTACACCAACAATATTTGCAAATGCATTATAGTTTGCGTAAAAAGGTTGTGGAATAATGAGTTCGTCTCCGGGATTCATGACTGAATTAAAAGCAAATGTTAGTGCTTCCGATCCACCAGTTGTAATTAGCAAGTCGGTATAATCAACGTCGATACCGACACTTTTGTAATAACCCGCCAGTTTTTTCCGGTAACTTTCATTTCCTGCAGAATGACTATAGGCGATAACCTTCTCGTCAAAATTCCTGATGGCCTCAAGCGCAACCTCAGGTGTTGGGATATCTGGCTGGCCAATGTTGAGGTGATACACCTTTTTGCCATCTCTCTTGGCTTGTTCAGAATAAGGAACAAGTTTGCGAATTGGAGAGGCAGGCATGCTCTTGCCTCTATCTGATATTTGTGGCATAATTGATAATTTAGATTTTATATTACCTGTGCATTTTGCATTGAAAACTACAAATTTAGCAATAGTTTAAGCTTTGGCATTAATTTTTGCTTATTTATAATTATTTTAAATAGGTTTAAAACATTTGGGCCTAAATTTTTTCTTGCTTAGATATTACAATAAGATTACTATTTTTGTAATCTTTTAGTAAAACACAGTAAATAAATCGATTCGATATGAAGGAGATACCCACCAAGTACAATCCCCTCAACACAGAAGATAAATGGTACAGTTACTGGCTCGAACATGGTTTTTTTCACTCAGAGCCTGATGATCGTGATCCATATACGGTAGTTATACCACCGCCCAATGTAACAGGCGTTCTCCATATGGGACATATGCTCAACAATACAATTCAGGATGTATTGGTTCGCCGTGCCCGCATGAAGGGTAAGAATGTTTGTTGGGTGCCGGGTACCGATCATGCATCAATCGCAACTGAGGCCAAAGTAGTAAACAAACTAAGGGATGAGGGTATCGATAAACATAGTCTGTCTCGTGACGAGTTTCTTGAACACGCCTGGGAGTGGAAAGAGAAACATGGAGGAATAATATTGGACCAGTTAAAAAAACTGGGTGCTTCATGCGATTGGAACCGTACCTCGTTTACTATGGACGAAGAGTATTCTAATAGCGTGCTCCAGGTTTTTGTTGATTTGTATAAGAAAAGCAAAATCTACCGTGGTGTGCGCATGGTGAACTGGGATCCCAAAGCTAAAACTGCCGTTAGCGATGAAGAAGTAATATATAAAGAAGAACAGTCGAAGTTATATTACCTTAAATATCTTGTAGAAGGCAGCGAAAGCGAATATCTGACAATTGCAACAACGCGTCCGGAGACAATTTTGGGTGACACAGCCGTATGTGTAAATCCAAACGATGAGCGGTTTCAGAAGTTTGTGGGGAAAAAAGTAATTGTGCCCCTTGTAAACAGGCCGGTTGAAGTTATTGAAGATGAGTATGTGGATATGGAGTTTGGTACGGGAGCCCTTAAAATTACGCCTGCACACGATATTAATGACTATGAAATTGGACAACGCCATAATTTGAGGTCAATTGATATTTTTAATGATGACGGTACACTTAATGAAGCTGCAGAGGTGTTGGTAGGGACCGACCGTTTTGAGGCCCGTAAGCAAATTATTCCCATGCTTGAAGCACAGGGAAACATGCTTAAGATTGAAGATTACACCAACAAAGTGGGTTATTCTGAAAGAACCGATGCTGTTATAGAACCAAGGCTTTCAATGCAATGGTTCATGCGTATGAAGGAAATATCTAAGCCGGCATTAGATGCTGTAATGAACGATGAGGTTCAGTTTCATCCCGCAAAATTTAAAAATACATACCGCCACTGGATGGAGAATATTCAGGATTGGTGTATTTCCCGCCAGCTATGGTGGGGACATCGCATACCCGCCTGGTATTTACCCAACAGCAACGATTTTGTGGTAGCCCAAACAGAAGAAGAGGCTCTGAAGCTGGCGCAGGAAAAAACAGGTGACACAAGTCTAACGCTTGACCAGTTGCGTCAGGATGAGGATGTGCTCGATACATGGTTTTCTTCATGGTTGTGGCCCATCTCTGTATTTAATGGACTGACACAGCCTGATAATAAGGATATTCAGTACTATTATCCTACCAATGACTTGGTAACTGCACCTGAAATTATGTTTTTCTGGGTGGCTCGTATGATCATTGCCGGATATGAATATTTAGGTCAAAAACCTTTCGAAAATGTTTATTTCACAGGTATTGTGCGCGACCAACATCGTCGCAAAATGAGCAAATCGTTGGGCAACTCGCCAGACCCGATTAAGCTAATGGAGAAATATGGCGCCGATGGTGTGCGTGTGGGTATGCTTTTATGCTCTCCTGCAGGGGGCGATCTGCTTTTTGATGAATCGCTTCCTGAGCAGGGCCGTAATTTTGCCAATAAAATCTGGAACGCGTTCCGACTTGTTAAAACCTGGGAGGTAGATGATAATTTGGACCAGCCAGAAGCGTCAAAAATGGCTACAGCATGGCTCGATGCCAAATTGAACGAGACTTCTAAGAGACTCGATAAACAGTTTGAACAATTCCGGTTAAGTGAAGCTCTAATGACAGTTTACAAGCTTTTCTGGGATGAGTTTTCTTCCTGGTTCCTCGAAATTATTAAGCCGGCTTATCAGCAGCCCATCGATGGAAAAACAATGTCTGAGACTATTGTGCTTTTCGATCGGCTGTTGCACATACTCCACCCGTTTATGCCATTTATAACTGAAGAGATATGGCATTACCTCGAAGAGCGCAATGCGGGCGAGTCGCTAATGATTACACCTGCGCGTAAGGCTGGTACATATGATTCTAAAGATCTGGATGTGTTTGAGCAGGCTAAAGAAGTGGTGGCCGGAGTGAGGAAGGTGCGGAAAGAGAAAAATATTGCCATGAAAGAAGGGTTGGATTTGTTTGTGAATAGGGGAGATGATGCATGGCCTGAGCATTATGAAAGTGTAATCAGCAAATTGGCTAATGTAAATAAACTGGAGCATGCAACAGCGAAAGTTGAAGATGCTACTTCATTTTTGGTCCGCACACATGAGTGCTTTATTCCGGTAGGCGATATGATTGATAAAGAGGCCGAATTGGAAAAGTTAAATAAAGAGCTGGAATATAATAAAGGCTTTTTGAATTCGGTTATGAAAAAGCTCGGTAATGAGCGATTTGTAAATAATGCTCCGGAGAAGGTTGTAGAGGCTGAGCGCAAGAAAAAAGATGATGCTGAGCAAAAAATCAAAACGCTTGAAGAGCAAATTGCTAATCTGAGTTAATACTAAATAATATTTAATACCTATAATTTTTTAAGGCTTCATTCAATTCGCATTGGATGAAGCCTTTTTTATGATAGTGATTTTTTAGCCCAAAAAGGAGCCGAAAATGTTTTTTATTGTGTTTCCTGTATAGTCTGTATCTCTATTTCTTCGGCGGCATAAGAAATTTATTAACAAATATTTATGATTTCATTTATGGGTATTTTCCAAACAAAAATTGTGTTTGGTTTGTTTGATACTAAACCCATTAAAATGACTTGCTGATGAAGCGACTAAATTTGAATAACGAAGAAAAGAAGCAGCTTAGCCGCCAGGAAATCAAGCGGGTTGCGGAAAGGCTAGGTAAACCGCCTACAAAAATAGAATATAAAGGGCAGGAAGATACACGTATCTCATATGGTCAAATTGTCTATCTTTATGGAACATGGAATGCTGCAGTACACGATGCAGGTTTACCGATAAACTTATATAGATTGCCACCGAGCAACGAGATTTCTAAGGAAGAGCTTATACAGGAATTTATTAAAGCTGCAAATGCTGAAGGAAAGATGCCTTCTTTCAGGCTTTTTAGAAAACACAGCGATTTTTCTTTAACGCCATTTATACGGCATTTTAAATCCTGGAATAGTGTGAAGCAATATGTTTACGATCACTATCGTGATGAACTACGTTTTGCGCCACCTAAGATTTTACCAAAACGCAAACGCCGAAAGCGTCAGGAACAATAAGTAATTTTTTTCATGACAGTTTTTTTGTGAATCCATTTGTTTAGAAAAGGGAAGTTATTTTAATGCTTCCCTTTTCTCTTTAAGTATTTCTATATCCTGGAGGGCTACTTCCCAATTTTCCAAAGCTTCAGATAATTTTTGCTCCAGCGCTTTTAACTCATTACTGTCTTTTTCATATTCGGCTTTTGCTGGATCAGCCATTTTTTTATTCACAGTTTCAATAGCTTTTTCGTAATCCGTTATTGCCTGCTCCATTTCCGTGGCTTTTTTCTCTGCTTTGCGAATGTCCTTGTCTAAGGTTTTTCTGGCTGCGTAAAGGTCTTTATTGCTTGCATTGGTATTGTCTGAACTGGCCTTATCTGATTTGCTTTTGGTGCCCGAAGTCGTGTTAAGTTCATTGAGGCGCTCCAGTTTGCGTTTCCTAATGAACTCTTCAATTCCTCCCAGATGCTCAATTACCCTTTTTTCGCGAAACTCATAAGTCTTTTGCGTTAGTCCATCCAGAAAATACCTGTCGTGCGATATAATTATGAGTGTTCCGTCGAAATTGTTTAAAGCTTTTTTAAGCACATCTTTAGAATACATATCTAAATGGTGCGTTGGCTCATCCATAACAAGCAGGTTAATCGGGTCTAATAGCATGCAGGCGATGGCAAGCCTTGCCCTTTCTCCACCACTAAGCACACTAACCTTTTTATCAATATCTTCGCCGCTAAAAAGGAATGATCCCAAAATATCGCGGGTTTTTGTGCGCATGTCTCCCGTTGCCAGGTCGTCTATGGTTTCAAATACCGTTTTATTCGGGTTCATCTGCTCGGGTTGGTTTTGAGCATAATACCCAATTTTTACATTGTGCCCTGTTTTTAATTTTCCCTCATGTTCAATTTCGTTCATTATGATGCGTACCAGGGTTGTTTTTCCTTCACCATTTTTACCTACAAAACTTATTTTCTCGCCCCGTTCAATGGTGAAGTTGGCATTGCTGAAAACTTCATGATCGCCAAAATGTTTCCCTACATCATCAGCATCAATAACAATGTCACCTGTCCTTGGTGCCGGAGGGAAACGTAAATTCATTACAGTTGAATCCATATCGTCGATTTCGATACGTTCCATCTTCTCCAGCATTTTTACCCTGCTTTGCACCTGGACCGCTTTGGTAGCTTTGTAGCGAAATTTTTCGATAAACTCTTCGGTTTCCTTGATTTTTTTCTGCTGGTTCTCAAAGGCGGCTTTTTGTTGCTCCCGCCGCTCTCTCATTAATTTCGTATATTGCGTATAGGGTACCGGGTAATCGTAAATTTGACCCAGCGAGATTTCAATGGTGCGGTTGGTAATAGCATCCAGAAAAAACCTGTCGTGTGACACCATAATGACAGCACCACGGTAGTTTTTTAATAAATCTTCAAGCCACGAGATGCTTTCAATATCAAGATGGTTCGTTGGTTCATCGAGCAACAAGACATCGGGTTGTTGCAATAATATTTTAGCCAGCTCAATACGCATGCGCCACCCACCGCTAAATTCTGATGTTGGTCTTTTCAGGTCTTTTGCTTCAAAACCCAGGCCTGCGAGTGTTTGCTCAGCAAAACCTATACGTTTATCACCATCCATCATTTGGTAACGTTCGTTTTTGTCTGTTACACGGGTGATGAGTTCCATGTAATCATCAGATTCATAATCGTCACGCTCTGCAATGGCTTTATTCAGGTGGGCTATTTCATTTTCCAGCTCATTGATATGCTCAAAAGCCGTGAGCGTTTCTTCCATCACGGTTTGCGTATCGGCAATTTGCATATGCTGGGGCAAATAACCAATTGATGTATCTTTCGATATCGCTAGTTGACCCTCATCGTAGTCTTGCAGCCCGGCAATTACTTTTAAAATAGTTGATTTGCCTGCTCCATTGCGGCCGGCAAGTCCTATGCGGTTTTTCGGATTTACCTTGAATGAAATCTTTTCAAACAACGCTTCACCGTCAAATCTTATTGTTATGTCGTTAAGTGCTATCATTTTTATGGTCTGAAATGAGAATGCGAAGTTATAAAAAGTTGAATGAAAAGATTAATGTAATATGTAAACAGCATAATTGTAATGATATTTTTTGAATGAACCTTCATGGATAAATGTTTTTAGAAAATTCAAAAAAGCATGGACTTTCAAGGTGTATGCCTATCTTTGTACCAAACCATATATCCATGACACCTGTTTCAGTTGTAGTTATTACATTCAATGAGGAAAAAAACATAGGGCGCTGCCTTGAATCTGTAAAAGGAATTGCTGATGATATAGTGGTACTTGACAGTTTCTCCAAAGACAATACAAAAAGTATTTGTGAAGCCCATGGAGCACGTTTTTTCGAGCACCGTTTCGATGGACATATCGAACAAAAAAACCTTGCTATTTCTTATGCAAAATATCCGCATGTGCTTTCTTTGGATGCTGACGAAGCCTTGAATGAGAAGCTTAGAAAAGAGATCGAAGCAATTAAAGAAAATTTCGAGGCAGATGGCTACTATTTTAACCGCTTAACCAATTATTGTGGTAAATGGATACGGCATTGCGGATGGTATCCGGACCGTAAACTACGTTTGTGGGATAGTCGTAAAGGTAAATGGACAGGAGAGAACCCCCACGACAGATATGAGATGGTAAAAAACGCTGATATTCGTTATTTGAAAGGTGATTTATTACACTATTCGTTTTATACCATTGAACAACACATGGATACGATAAATAAATTCTCTTCAATTGCCGCTAATATGCGCTTTAAAAGAGGGCAGCGTTTTTCGTATTTTAGGTTGTGGATAAGCCCGTTGTGGAAGTTTTTTAAATCTTACATATTAAAAGGTGGCTTCAGAGATGGTTTTTATGGTTATGTTATTTGTAAAAACTCTGCTCATTCCACATTTTTAAAGCAGGTAAAATTATATCAGTTGTGGCACAAGGAGAAGACCAAAAAGTAATTTGTTTTTTTAATTCATGTAAAGCCTGGGGAGGCGGTGAAAAATGGCATTTTGAGATGGCTCAGCGTTTGCTGGCCGAAGGCATGCAGGTAATTATGTGTGCTGCTCCAGACACCCGCCTTGCTCAGCGTGCCAGGGCAGCTGGCATTCCATTATATGAATTTAGAATTGGAAATTTAAGTTTTTTAAATCCATTTTTGAAAGCAAGGCTTAGCAGGTTTTTCAAAAGAATGGACGTAACTCATATTGTGCTCAATTTACCCGCCGACCTCAAAGCAGCCGGCATTGCTGCCCGCTCTGCAGAGGTGCCCGATATTGTATATCGTCGCGGAAGTGCAATTCCTATAAGCAATACCTGGCTTAACCGTTATTTATTTAAGAAGGTTGTGGACAGGGTGTTGGCTAACTCTGAAGAGACACGCAGAACCATTTTGCAAGAAAATGGCAATTTCATTGATCCTGATCGGATAAAAGTAATTTATAACGGTATTGAATTGGAACGATTCGATGCTGAAGAAACCGAACATTATGAGCGCGTGGGCCACGCTGTAATTCTTGGCAATCTGGGCAGGTTAGAAGAGCAAAAGAACCAGCTTTTTTTATTGGATGTTGCTGAAATATTGCGTGAGCGTGGATATAATTTTAGCTTAAAGATCGGTGGAGATGGACGCTTGAGAGAAATGTTAGAGCGTGAGATTAATAAGCGTAACCTGCAGGAACATGTTCATTTAACAGGATTTGTTGATGATGTAAAATCATTTATGAACCATATTGATATATTTTTATTGTCGTCTTTGTGGGAAGGGTTTGGTTATGTGCTTGTAGAGGCTCAGGCATGCAAAAAGCCAATTGTGGCTTTTGATATAAGTAGCAATCCGGAGGTGGTGTCGCACAAAAAGAACGGATTGCTTGTTCCTGTCAATGATAAAGAAGCCTTTGCTGATGCTGTTATGCAACTTATAGATGATGAAAAGGCCCGCGAATTAATGGGAAGGAATGGAAGGCAACGTACGCAGCGCATGTTCGACATCAAGCAAACAACAAAAAACCTGATTGAATTTTTCCAACCAGGTTTTTAATATAAGTTTTGTCCACTCATTTTAAACTTTCTCGTAAAGCTCGTCTATTATACCCGCCAGCTTATGGTCTTTATCTGTTATTTTGCCGACATCATGTGTCATCAAGGTAACATGTAATTTGTTATAGCCATGTAGCAGTACATCCGGATGATGCTCCATCTTGTCTGCTTCACGGGCAATTTGACCAATAAAATCGGCTGCCTGAGAAAATCCTTTAAATGTAAAATCTTTAACGAGTTGATTGTTTTGTTCTTGCCACATAATCTTTTTATTTGTGTGACACATTCAACTCCGTTTTGTTTTTAACGGGTTTAAATACTATACGTAATCTTTCCTGATTTGCAGGCCTTTCTTTTCCAGTTCTTTCGTAGCATTTCGTAGTAATTCTACTTTTTCTTTAAGTGGTAAAAAAGCAGATTTAAATGAGTTAATAATTAAATATTTTAATTCTTCTTTTGTAAAGCCAAATTCATTTACAGCCAGTTCATATTCACGGGTTAGGGTTGTGTTGCTAATCAAACGGTTGTCTGTATTTAGGGTTACGCGAATACCCATGTCGAAATAGAATTTTATCGGGTGCTTCTCAAAAGAGGCAACTGATTTGGTTTGCACATTTGATGTAAGACAAACTTCAAGTGGTATTCTATGGTCATTTACATAATTAAGTAAATCTCCGTCTTCGAAAAGCCTTGTCCCATGGCCAAGCCTGTTAGCACGGTTGTAATGTATGGCCTGGTGTATTGATTCGGGCCCGTAAGCTTCCCCTGCGTGCACCGTTGTGTTAATATTGTTGTTGATAATCAGGTAGAAGGCTTCTTTGTGGTCTTTTGCCGGAAAGTCGCGCTCTGCACCAGCAAGGTCAAAACCAACTACTCCACGGTTTTTATAGGCAACCGTTAGCTCGGCCAGCTTAAGTGTAACTTCAGGGTCGAAATGACGCAGACCACATATAATAATACCTATGGTGATATTGAGGTCTTTTTCTGCTTGTTTTTTACCTTTAATTACAGCATCAAGCACTTCGGTGAGCTTTAACCCTTTTTTAATGTGCAATACAGGACTAAAGCGAATTTCAAGGTACCGTACATTTTCTTCTGCTGCATCTTCTGCCAGTTCATAAGTTGCGCGGTAAAGTGAATCTTCCCATTGAAGAACAGATGTTGTTATGTCAAATGGTCTGAGGTACTCTTCCAAACTTTCGCATTTGTCTCCTGCAGCCAAAAAATTTGCAAGCTTCTCTTCAGAGTCGACAGGAAGTTTTACTTTATGTTTTTGAGCCATTTCCCACATCGTTTTCGGGCGTACTGAGCCATCCAGGTGGCAATGTAACTCGGCTTTCGGGAGGCTTTTTAAAAATTCATAATTTAATTTTGTCATATCTTTTTCGTTTTTATGCTTTTAGAATAGCAAAAACCGCAGGCTTTTTATGTAAGTCCGGGTTGCTACTTTTCCATTGATTGATACTTTGTGTTAATATATTTTCCTGATCGGTTGTAATGTTGACAGCAATACATAGTTGTGTTTGTGAATGGCAAGTTTTTAAAAGTTGCTCCAGTAACTGGTTGTTGCGGTATGGCGTTTCCATAAAAATTTGAGTTTGCTTGAGTTGTGCTGACCGCTTTTCAATTTCCTGAATTTATTTTGTCAATTCCTGACCTTTAACCGGTAAATAACCGTTGAATGCAAACGATTGTCCGTTTAATCCTGATGCTACAAGGGCCAGAACGAATGATGAAGGGCCGGTTAATGGTTTAACTTTTATGTTTTTTTTGTGTGCCAGCCTAACCAGCTTGCTACCGGGATCCCCTATGCCAGGTAAACCGGCCTCCGATATTATACCTCCGTCAAATCCCTGCAGCAGCGGGTTCATCATTTCTGATAAGTCCTCGTCGTTGGTTTTTTTATTTAACACATAGAAATGACTGCCATCAATGTCAAAAGATTTGTCCAGCTTTCTGAGATAGCGGCGTGTAGTTTTGATGTTTTCCGCATAAAAATGGCTAAGAGAGGTTGTAATGTTTTGAACCTCACCCGGAATAGAGATGTCTGGGTGGCTTTCTCCCAGGAGCATTGGTAGCAAATAGAGGGTTCCGGTCATATAAGCATCTACAAATTTTTATGATAAAATTGAGCAAAGGTACACTTTTTCTGGTAATGCCACAATACCTTTCTTTATTTCGCCTTCAGTTATAGTGTTTGTTGGTTATAGTTTGATGTTTTGCTACATTTGTCTCCATTAATTTTTACCCTTCAAATAGCATTTAATGATGTATTTGGTGCAAAAAATAATCAGGAATCGGAATACAATTCTCGTTATGGCCGTGGTTGCGGGAATGCTATTTGGAAATTTAGCCGAACCATTAGAGCCCTATACAATTTGGGTGCTTGCATTGGTAATGCTGGTGTCAACCACCGGAATTTCTTTTAAATCATTAGTGCCTTTCAGTAATACACTTAAGATTTTTGGTGCAGGAATTTTATTCAATTATGTGGTGTTTTCTGCCATGGCTATTTTACTGGCCTGGTTGCTTTTCCCGGTCGGACCTTATTTTATGGGTTTTGTAGTTATAGCTTTTTCTCCACCGGGGATTGCAGTTATTCCTTTTTCACAAATTTTACATGGTAACAGTAATTATACTATTTTAGCTACACTTGGTTCATACATCGCAGCAGTGCTTATTTTGCCCTGGGTGTTCGATCTTTTTCCAACTGAAAGTTCGTTACAGCGCACTGATATTCTGATTTTCCTAACCAAAATTATAGTTGTGCCACTTATTTTGTCACGATTACTTCTTATAAAACCAATTAAACCTTATGTGGAAAAAAGTAGGGGGCGGATTACTGACTGGGGGTTTGCTTTTATAATTTTTGTGGCAGTCGGTTTAAACCGCCATGTGTTTTATGAATTTTCCGATGTATTATTGAAAAGTATTTTGTTGCTTTTTGCACTTACATTCGTGTTGGGTTATATTTATGATAAGTTAAACAGAAAATTTCATTGGGTAGATTCCAAAACAGAGGTAAGCCAAAATTTGTTGCTTACTATAAAAAGTAGTGGTTTTACTGCCACTACTTCTCTTGCTTTATTTGGGAAAGAGGCAGCAATACCATCCGCAGTGATGGCAATAATGGTTTTGGTGTATCTTATATATTTGAGTTTAAAATAGAACGTTTTGCAAGTAACATTTTTAGGAACCGGTACATCACAGGGGATACCCGTAATTGGCTGCAATTGTGAAGTTTGTAGCTCGGGTGACCCGCGTGACAAACGCTTAAGGACAGCATTGATGCTCGAGAAAGGAAAAGACCGGCTTGTGATTGATACCGGACCTGACTTCAGACAGCAGATGTTGGCAAGCAATGTTAAAAGCCTGTCCGGGGTTTTACTCACCCATGAACACAACGACCATATTGCCGGATTAGACGATTTGCGATCTTTTAACTTCATGTCGAAAAAAGCGGTTGATATTTGGGCCGAAAATCGTGTGATTAATGTGCTTAAAAGGCAATATCCATATGTATTTGCCGATAAAAAATACCCCGGAACACCGGAGCTCGTTTTACATGAAATAAACCAGGGTAAAATACGAATAGGCGCATTTGAGATAGAGCCTATCCGTCTGTATCACTATAAGTTGCCTGTGTTGGGCTTTCGTATAGATGACGTAGCTTTTTTAACAGATGTAAGTGAAATTCCTCCTGAAAGCATTCAGAAATTAACAGGTCTTAAGTTACTTATTATTGATGCTTTACGAATCAGAGAACATATCTCTCATTTTAATTTAGAGCAGGCCTTAGATGTCGCAAATAAATTAAAGCCTGAACAAACCCGATTTATACATATCAGCCATCATTTAGGTCTGCATGCTAATGTTAATTCGAAACTTCCAGCTCATATCGGACCCGCATATGATGGTCTTTCTATGAGTATTTAAACTAATTGTTATGAGAAAAAATACTATTCATGATATATCAGTTTATGAGTTTCCTGGTATGGCGACTATCACATTACTTACAAAAAAACCTTTTGATATGCATAAGGTAAATGGTGAGGGCAACCGCAATACAATCGCCGCTTGTTTAGATATTCCTTCTGAACATCTGGTTTTTCCTGACCAAAACCATACCTCCAATGTTGGAGTTGTCACAAGTGGCAATCTCGATCATTCATTTAGCAATACAGATGCGCTTATTACAAACGAATTAAATTTTGCTCTGGGTGTTGTGACTGCGGATTGTGTACCCATTCTGCTGTTTGACAGGGCGAAGAAAGCAATTGGTGCTGTGCATGCAGGGTGGCGCGGTACAAATGCACGGATTGTAGAAAAAACCATACGGGCCATGCAGGTGAATTTTGGAACCAAACCACATGAATTGTCCGTGGGAATTGGTCCGTCAATTTCACCAGAAGTTTATGAAGTAGGTGCTGATGTGTTTGATGCATTTTTTAAAGCAGGACATAATGTAGATTTATTCTTTAAGCCATACACAAACGGTAAATATTTGCTCAATTTGTGGAAAGCCAATTATATGCAGTTAGCTTATATGGGGGTGGCCGATATTTCAATAGAACAAGCAAAAATGTGTACCTTTATGCTTCATGATGTTTTTTATTCTGCCAGGAGAGAGGGTATTCAAACAGGGAGAAATGCGGCAATTATAAAAAACCAGAAATAATACACATTTTAGTTACAACCATTTTACTTTTTCGTGTCTCTACTATAGAGTGAGCGCGTGAAAGTAAAAAATATTATTGCTGTGAATTACAATTTGCAAGAAATTTATACTGATTACGCGCCTGTGCTTTTTAAGATATGTTTGCGCTATAGCAGTTCATATGCCGAAGCAGAAGACTTATTACACGATAGTTTTATTCGGATATTTGAACGGCTTCCGCAATATAAAGGTAAAGGTTCTTTTGAAGGATGGTTAAAAAGAATTGTGGTGAGTGTGGCTATAAATAAATTGCGCACCAACAGGTTCACACCTGATTACCACGAGACTTTTGATGATATAAATGAGCAGGAGATTGAAGTAGACTACGAGGATTTATCTGAAGAACGTAAGTTGATGCTCGATGCAGAATTGTCGCATGAAGATGTGTTTAAATGTCTGCAGGAATTGCCTGTTAAAGCAAGAGCAGTATTTAATCTTTATGTTTTTGAAAAGAAAAAACATAAAGAAATTGCCGAAGAGCTCGAGATTTCTTCAAGTACCTCAAAAACGCAACTTAAAAGAGCCAGGGTATTATTACATAAACAGTTAATGAGATACGCTGAAATGAAAAGAAAAAACATAAAGAAACTATCTATATTTTCCTTTTTAATACCGGGAGCGCGATATTCGTACGTGGATAAATATGTGAAAGGAAATATTGATAAGGCTAATATGACGCCACCTCCGATGGATATGACTGCAATTGCCGGGAAATCTTCTGCCGGAGTAAATACAATATCAACTTCAGTAAATATTATGAATAGTGCGCTTAGCCATATAAAAGCCCACCTCATAACCTATACAAGTGCTTTTGTTTTGGGTACTTCAGCTATCACTTTTATGCTACTTCCGGAGACAGAAGTTACCAAAGAGCAGCAAATCGAAACAATTAACCCACGCATGCATCCCGTGTTAAATCCAATTGACCTGGATAGTTTTATGCAGGCTCCTGTTGATCAGTTTGAAGGGCGTCCCGTGCAGGTTAACACACCAATACCAGCAAAGGAATCTGTTGATACTGTAACTATTTATGAACATGTAAGAGTTGTTGATTCCCTGAAATAAATTTTAGTTTCTATTCGTCAGTAAATCTATCTGCTTTTTTATAAAAAATTGGCTTGTTATTCTCTGAATAGAAAAAAGAAACTTAATTTAGTTGCTTTTTAATCAGGGGATTTATGTTCAACGGACGGGGAAAGATAAGCTTTATATTGGTTGGTACTGCATTGCTTGCAAATATGGCCTATTCGCAGCAAAATCTCTCTATTAGGTCTGATACCGTTTATTTTGACACAATTGTAGACAATAAATCACAAGTTTATCGCAAAATTATTATTTACGATACCTTGTGGTTGACTGACAGGTTACCTGCTCGGAAAGCAGGGTTGATGTCATTACTAACTGATCCTCCCAGGTTTGTGCTTCCCGCAACTAAAATTGAAGCACCTTTTACATACCAACCCTGGATCGAAACCGGAATTTCATATTATTTTAATAATAGCTTTGTAAATAAGTCCTTACTTAATAAAAAGGAGTCTTATCAGAATACAACAGGCTTTGGAGCTTATGTGAATGCCTTTATTCCTTATGAAAATTTTTATGTGCGTTCAGGGCTCAATATGAGCTATTTTAGAACCGAAATTGATGGTGCGTATAAAATATCAGAATTAGATAGTACCATAAGCCATATTCCTTCTACATACGATTCGGTAATAATTGATACTGCCTACTTTCTTGATACCGATCAATTGCCTGATACTGTGTATGTAATGCATGTCGATACTTTTAATATGACCATTTATGATACTGTGAGGCAAGTGGATTACGATACCAGTAGTGTCAATAAATCTCTCCATTTTACGAATAGATATTTTTATCTGGAAATGCCATTCTTGTTTGGTTATAATTTCATTTTTCGACCTTTTGAATTGGCTCTGGAGTCTGGATTTTATTTAACCTGGCTTGCCAGGGTTAGGGGAAAAGTTATTAATAGGTCTCATTTTTTAAAACAACTCGATGACAAATATTTTCACCGTGTAAATTTTGATGCCGCTTTGAGGTTTCGGCTAAAATACAACATAAGTTCATCAAAAGCCATTACATTTAGCCCAGGCATACGATATTCGTTATTTAGTATATACCGTAATGATCAGATAGTTGCGCGCAGGAATTTACGTTTTGGAGTTGCTTTGGGTTATATTTTTTACTAACTTAGGAGAATGGTTTTTCGGGGTGTTATATTGGTTTTCTTGATGCTATTGAGGCTGATTTCCATTGCGCAAGTGGAAATTAGAGGTGATGTATCAAAAATGCAGGGCGATCCGATTCAGGATCATCCTGTGTATTTATATGATGAAACTGGTTTTTTAGATAAAACTACAACCGATGAAGCCGGGAATTACTATTTTGAATTGAATAGTGAGAAAGATTTGCTGTATATTAAAACAGTTGGTTTTTGTGGGTTTTGGGAAACTTACACAGATTCTGTAAATCTGGAAAAGCATACTGTTTTTGAGGTCGATTTTAGGATATGCCATAACCTGGCTCCAATAGCTTGTGATTCTAAGTTTATCGTCAGGCCGCAATCGGAATATAATTTTTCATTTACTCCAATTAGTCAAACCAATGAATTTAGTACTTACAAATGGCATTTCGGCGATGGAGAAACAAGTACAAGTAGTGAACCAGAACATCGATTTGAGGAGCAGGGCGTTTATAGTGTAAGCCTGATCATGCAAAATCCTTTGGGTTGTATCGATACTACTACCAAAGAGGTATTGGTCGGACCACAAAGCTATGTCAGAGGCTGTATTGAAACCAATGATAATTACCTGTCTAATGCATTTATTTGGCTTATAGGGTTTGATTCTCACCAAAATAGTGTAATAAATACAATTGTTCCTGATGCCCAGGGGAAGTTTCATTTTTGGTGTGAATCACAAACAAAATACCTTCTAAAATTAGTACCGGATTTTAGTTTTAGCAATTACTCACCGAGGTTGTTGCCTACCTATTGGGGCAATGCCTATTATTGGCAGGATGCAGAGGTGCTCAGTATTGGGCATGAGATCAGAGACCTGGTTCTTGTGACTTTGGAATCTGACTTTGTGCCCCATGGTTTCAATGAAATTCACGGATATATTCATCATGACGAAACCATAACCTTACCCATAACCGTTTATCTTTTAGATGAGGCACAAGAGCCCATTGATTTTGCAAGGGTAAAAGAGGGTAAATTTGATTTTGAAAATCTACCATCAGGAACTTACTTCGTTTTGCCAGAATCACCAGGAAAGGTATCGTATCCGTATAGAGTTAGCTTTGATGGTGATTTTGATCCGGATGTAACTACCGAATTCAAAGTTGGCACTACCCAGATTAACCCTTTAGTTGGGATAGAAGATGTAACTTTTAACGAAAATGAATTAATACTCTCTCCTATGCCCGTTAAAGATGTGCTTCATATTCGTTCCAACCACTCATTGCATAATATCTGGATTTATGATATTAAAGGATCTTTACTAAAAGAGATCTGTCTTCATGGCCAGAATAGTGCCGAAATCGAAACAAGCGATATTGAAAAGGGAACATATTTTGTTCGGTATGTCGCTGAAAATGAGCTTTCAGGTGGTGCTGTCTTTTTAAAATAAAAAACTTTATTTTTTTTTACAACCATTCTATTTTTTTGTGTCTATTATATGAAAAGTAAAATAGTAATACCCGTTTAACAGCTATGTTACTTTGGATGTAATTTACCAACCATGGTAAATTTTCAGGTTCGGGGGAAAATCATCTTATTACAATTGTCTGCAATAATTTTTTACATTTCCCGATAGGCCATCAATTTAGATTTACAGCTATGAGAAACTATATCTGATTGACACCCGATCCTGCTTCTTCCGCATTATTAGCAGGATTTCGGTTCCCCAGCCGGAATCCTTTTTTTGCTACCATATTCAGAATATTTTATATCTTTAAAGTTCATGATTTCCAATGGACTTTATACCGTAGTTGTATTCGACCCTGCATATACACTTGCACTTGGCGATTTTCGTAAGCAATTTCCTTATATTGACTTTGTACATGTTTCATCTGATCCGGGATTACACAAAGAAGTGGATCTTATGATTCTCGTAGAAAAGGCAAATAGTAATGATGATATAGTACTCCCTGAAAATGCAGTTGTTTGGGGGGTAAAGAATTGTTTACCCGATAGTTTGCTCGACGAAATATTACCTCCTGCACCCCGGCAAGAATTCCTGTTTGATAAGATACAACATTTTATCGAGTACCTTATGCAGGCACCGCTTGCGCATAGGTCACTTATGCAATTGGCCAATGCAATACAAAATGCTGTGATTATTTTTAATGCGAAGGGTGATATATTGTGGGTGAATAAGGCATTTGAGAAAATATATGGATATAAAAAACAAGCCTTTATTCAAAAGTACGGCCGTAATTTATATGGTTTTAGCCACACTAAAGAAATTGAAAAGAAAATTGCCATATTAAAGGAATCTAAAAAGTCTTTGGATTATTTATCTTCTATTAATACACCAGGTGGTGAAATCCGGTATTTGCAAAGTACACTTTCACCGGTTTTTGATGGAACCAATATAAAATGGCTCGTTGCCATTGAGGCCGATATAACCGAGCTAAAAACTTCAGAAATACTGATGGAGGAGCAACGTGCCGCTTTACAGAAATTGACAGAGGAGCTCACAGACGCTAATCATGAGCTTAAAGCGCAAAGTGATAAGTTGAGCGAGCAACATCAGGAGCTGACGCGTGAAAAAGAACGTACCGACGAATTACTGCACAATATTTTCCCTGAAGTTGTGGCTCATCAGCTTAAGAAAGGGAAAAAGAAGCCTAAACGACATAAGTCTGTAACTGTGATGTTTGCCGATTTTAAGGGTTTTACCAAAATTTGTAAGAAACATGAACCGGCTGAAATTGTGCACACCCTTGATGAATTGTTTTCCATATTTGATACAATAGCAGAAAAACATTATCTGGAAAAAATCAAGACCATAGGAGATGCCTATATGTGTGCCGGCGGAATGCCCATGAAAAATAAAAGCCATCATGTAAATACAGTTATGGCTGCCCTTGAGATACAGCAATTCCTTTTTGAGTACAATAAGCCTCGCATGCTAAATAAAGAAACGGTTTGGGAGTGTCGTATCGGGATACATTCCGGCGAAGTGTTTGCCGGAGTAGTTGGCCAAAAAAAGTTTGCTTACGATATTTGGGGAGACACAGTAAATCTGGCATCCAGAATGGAAACCCGCGGTGCTGTAAACTCGGTGAATATTTCAGAAACAACCCATGCTTTTGTGAAAGATTATTTCGAATGCATTCCAAGAGGGGAAATTAATGTGAAAAATATTGGCAAAGTAAATATGTTTTTTGTGGTTGGATTAAAAACTGAATATACCGATGATCCTTCTGGAGTGAGACCTAACAAAAGATTCGACACTATTTTACGGCGGTTATAGATTTTAATGGTAATTAAAACTACTTCCATGTAAAAACTCTCTCAATATACTCGTGGGCGGAATTTCTGCATCAGATATCGGGCTGATGTATTTAAAAAACTTCAATAAACGATTGGCCTCTGCATATTCCGGCTCATCTGGAAATACTTCCTGTAGAATTGGTTCGGCATATTTTTTCAGGACGCCTAATTCAAAAATTAAGGCAGAATTAAACATGCTGTCGGCTTCTTCCTGAAAAGGGAAAATATATTTGGCTTCTCCACGTGTAACACTTGTCCACCTTTTAAGCGTGTCAGTTGCACTGTAGCCTCTGTATTGGTGATCGCGAACAATGCGACGCAGCAACCTGCTATCTGTTGTGGGGATACGGTTATGACTGTCCATGCACAGCGCTGTGAGTGCCGAGACATATATTTTATATTTTTGGTCGGCGGGTATGCGCGGAGTGAGGTTAGGATTTAGCCCGTGTATGCCTTCTACAATTACAAAGGTTTGATCATCGATTTGCATGTAGTCGCCATTGAAAAAACGTTCTCCTTTTTCAAAGCTAAATCTGGGCAGCTCGATTTTCTTTCCTGCAAAAAGGTCCAGGAGTTGTTGGTTGAAAAATTCTATATCAAGCGCCTCTATATTTTCGAAATCATATTCTCCGTTTTCATCAAGTGGTGTATCTTCACGATTGACAAAATAATTGTCTAGCGAAATTGTTACGGGTTTATAGCCCAGTACTTTGAGTTGTATGGCCAGCCTTTTCGAGAATGTGGTTTTGCCTGATGATGATGGACCAGAAATTAAGATCAGTCGTGGTTGTTGTGTTTTGCTATGAATTTGATCTGCAATTTTTGACAGTTTCTTCTCCTGGAGGGCTTCATTCACTTTTATGATATCTGCCACCTCTCCGTTTATTGCTGCTTCATTGAGTGCACCAACATGGCTCATCCCAATAACTTCCACCCAGTTTTTATACTCCTGAAAAATACCAAAAAGTTTATCCTGAAGAATGATTTCATGTATTTCTGTGGGGTTGCTTTGCTTTGGAATTTGCAGCAACATGCCATCATAATATTTATTCAGTGCAAATACCTTTAAATACCCGGTTGAAGGGACCAGAAAACCATAAAAATATTCAGGCAGACCATCCAGATAATAGACAGAGGTATATAGCTGGCGCCTGGTTTTGAGAAGTTTTACCTTGTCGTCGAGGCCGTGCTCACGAAATATTTCGATGGCTTCAGTTGTCAGTTTTTCTTCTCTTTTGAAGGGCAGGTCGGAATTTATTATTTTATGCATTTCCTCATAAATGGCAGATACGTCATCAACCTCCAGTTTGCGGCCAAAGTTTTCAAATTCACAATAGTACCCTTTCGATATACTATGCTCAATTTTTACTCTTGCTTCGGGGAATAGTTTGCGTGCAGCTTTTATTAGCACAAAAGAAATTGAACGCACATACATACGCTTTCCGGCAGGATCTGTAATGTCGATAAAGCGCACCATCTTAGGCTTGTAAATAAGGTAATTCATCTCCTTGAGTTTGTTATTTACAAATGCTCCAAGAATACTTTTTTTTGTGTCGGGTAATTGATCATCGGCAATGTGCTGTAAGCAAGTGCCTTGTTCGTATGATTTTCTATTGCCGTTATTTTCAATTATTATTTCAAGCTGCATAAGTTTATCTTTTTAATTCATCGGTTAGGTAGCCAGCAGTATAGCTTTTTTTGTTTTTGCTAATTTCCTCAGGTGTCCCCGTTGCAATTATTTTTCCACCACCCCGACCACCTTCCGGGCCAATATCAATGATGTAATCAGCAAATTTAATCACATCCAGGTTATGTTCAATAACAATAACGGTATTTCCTTTGTTCGCAAGTCGATCAAGCACGCTCAACAAGGCTTTTATGTCTTCGAAGTGCAGTCCTGTAGTTGGTTCATCGAGAATGTAAAGGGTTTTACCAGTATCTTTTTTCGCCAGCTCCGAAGCAAGCTTAACGCGTTGCGATTCCCCACCACTTAGTGTAGTCGAAGGTTGCCCCAGCGTAACATATCCCAGGCCAACTTCCTGCAGGGTTTTAAGCTTTTTCTCAATTTTAGGAATGTTTTGGAAAAACTCTACCGCCTGGTTTATGGTCATATCGAGTACATCTGATATGCTTTTACCCTTATAACGCACTTCAAGTGTTTCTCTGTTATATCGGCGGCCTTCACAATCTTTACATTTTACATGTACATCGGGCAAGAAATTCATTTCAATAATTTCTACCCCGGCACCCTTACATGTTTCGCATCGTCCGCCCTTTACATTAAATGAAAAACGTCCGGGTTTGTACCCTCTGATTTTAGCTTCGGGCAATTTTGTGAATATTTTTCTTATTTCATCGAACAGACCTGTGTAGGTTACCGGGTTCGATCTGGGTGTACGCCCGAGCGGACTCTGGTTTACCTCAATTACTTTATCGATGTTTTTTATTCCTTCAATGTCTTTGTAAGGGAGCGGATCTTTTACAGACCGATAAAAATGCCTGTTTAATATTGGGTGTAGCGTTTCATTGATGAGCGAAGATTTTCCGCTGCCACTTACTCCTGTTACACAAATAAATTGGCCCAGCGGAATATCGATATTCACGTTTTTTAAGTTATTGCCCGTGGCTCCTTTTAAACGAATTGATTTTCCATTTCCGGGTCTGCGCTCTTTAGGAACCTCAATACGTTTCTGGTTTTTCAGGTAATCGGCAGTAAGGCCACCGGCTTCATTGATTGTTTTTACATCACCTTCTGCCACAATGTGCCCCCCGTGCCGGCCTGCGCCTGGGCCAATATCTATCACATGGTCGGCAGATTCTATCATTTCGCGGTCGTGTTCTACTACGATCACACTGTTTTCTGCATCGCGAAGTTGCTTCAAACTATTGATAAGTTTTATGTTGTCGCGCTGATGTAAGCCTATGCTGGGCTCATCGAGGATATACAGCACGTTGACCAGCTGCGACCCGATTTGTGTGGCCAGACGTATACGTTGGCTTTCTCCTCCCGATAAGCTTTTAGCACTCCTGTTTAATGACAAATAACTGAGGCCTACATCCAATAAAAAACCCAGTCGGCTTCTTATCTCTTTAAGGATTTCTTTTGCAATTGATAACTGTTTGTCAGAAAGGTGCTTATCAATACTGTTGAACCACTGATGAAGCTGGTCGATATCCATTGCACTCAGTTCTGCAATGTTTTTGTCGTGTATTTTAAAATATAATGTTTCCTTTTTCAGCCTGCTTCCGTTACACTCCGGGCATGTGGATTTTTTCAGGTATTTGTCGTGTCCCTTTTTAGAGTTTTTAAGGTCTTCAGCATCGAGTTGCGATAAGTAATTCACTACCCCGGCATAACTTAACATATAAGAGGTGCTACGCCCGAGGGGAGTGTTTTCAATCTTTACATTTTCGTTTGTGCCATAAAGGATTTTATCAACCAATTCCACGGGCAATTTATTTACTGGCATGTCAATGGTACATTTGTACTTTTTTGCCAATGCCTCAATTTGCCAAAAGATGAGGCTGCTTTTATATTTACCCAAAGGTGTAATGGCACCTTTTTTTATGCTAAGTGTTTTGTCCGGAATGAGTTTGGCAATGTCGTATTCGCTAACTTCGCCTAATCCTTTGCATACCGGGCATGCCCCCTGTGGTGAGTTGAATGAAAAGGTATGTGGAGCGGGTTCGTCGTAAGATATTCCGCTTTCAGCATCCATCAGGTGTTTTGAAAAGTAATCAGGTTCATTGGCATTTTTTTCAATGGCCATCATTACACCTTTACCATGCTTTAGTGCAGTTTGAACGGAGTTTTTTAGTCGTTTATCTGCCGTTTCGCCCGGTATTACCTTGTCGATTACAACTTCAATGTTGTGTATTTTGTACCGGTCCAGCTTGAGACCCGGGGTAAGCTCTTTAATTTCTCCGTCAATGCGGGCGCTGATAAAGCCTTTACGCCGCACTTGTTCAAAAAGTTCACGGTAGTGGCCCTTACGACCCCTTATCACAGGAGCGAGCAGCATTATTTTTTTATTATTAAAGCGATCTTTAATGAGCTCGACGATTTGATTCTCGTTGTAGCGAACCATTTTTTTTCCACTCGCATGTGAATATGCATCGGCAGCTCTTGCAAAAAGTAAACGCATGAAGTCGTAAACTTCAGTGATTGTACCAACTGTACTGCGTGGGTTTTTATTGGTTGTTTTTTGCTCTATACTAATTACCGGACTTAATCCTGTGATTTTATCGACGTCAGGTCTTTCCAGACCACCCAAAAACTGGCGGGCATAGGATGAGAATGTTTCGATATATCGTCGCTGGCCTTCGGCATAAATGGTATCAAACGCCAATGATGATTTTCCACTGCCACTTAATCCTGTAATGACGGTAAGTTTATTTCTGGGAATATGCGTATCTATGTTTTTGAGGTTATGTACACGTGCTCCCAGAATTTCAATATTATCTGCGTAATCAGTATCTATCAGTTCTCTTTTCTTTGTCATAATATCAATAGCTCAGATGGTCATATTGATGCCGGAAATGTTTCTCTGGTATTTTTATTTTGTATGTCTTATTTCGAGGGTTGCGTAAGTAGTTTTCTCTTAACCAGGGGTTAAATTCTTTTAGCATTCTGTAAGAGATGCCGTGGTTTTTTGCAAAAGTTGCAAGATCTTTAACCTTTCCGGTTACAGTTACCGTTTTTGTTTTTATGGGCGCATATAAGTCGTTGTTGTTAAGTGTAAATCCGTATTCTGCCGGGTTGCTGAGTATGAGCTTGAGGGCAATCAGCCTGAATACATAGCGTTCAGTTTCTTCGGGTAATAAAAGGTCGTAATAGTTCGAGCAATGTTGCCGTTTAATTTGGCGAAGGGTGTTAGTCCTTCCATAATTGTATGCTGCAGCAGACATGGTCCAGGTGCCGAATTTTTTATAATTCCATTTTAAATATTTTGCTGCGGCACGGGTGGCTTTTTCCAGGTGATAGCGTTCATCTACTTCACTGTTTACCTGCAAATCAAAATCTCTTGCTGCACCTCTTAAAAATTGCCAGAATCCGGCAGCTCCACTAGGCGAAACTACATTTTGTAATCCGCTTTCCGCTACTGCCAGGTATTTAAAATCCTCAGGAACTTGCTCTTCTTTTAAAATTCTTTCAATAATGGGAAAGTAACGGTTGGCCCTCTTAATGAGTTGAAATGTGCTTGAGTGCCAAAACTTGTTTACAAGTAACTCACGATCGAGTCGCTCACGCACATCATAGAATTGAACCGGAACAACCTCATCTGCAAATATTAATTGAGCAGGCATGTCTGCAGGTTCAACAACATATGCATCATTATCAGTTTCTTCACTTTGGTATATTTCTGTTGTTTCTTTTTGTTTGTAGGAATATTTAATTATCCATAACAAAGCCACCAGCATAATGGCTGTAATCGAAATAGTTTTTATTTTCATTCAATACCTATTTGTTCGGTTTCACGATTCGGGTTAACGAGTAAAGAGAAACAAAAATGATTGCCGGCCAGGCTAAAAATAATGCTAAGGTGGAAAGGCAGGCATCGGGAAAATAAACAGTCAAAACAAATGCCAAAGTAACAGATATTAATGAACCTATTATGAAAACCCATGCCACCATGTGGTCTGACAGGCCTGCGTATGAAAGATGGTGTGTGGTGTGGTCTTTCCCTCCAACAAATGGCGATTTGCCTTTGAGTAGCCTGTTTATACTTACGGTGACAGTATCTGTCAGTGGCATAGTGAAAGCAATAACAACCGAGGCAAGTTTGAAAAGACCGGTATGCGGGCTTGGGGTTATTGGCTGATTCCATATGAACATTATAGAGAGTACGGCTAATATTGCACCAAGAAATTGCGAACCATTGTCACCCATGTACATTTTTGACGGGTGCCAGTTGAAGATTAAGAAACTTCCCATGCTGGCATATATGCTGATAAGTATGGTCAAATAAAACCACATATCGTCTGGTGTATTGACGCCTATTAGCAAACCAATAAACAGAAGTATAAATAATCCGCTTGGCGTTGTAATGGCATCCATATTATCTAGCATGTTAATAGAATTCATAATTCCGACTACCCAAAGAATGGTTAAAAGGTAATTTAGTGTATCATCAGAAAATATGTTGATATAAATTCCAAAATAAATAAGTAAGAGGGCTGCCCCTAGTTGCATCCCAAATTTAAATAATGGAGAAGTGTTTAGTAGGTCATCGGCCAGTCCCATGAGAAAGGAAATGGTTACCACAAGTATTATGGCAATACTTTCTCCGGTAATTAGAATATCTACAGGAAAAAAAACCACATAATTTATTAACCCGAAAATAAAAAGGCTGAAGAAAGTAATACCTCCAAAAATGGGTTTCGATTGCCTTTCCCAACGCTCGCCTGATATGTTGGCTTTATGCAGGTTGTAAGTTCTGGAACGATTTATCAGGTATTTGTGCAATAAAAACCCTAGAAGGAAAGTGTATGTAAAAAATAGAAATAGTAAAAGTGTGTTTTCCATAACGTTCTGTCAATCTGGTTTTATGATTTGTTGGTTTTAAAAATTGATTTCAAAAAGTTTTTCTTCGAAGGCTTTTCTTCATCGGAGTAGTATCCATAGCCGTAGCCGTATCCGTAACCATATCCATAACCGTATCCGTAGCGTCGTTTAGCCATATCAACCGAATTGAATACAACAGAAAGATTGTCTAGTCTTTTATCTTTAATTAAAGAGTTGATATTTTCCAGGAAGTTGCGTTTAGAGAGGTTTGATTTAAGCACGTAAACCGGATAATTAGCGCGTTGTAGGTTGGCCAGTGCATCGGTTACAATGCCAATTGGTGGTGTGTCGATGATAATAACATCATAAAGTTCCTCGAGTTGTTCTATGAGTTCATCCATTTTAGGGCTAAAAACCAATTCAGCCGGATTGGGTGGTACAGGCCCCGCTGTGATGAAATCAAGGTTTTTTTGTTCCGACATGAATATACAATCTTTGTATGTGTGCTTGCCGATTAAGATTGTACTCATGCCTTTGTCGTTGTCTACATTAAATCCCAGGTGCAGACGTGGTTTGCGCATATCCATGTCCAGGATAATTGCTCTTTTACCTGAAATGGCTTGTATTCCGGCGAGGTTCATGGCAACAAAAGTTTTTCCTTCGCCTGAAATGGTTGATGTAACCGTGATGACATTTGACCCTGCTCCTGGTGAAAGAAACTGCAGGTTGGATCGAATGTTTCGGAAAGCTTCTGTAAACATGGAATTCGGTTTCTTGTTTACAAGAAGTTGTGAGACGGGAACAGCCTTTTTGTACGCGGGAACAACCCCAATTACTGGTGCGCTTGAGTAGTTTTTGATCATGTTTATTGAGGTGATCTCGTTAAACATGAGGTAACGAATAAAGATAAAAACAAAGAATAGGATTAGCCCAAGTATAAAGCTAGCTATTAAAATTTGTTCTTTTTTAGGTGCAATTGATTTCAGGTTGGCATTGGCTCGCTCCAGAATTACATTCTGGGTAACGTAACCTGCCTGTGAAATCATATATTCGGCTTTCTTTTGAATCAGTTGATTGTAAAACCCTTCGTTGATTGAATGTAACCGTTGAAGTCTGGCATATTCTAATTTATCGAATGATTCGTCTGCAAAAAGCTTCTCCTCGTACTCTTCTATTTTATTTTGGTATTCAGCTCTTCTCTCTTCTAAACGATTTATATTGTTTTTTACGAAATCAATGATGAGTTTTTTCTGGTTGGCGATCTGTTTGTCAATAATTTTGATGCGCATGTTGTTTTGTGTCACATCATTTAGCAATTGGTTTTTTTCGTTTATAAGATTCTGAAGGTTGGTTAATATGCTGACAAGTACTTTTTCGCTGTTTGTGCCGGCCAGGGTGGCAATCATCTCGTAGGTGTTCAGTTGTTGGTTTGTTTCCAGCTGTGTTTTAACATTTTTTAGGGTAATCAACTCAAAATTGAGCGTTGTAATTTGTTCTTCAAATTCCTCGATTTTTGTTGTGAAAATTGGAAAAGGTGTACGCTCTAATGCATCGCTCGGGATGTTGTTCTCTTTTCTAAATTTTTGTAGTTTCGATTCGGTAGTATCCAGTGTTTTATAAACATTCTTGAGCTGACGTTCGATAAATGCAAGTATGTTTTGTACACTCTCTTTTTTCTTTTCAACTTCAAATCGCTGAAATTCTCTTGCTACTGCATTTACTAAGTCTGCTGCCTGCTGGCTGTTATGGCTTTGATATGAAATTTCAATTGAGTTTGAGCTGCTGCTTAAGAGTTTTATGCTCAGTTTATTGCTGTGTTCCTCAAAGATTTGTTCGTCATTGTAAATCACGAAATAGTAACTATTTTGCTTGGCACTTTCATACATACTCTTAATTACATTGTAGCGCAATATTTCTGCTTTGCACGATAGTATGCCCAGGTCTGTCCATTTACCAGCTTCACCCGGGAAACTGTATGTTTCACCATTGTATTCATACTCGAATACTACATTTTTTTGGTCCTTAAAAGAAATGAAAACGGGTGTGCCAAAAGCTTTGCTGTCTTTAATCTTATATTGAATTTCAAATGGAGTTGAATTGTAAATTTCATCACTCAGGAATGCTCCTTCAACAAAATAGCGTATATCTAATGGAAGTTTTGAGAATGTACGTTTTAAAAATTCTTTAGACCTGATTAGGGCAATTGTTTTGTTCAGTTTTTTATTGTCTTCATAAAGGTCATCTAACTGAAAAACCTGACTTGTTTTTTTGTCTTCCTGTATTTGAATCACTGATTTTGCCTCATAGAGGGGGGCCGTATACCGGATCTTTAGAAAGCCGGCACCAAGTGCCAGAAGTATAATAAAAAGACCTATCCAAACAGATCTGTACAATATTCGTTTGAATGTGATGATGTCAAATGTATCGTTTATGATAGGTATTTTTCGGTTTTGCATGGTTAAAATAGATTGTAAACTAATAAAAAGGTAGAAATAAGTGTCAGGTATGGTGTAATCTCTGTCATTACCCTGCGCGCATAGCGCGGGCGGCTTTCAACATAAATAATATCGTTGGCCTGCAATAATAAATTACTGCCCTGAATATCTTCAAGAGATGATATGTTATAACGGTAAACCTCAGGGTTATTACTTACATCACCTCTGATTAGTTTTATTTTATAGGCTTTATCACTGTCGGGAATGCCGCCACTCATAGCCAGGGCCTCAATAAGGGTTAAGCGGTCTTCCGGAATATTAAGAACTGTTCCGTCATCTCCACCTCCCTTGAATACGTATACTTTTCGATTATTAACTCTCAACAAAACAAAAGGATTCTTGTAGTAATCGGCATACTCTTTCTCCAGAAAAGCTTCTGCCTCCCTTATGGTATTTCCTGATATCTTCACTCTGCCTAATGTTGGTACTTTTACGAATCCATCATATTCAACAAGGTATTCTATTTCTCTACGCAGGTTTCCTGCATTACCACCTTGTTTTTCGCCTATGTTTATGAGTTTTAGTCCATCATTGGTAGTAATGCTCAGACTGATAATGTCGTAAGGTTGTATTTTGTACTCTTTGGTGTCAACCGGCTTAAATTCATTATACGTGAAGTCACTCTCGGTCTTAAACATTCGGTTAGGTTGCAATAGCTTGCATGAACTGAAACTTGCAACTGCAACAATGAACCATAAAAAATACCTCAAACTGTTTATTTTCATTTTAAAGCCTTTAATAACCTCCAAAGATATATTTTTTTATGTATTTTGACTAACTTGAATGCGACAATAACTCATTGTATAACCGCGATGTATCATCAACAAGTCTGTTGTAACTAAATTGCCCGTTGATGCTTTTTTTGGCTTCAATTGCCATTTCACTTCTCAGATTGTCGTCAGATACTAGCGATTGCATGGCTTTTGTAAAAGCATTAACATTGTCTGACGGGACCAGTATACCATTTTTCTTATGGTTAACCACATCTTCTATTCCACCAACCTTTGTTGATATAACCGGTTTGCCTGCTGCCAATGCTTCTATGAGGCTTACCGGGGTGCCTTCGTTAAATGATGTTAGAGCAGCCAGTTCGCTTCCTGCGTAAACTTCGTCGACATCTCTTAACCATGAAGTAAATATAATATCTGTATCTTTGTCGGGCTTTCCATTGCAGTTTGTTTTTAATCCTGCAAACTCGCAATGTTTGAGAAGTGCCTCGCGCAATTCGCCATCACCGACAATAATTGCTTTTAATCTTTTTTTACATGTAGATTTCAGTCTGGATATTGATTCAATGAAAAGTTTATGGTTTTTTACCGGAACAAGCCGTCCCACAATACTTATGGCAAAATCATCTTCTTTCAGGTTCCATCGCTTTCTAAAAGCTATTCTTTTTTCTGAGTGATCCTGCCTGAATCGGCTTAAATCAAATCCCAGGGGTATAACCTCAAACTTATCGGGTGGTGCAATTTTAAACTCTTTCGATAGTTCTTGTTTTTGCTTATTGCTAATTGCAATAATTTTTGAGCTCTTATTGGCCAGATACTGTTCAATTTTTCTGAATACAGAAGTTTTGGCTCCTGAGAAATATGAATGAAATACATGGCCGTGAAAAGTGTGCACAATAACTGGCACTCCTTGCGATATTGCAGCTAATCGTCCTAAAGTTCCGGCTTTGGATGCATGCGTATGAACAATATCGGGCTTATAGCTTTTTATTATTTCTTTAATTTTAATGTAAGCCTTTCTGTCATTAATCAGGTTTAGAGATCTGTGCATTTCTGGAATAATCTCAGCTTCTATGCCCAACTGGTTGAGGATGAACATAGAGTCAGCTTCTGAATCTTGAGAAGCTCCGCCCACCAGCTTTGTTTCGAACCCTTTTTCAGTTAGGTAGCGGGTAAGGTAGGCAGCATTATAGGTTGGGCCTCCAAGGTTAAATCTGTTTATAATCCGTAAAACTTTAGGCATAGGCTTTAAGTTTAATTCATGTATTTATCCCACCAATTCTGAAAAACTATTAGCGCCCATATTCTGGCCGGGGCATCCCCGGGGCTTGCACTCATAAGCTGAGACCGTAATTTCGCAATGGTTTTATGATTTAATATTTGCTGGTTTTTTATTTTTTCTTCGTTGAGTATTTCGTGAAATATGAAATCATTTAGTTCGTTACGAAACCAATTTACCAGTGGTATCTCAAAACCCTTTTTAGGGCGGTTATGCAAAATCTCTGGTAATTCGTCTCTGAATGTGTCTTGCAGGATTCGTTTTTGTTGGTTTTTGTTGATTTTATAGTTGTTCGGTAGTTGCATTGTAAAGTCCACAAGTTCGTGATCAAGAAATGGTACACGTACTTCAAGACTGTTCGCCATTGACATCATATCTACTTTTGTCAGCATATCACCTGGAAGTAGCATTTTAATATCTGCATTTAGTATGTGGTGCAATCCATGCTCCGTTGGAATATCCAGTCCTAGTTGTTCCCAGGGTTTTAATTTTGTGGTTTCTGGTTTGTTTAATAGCAATTCATCGGTGTAGCTTTCTGAAGATATCGAGGCCCAGAACCAATATCTTGCAGCTCCTTTGAGTTTTATTCCCCGGCTGAATCTTGCTGCCTGACGAGCTTTATCAGTAATTTTGTTCTGTCGTGACTGGGGAGCAGCCTCAAAAATCGGAGCGGCATTTTTTATTAAAGTATTAAAAATGGAAGGGTTCAGTGCACGTTTATGAGCCATGTGCTTCCTGTAGCCGCCAAATAGTTCGTCTGCACCATCACCGGAAAGGGCTACTGTAACATGTTTACTTATTTCACGACTTAAAATAAATACTGGTATAGCGCTGGAATCGGCAAAAGGCTGGTCAATGTAATCCAATACATCTGGTAAAGCCTCCAGCATGTCTTTTGAGTGCACATCGATGATGTGGTGTTTTAATCCGGCTTTTTGAGCAACCGCCTTTGCGTATTGGGTTTCATCGAAATATGGTTCATCGGGAAACCCAATGGAAAAGCTCTCTATGTTCGGGTTTATTTTGGCTGTTAGGGTGGCAATTATGGACGAGTCAATGCCGCCACTCAGAAATGAACCCAGTGGCACATCAGCAATGAGCCTTTTCTCAACTGATTTGAGCATTAATGCTTTGAGTTTTTGTTGAGCTTCTTTATATCCACCGGTGTAATCTGGTTTTTGCGGAGGGGTATAATAGTTTAACAACTTTTTACCTTTGTTGTTGATTAAGACGGAAGTGCCTGGTTCAATTTGTTTTACATTTTTAAATATGGTGTCCGGACCAGGTATGTAGTTAAGTTGAAAATATCGGTGAATGGAATTAAAGTCTGGTGTTTTGTCAATATTCAGCTCTATTAGCGCTTTTATTTCTGATGCAAAGCAAATTTGAGTCTCAGTTTCAGCAATGTATAGTGGCTTTATGCCAAACCGGTCACGTGCTAAAAATATCTCGTTTGTTGAATGGTTATAAATCGCAAAGGCAAAAAAACCATTCAGTATGGAGGGTGTTTCGGTATGGTATTTTTTGTAGAGTTCAAGCAGTACCTCGGTGTCCGAATTGGTGCGAAATTTTACACCATCCTTCTCAAGCAATTTCCGGTGCTCCATGAAATTGTATATTTCGCCATTGAAGATGATGGTGAAATTACCTGTTTCATCAGAAAAGGGTTGATTTGCAGCTGCTGAGGTGTCAATAATAGACAGTCGTGCATGCCCCAGCCCTACATTTTTCTGTGAAAAAAAGTTGCTATAATCCGGGCCCCTTTTATTGAGCCGCTTAATAGCATTTTCCAGATTCGTAAGGTGAGAAGTTGCATTTCCGTTTTTAAGCCAATATCCAGCTATTCCACACATTTATTTGACCAATGGGTTTAGGTACTTAACAAACTTTTCGTGCGGTACAGATACACATATTCGCGAGTGGTTCTTATATTTTTCAGGTTCAATACTGAAATATGACATCGAAACCGCACTTATTTTATTTGCAAGTAGTTCTTCTTCTATTCTGTTTATACTTGCAAAAATACCCATAGGTTTGGAGTTTTTATAAAATTCTGTGGACAGTAGGTTGTTGTTAATCAAAAAATCTATGTTTTTGGCAATTGCCTGACTGGTTTCTCTCTTGAATTTTTGAATCGCAGTTTTGCCTTCTTCAGTGCTTATGAGTTTATAAATAAGTTCCTGGGCAAATGCATTGACTCCATTTGTTGCGTATAATAAGCGCTGTTTAGCTTCCTGGATGAAATCTTTATTCTGACTATGCAAAAAGCCAATCCTTTGGCCACTTAACCCCATCGACTTACTGAAACTATCGACAATAATCACGTTTGGATATTTCAGTAAACGCAGGTAAAGATCATCTTCATCATCCATAAATACCCTGCGGTAAGGGCTGTCTATCAATACAGGAATGTTTTCGTGGTATAATCTGTCTATTGCATTAAAAATGTCTGTGTCGGGGTGTTTTTCGCCAAGCGGATTGCCCGGGTCGTTTATTATAACCAGTTGGTTCGTGTACTTATGTGGGTACTTTATGACTGATTGCAGGTTTGGATAGGCATTCAGCTTGATTTTCCGAAGTTTGGCCAGTTGAGCATAAGAACCCCAGAAAAAATTGGGTAAAGCTATACCATCTACCTGTATGTTCTGGAAAGTGATGTCCAGTCCACTTATGCCGCCTGGCATTATAAGTAAATTTTCAGGATTTGCTTTACCTTTAAAGTAGCTGTCGGAAATTGCCCTGCGAAGCTTTTCTTTACCGGCTGTGCCTGGGTATACCTGTATGTCTGTGGAATTAAAATCAATGGATTTCGCTATTGAATTTATATCGATATTTACAACCGCATTTACGCCCCTGTGAAGCATTAAATAAGGGGTTTTTTGTTCTTCCTGAAGTTTGCGCGCTCGTTGTCCAATTTTTAATATGCGCGAGGTCTCGGTTTTGGTTTCATTGATTTGCATAGCTGTAATCAATTATAAAAAGACAGCGGTAAATTGCCGCTGTCTTACTGAATTATATTTATTATTCGTCTGCCTTAAACATGGGGTCCCAGGGTGGTAACATGGTTGGCTTTTGATCTAGTATTTTTAGTACTTTATCGGGCAAATGTTTTTTATGTACCACAACTCTGAACATATATTCGTCGAACCAGCTGTCTGTAAATGAGAGGTATCCCTTGTGGCCACTATTGCTCCCCCAGCTGTTTTCAAATTGCCATTTTACCGGGTTCTCCTCTTTATCTACATCTACAGCTATTAATGCCATGCCATGGCTGGAACCACTCTCGCGGCTTAAAATTCTTGCTTTTTTGTCCATGTTGAATTCAATACCATAGGCGCTTTCAAAATCATAATTATCGGGATCCAACAATCCGATGTCGTTATTGAGTTGTTTCCCAACATCGCATGAAGCGTACATGGCATCATTTCCTTTAATTGATTCTATGGCATATTGTTTAAGTGCTTTATTCGGTAAATTGATATACTTCCAGTTAATACCTTCCATTACATTGCGGTCATTGTCTATCTCGTAAAGTTTGTGATAGGGTCTTGTTGGATCATTCATTAACATTACGTAGTCATCGTAATTTGTCTCTGGTAAAATTGTCTTTGCAAATTCCTGCGGTGTATAGGATTTTGTTTCTCCCAGCTCTCCATCCTTGCTCACGAACCTGTAATCAAATTTTTGAGGTGGTTCTCCAAGATTAAGTGCCAGCATTTTGTATACTACTCCCATCATCTCGATTTTTCGCTTTGCTAAATCTTTAGGTTTAGCCCCTTCATTTTGCATGGCTCTTAGTTCAATGGCAAATTCACGAACTTTTCGTCTGAGCATGCGTCGCATATAACCCGTGTTTTTTGAGTTATGCGTTTCTGGCATAATGCTCAATGGTACAAGTCCATATTTAGTCACAAGGTTTGTAAATGAGTTCCATACACCACCATCTCCAACAGGCGATTTTAATAGCCATTGATTATAGCGGCTGTCAATATCTTCATCGGCGTGTGCAATAATGTTCTCTAAAAAAAGATTGGCTTTTTCGAATTGATCCCAAAAAAACAGGTGGTTTTGCGAAAATTCAAAGTCTGATAAATCATATTTGTCAATAACTTTGGGGCGAATAACATTTAGGCTTGTAAACAGCCAGCACCTTCCGGATTTTTGCTGATCTGTAATACCGGTAACATCTACTTTGTACTTAAAGTGGTGTTCTACGCCACTTAAATTTTTTCTGCTTAAGGCAATTTCTTTAATGCTGTTGTTTGAAATTGCATTCATGCGCATTATGTTTTCTTTATCTGTATTAAAGGTTTTATGCATATCCTCAATCATTTCAAGGCTAATACTGCCTTTTTGCGCAAGAGCAAATGAAAAAGAAGATAACAGGATGACAACTAAAACGGAAGATTTTCTCATAATTATTGAGTTATAGATTTCTACAGTGCAGCAAAAATAACAGGAATAAAATGTAATTGCAACAAAAAATATCAGGTAATTAAAAGTCTTTTTCTGGCTCTTAATCCTGCTTATTGTGCCTATTAGCGTTTCGCTGTGTGGTTTGTTGTTAATTGTTGTTTCAGTTCGAGTCACTCAAAAAATGATAAAATACCTTTTATGCTCTGCAATAAACTTTTATTTTCGCTGATATTAAGAAATTAAACACGAAATTTTTGATGTCGCAGGCATCAAAGGAAAAATAAACCCTATGAAAAGTGTATTGATATTAGGTTCAGGGATGGTTGCAGGTCCCATAATTGAATATTTACTCAATAAAAATTATGGGTTAACTGTAGCTAGCATTGACCAAAAAAGAGCTTTAGAGCTGCTAAATGATCATCCAAATGGCCAATTTGTTTATTGGGACGCTGAAGATGAAAAGGGGCTTCATGATTTAGTTCCAAAACACGATCTTATTGTGAGTTTGTTACCTTATAAGTTTCATGTGATGGTTGCCAAAGTTTGTTTGGAATATAAAAAACATATGGTAACCACTTCATATGTAAAACCAGAAATGCAGAATTTGTACGATGAGGCTGTAAACAAAAATGTGCTTTTGCTTAACGAGATTGGTGTCGATCCCGGTATTGATCACATGTCAGCAATGCGCATAATTGATAAAGTACATAAAAGTGGAGGAGAGATTGAAGAATTTTTTTCTATAACGGGAGCGCTCCCTGACCCAAAGGATGTTGATAATCCATTAGGGTACAAGTTCTCATGGAGCCCCAAGGGAGTAATTCTGGCAAGTAAAAATGATGCCACTTACCTGCATAAAGGTAAGGAGGTTTACGTTGAGCCCCAAACACTTTTCCAGGATATCTTTGAGGTTGATTTTCCAAATGTTGGAACAATGGATGTTTATCCAAACCGGAATTCAATTGATTATATCGATATTTATGGTATACCTGAGGTTAAGACAATATTCAGAGGCACATTCAGACATCAAAGTTGGTGTGCCACACTCGATGCTATAAAAAGACTCAATCTGATTGAGACGGATGAGCATGATTTTACAGGTAAAACTTATGCCGAATTTGTTAAAGATATGGCCAGGTTAAACGGAGCAGATATCAAACAGGCTATTGCTGAAAAGCTTAATATCCCCAAAGATGCTGATGCTATAAAATCAATCGAATGGCTGGGGCTTTTGGATGATAAAGAGATGAACAGGGAAAAAGATACAGCTTTTGAAGTTACATCAGATCTTATGATCGAAAAAATGTGGATGAATGATAATGACAGAGATATGGTCGCTATGCAACATGTCTTTTTGGTCAAAAGAAAAGATGGCGAAAAAGAAGTTATAAAATCGCGGTTGCTCGATTTTGGTGATCCTCAGGGCTATACATCAATTGCTCGTACTGTGGCGCTTCCTGCTGCTGTTGCTGTAGATCGTATTTTGCAGGATAAAATTAAACTTGCCGGCGTATACAGACCGGTTGTGAAAGAGATTTATGAACCAGTAATGGATGAACTCGAATCCATGGATATTAAAATGGTAGAAGAATTTGGCCTGCCATTAAGTGAAAATATTCAAAAATAGTACGTAGCGTACATACCCGGAGTATTTCAAATTAAAGTAGTTTCGAGCGGATTTGCTAATCTTAAGATCAATGTATGAATCCGTAAGGTATTTAAAAAATTTTGAATATATTTGCCCGATTAATTGGCAAAAAATTGAAATCATTATCAAAAACCAAACGAAATGCAGAATAAAGGAGTAATTAGGTTTATTGCAATTGCACTGGCTTTGGTAGTTATCTACCAGTTATCGTTTACTTTTGTTACTTCAATGGTGTCTAGTGATGCTGAAGAATATGCAGAAGGAATCGTAGCAAATGCAAAAAAATCTGAGAAAGACTTAAGTGAGGAAGAATTAAACGAGCTTAAAAAAGAGAAAAAGAATCATTATCTGGATTCAATCGCTGGTGAACCGGTTTATAATTTTATCGGAATCCGTGAGTTTACTTACCGTGAATGCCAGGAGCGTGAAATCAACCTGGGGCTTGACCTTAGAGGGGGAATGAACGTTATTTTAGAGATATCTGTATCTGATGTAATCAAGGCATTAGCAGGCAACAGTGATGATCCTGATTTTCTGGCAGCTTTAGACCGGGCAAAAGAGTACCAGAAGGAGACGCAGGAAGATTTTGTAACTCTTTTTGGCCGTGCTTATGAAGAAATTGCTCCTGAGGGTCGTTTAGCTACAATATTTAGCACAAAAGACCTGCGCGAGAAGGTTAACTTCAACTCTACTAATGATGAAGTGCTTGAGGTAATTCGCAAGGAGACAGATGGTGCTATCTCAAATGCTTTCAATGTGTTGCGTAATCGTATCGACCGTTTTGGAGTAGCACAGCCTGTAATACAGCCACTGGAAACCGATGGGCAGATTCTTATTGAACTGCCTGGAATTAAAAATCCGGAACGGGTACGCAAGCTGCTAAAAGGAACTGCAAAACTCGAGTTTTGGGAAACATACAGTAATAAAGATGTTTATGAATATTTGTTCCGGGCCAATGATAAAATTCGCAGCCTGCAAAAAATAGAAGAAACCCAGCAAGATAGCGTAAAAGCTGCAGACGCAGCTGAAGAAGAGGTTGCTCAGGCATCGGAGGAAGAAGCTCAGACAGAAGAGGCTGACCTGTTGGCTGAAGAAGATGATTTGCTCTCAGAAGATTCCAGCTTAATTGCTGAAGATACTACATCAATGAGCGATGCCCAAATGCGTGCTCAGAACCCACTGTTCTCAGTATTAATGCCACGCGTTTCACAAGATGGGAAATTAATGCCAGGAGCTTCAGTTGGTTATGCCCATTTTAGCGATACAGCTCAGGTTAATGAATATCTTCATATGCCAGAGGTTCAGGAAATATTCCCTCGTTCAATGCGAATTATGTTCCGCTGGAATGTACAGCCTATTGATGAAGAAGGTAATATTTATGAATTAGTAGCACTGAAAGTTAGCAATATGGATGGTGAACCTGCGCTTTCAGGTGATGTCGTTACTGATGCCCGCGCCGATTTTAACAGTCAAACAGGCGGTAGTGCTGAAGTTTCTATGTCTATGAACACTGAAGGTGCTAAAAAATGGGCACGTCTTACCAGAAATAATATTGGGAACCAAATAGCAATTGTGCTTGATAATTATGTGTACTCTTACCCAAGAGTAAACCAGGAAATTAAAGGAGGCCGTTCTTCTATTACAGGTCAGTTTTCAGTTGCTGAGGCAAAAGACCTTGCCAATGTGTTGAAATCTGGTAAATTACCTGCCCCTGCACGCATTATTCAGGAAGAAATTGTTGGTCCATCATTAGGGCAGGAGTCCATTACCAAAGGTTTGTGGTCGTTTGTGATCGCTTTTCTTGTCGTAATGCTCTATATGATTTTTTACTATCGTCATGCCGGATGGGTGGCCAACTTAGCGCTCATAATTAATATGTTTTTCATAACCGGTATATTGGCATCTTTGGGTGCCGTACTTACCCTTCCCGGTATTGCAGGTATTGTACTGACCATTGGTATGTCAGTAGATGCTAACGTGCTTATTTATGAACGTATTAAAGAGGAACTTAATGCCGGAAAAGGCCTTCGGATGGCCTTATCTGATGGATATAAAAATGCCTATTCTGCAATTATTGACTCTAACCTAACAACGCTGTTGACAGCGATTATACTTGGATATTTCGGTAAGGGACCTATTTACGGATTTGCCATTACATTAGGTATCGGTATCATCACTTCCTTGTTTTCTGCAATTTTCATTACACGCCTTATTTATGAAGGCTTCCTCGGTAAAAAGAAAAATATTGCATTTGCTTCTAAATTAACGCAAAATGCATTTAAGAATACAGCCGTTAAATTTATTGAAAAACGTAAAATTGCTTATGTCATTTCAGGTATTGTAATCATTATTGGTGTTGGTTCATTGGTTACCCGTGGACTTAATCTGGGTGTAGACTTTACCGGAGGACATAACTACATTGTACGTTTCCAGGATGATGTGTCTGTAAATAGCATTAAAAATGATCTTGAAGATGAATTTGGTGGTGAAGCCCCTGAAGTGAAAACATTCGGTGGTAATAACCAGATTAAGGTTACTACAAAATACCTTATAGATACCGATTACGAGTTAACAGACGCTGATAAGCAACAGTTTTATAATATTACAGGTTTTGCTCAGGATGTACAGGTAGACATAGACGATTTTGTGGAAGCAAAATTATATCAGGGACTGAAGCCTTATCTTGGCGATGTAGATTACCAAATGTTCATTTCTGACCAGGATAAGAAAGTTGGTCGTATGAGCTCTCAAAAGGTTGGTCCCACCATTGCCGATGATATTAAAACTTCCGCTGTTTATGCCGTAATATTCTCGTTAATTATCATTTTCCTGTATATTTTAATTCGATTCTCCAACTGGCAGTTTGGATTGGGAGCCGTTGCCGCACTCTTGCACGATGTGTTGTTCATACTTGGAATTTATTCCCTGTTCTACACAATCATGCCTTTCTCCATGGAGATTGATCAATCATTTATTGCAGCTATTCTTACTGTTGTAGGTTATTCTATTAACGATACTGTGGTAGTATTTGACCGCATCCGCGAGTACCTCGGCCTTTACAAAAAACGTGGAAGAAAAGAAATCCTCAATACTGCACTCAACAGTACCCTTGCTCGTACATTTAGTACATCGTTGAGTACATTTGTTGTGCTGTTGACCATCTTTATTTTTGGTGGTGAGATGATTCGTGGATTTATATTCGCCATGTTGGTAGGTGTTGCAGTAGGTACCTATTCATCACTATTTATTGCAACTCCGGTTGTTTACGATACAGTAAAAGCCGATGAGCGTAAACGGGCGCTTAAAGGAGCCAGAAAATAATTTTATTATTTGAAATATTAGCCCCGGCAAACTATTGCCGGGGTTTTTTATTGTCATGTAATTATAATTCGTATTTAATCTTAATTTTGCAAGTAATGATAAATGCCTAACCGCTTTAATGTTGATTATGATAAAAGTAGAAAAGTTAAATAAATACTATGGTGACCTGCATGTGCTGCGCGATGTCGATTTATATATTAAACAGGGGGAAATAGTCACCATTGTCGGGCCCAGCGGGGCAGGGAAAACAACATTGCTTCAAATTCTGGGTACACTTGACAGGGCAGATAGTGGGGCTGTTTGGTTCGACGAGCAGAATCCCTTTGAATTAAAGCAGCAAGGTCTGTCGCGCTTTCGTAATGATAATATTGGTTTTGTGTTTCAGTTTCATCAGCTGTTGCCCGAATTTAGTGCTTTGGAGAATATTAGCATTCCTGCATTAATTAAAGGGCAAAATATGAAAACTGCCCAGGACAATGCGCAAAAGCTATTAGAAAAGATGGGGCTTACAGATCGCGCAAACCACAAACCATCAGAGTTATCCGGTGGGGAGCAACAGCGCGTTGCCGTAGCTCGCGCCTTAATGAACAGACCAAAAGTAATCTTGGCTGATGAGCCATCGGGAAATCTCGATACTGCTAATAAAGAGTCTTTGCACAAGCTTTTCTTTTCTTTAAGAGATGAGTTTAATCTTACATTTATTATTGTAACCCACGATAAAGAATTGGCTGGTCTTGCTGACCGTATTGTAGAATTGCGTGATGGAGCAATTATAAACCGTCAACCTGCCCAAAGTGGCGCAAAGCCAGAAGAATAGCCGCAACGATGGTTAAAGTGAGTATAACAATACCCGATATTTTATTTATCCACCAAAGTTGCTTAAGTCTGAAGCGGTGCCGGAAAATATTTACAATTGAGGTTAAGCTTATCCACCAACTCATGGCTCCTGCACTTATTCCACCCACCAGTATCAACTGCGATGCAAGGTAGTGATCAGTATCGTGAATACTGAGGGCAGCAATTGTGGCACCGAAAAACAATACGGTTAATGGATTACTTAGCGTAAGAAAAAATACTGAAATAAAATCGCCAAAAATGCCCTGACGTTTATTTCTGGCTCTTCTGCGGATTTGAGTTATCGGGTTTGAAAAGAAAATTTTTGTACCAAGACCTAAAAGCACAATAACACCTAAAATTTGTAGTTCCAATCGGTATTCAAGCAGAAAATTTTTAGTTACAGTTAAACCAAAAATAGCAATAATGGCAAAAACAGTATCGGCAAATGCTGCTCCGAAACCGGAAAGCATTCCATGAAGTCTTCCTTTATTGATGGTTTTTTGAACACACAATACACCAATAGGACCCATAGGTACCGATACAGCAAGGCCAATGACTATGCCTTTTAAAAATAGTATTATTGGAGCTACGGCTTCTTCCATAAATCTTTTAAAAAGATTCAAAAATAATTAAAATTGCACTAAAGAGAAAACTATTTATATAAATGACAAATGAAGCTACCAGACTGTTGATAAAAGAATTGCTTGAAGAGAAATATGAGCAATACAACAGACCCGAATTTATTGAAGATGATCCTATTGCTGTGCCCCATCAATTTTCTCAACAAAACGATATTGAAATTGCAGCATTCCTGGCAGCCACAATAGCCTGGGGACAACGACCCATGATTGTAAAAAAAGGCATGGAGATGATGCAGCTTATGGACTATTCTCCTTTCGAGTTTGTGAAATTTGCCTGTAAGGATGATTTTGCCCGACTGAAAAAATTTATATATCGTACTTTTAAGGATACCGATCTTGTATATTTTATCGGGGCTTTACAAAAACTAATAAACGATTACGGTACGCTTGGAAATAGTTTTAAAAGTTTTTATGAAGAAAAGGGAAATGTGTATGACCTGCTCGTAACGTTTCATTGCCGTTTTTTTCAATATAAAAAACCGGGTCGGACCCAGAAGCATTTGTCTAATCCTGCAAAAGGTTCAGCAGCGAAGCGAATGAATATGATGTTGCGATGGATGGTACGGAACGATAACAGGGGAGTTGATTTTGGCTTGTGGCAGTTTATCAAACCATCGGCCCTGTATTTACCACTCGATGTGCACACAGCCCGTATTAGTCGCAAGTTGGGTATTTTAACCCGCAGATCAAACGATTGGCGAGCGGTGGAAGAGGTTTCAAAAGTACTGCAGGAGTTTGATACGGAAGATCCTGCTAAATATGATTTTGCGCTATTTGGACTGGGCATCTTCGAAAAATTTTAAGCAATGGCTAATCAGTGGTTTCGTTTTAAACAGTTTACAATTAACCAGAATCGTACTGCCATGAAAGTGGGCACTGACGGTGTATTGGTCGGTGCATGGGCAAATGTTTCTGATTCATCGAAAATACTGGATGTGGGTACCGGAACCGGGCTTATCGCAATTATGGCAGCGCAACGCAATGCTACTGCCAGTATCGATGCTATTGAAGCTGATTGCGGGGCGTTTAACCAGGCAAAAGAGAATGTTCAGGCATGTGCCTGGAGTGAACGAATTAATTTGCATTTGATTGACTTCAGGTCTTTTTATGAAAATAGTGCGCAGCGCTTCGACCATATCATTACCAATCCGCCATTTTATAACAGCACCCTGAAACCTGCGCAAAAGGAAAGGGCTGTTGCCCGGCACGATGAATCCCTGGACTTGTCTGGAATAATGGAAGGTGCAGCAGCTTTGTTATACGACATGGGACGGTTATCTATGATCTTGCCAGCAGCCACATTTCCTGATTTGAAAACAATAGCTCAGAAGAATGGTTTCTTTATTTCTGCGCTGACATATGTGAAACCAACCCCCACAAAGGCGCCTCACCGTATTTTAGTCGAGCTTAATCAAACCAAAGCAGCCTGCGAGGTAAATGAGATAATTATTGAAGAATTTGGCCGGCATCAATATAGTGATGCTTATAAGCAACTCACCGGGCCATTTTATCTTTAGTTTACATACTAACAGTGTGTATATTTATTTGAGTTTTAATTAATTGTTAACTACTTATTTTTCAGGCGGGTCAATTTTATTTTTACTATCTTTACCCTAAATCCATTGAATGAACCCAATTTTCATTATACTCGCAATGTTGGCTTTTTGGGAGATATCTGCCGTTACCCCTTTAGATTCATTTCGTATAGCTAATTGTGATGATGACTTTAGCGCTTTGCCTGCTTTAAATGAGGGTGATTTGGTTTTCAGACGGGGAAAAAGCATTGAGAGTTATGTTGTTTTAGCTGCCGATGGTACTGTGAGATATTCTCATATTGGGATAGCACACATTAAAGACGATGGCGGTTGTGTAATTTTGCATGCTGCTCCCGCTGAAAATGAACCTGAAAATACTGTGAAAATGGAGCCTCTGAAGGAGTTTTGGCACTATAAACATGCCTCTGCAGGTGCAGTTTACCGCATAAACCTTAAAGCCTCGCAAAAGAAAAAAATTAGCGGTTACATTGACCGGGTTCATAATGCCAGGGTGGAATTCGATGACGCTTATGATTTGCACGATTCGTCGAGATTATATTGTACTGAATTGGTTCGCAATGCATATCGTGGATGTGGTATTGATATTCTGGCGGGAAACATGGATTCTCTGATCTTTCCCAGGCGAATCCCGATAATATTTCCCGGAACGATATTGAAGAATTCGAAAATTCAACATATTTATTCATTCCCCAATAACTAAATTTATACGTATGAAAAAATTAGCATTTTTATTAACGATTTTGGCAGCAGCTGCTACAATGTTTTTTGCATGTGGTGGCGAAGAAACACCCGGCGATATTACCGAGAAAGTATATTTTAGCCTTGCCGATGGAGAGTACGATTACGTAATCGATAAATTGGATACCAATGGAGATGAGATGACCGATGAAGATCGGGAAAAACTCAAAAAGATACTTGAAATGAGTAAGGGCCAAATTGAGAAAAAGGGCGGAATAAAAACAGTTAGTATCGTAAAAGAAGAAATTTCTGAAGATGGTAAAACCTGTAATGTTCAGGCCGAGGTAGAGTATGGAAATGGAGATAAGGAACCTGCCAATTCCAATTTAGTAATGGTCGACGGCGCCTGGATGCTGACCGTGGGAAAATAATTGAGTGTGAAATTGAGAAGAGACTGGCCTTTAAGTCAGTCTTTTTTTGTTTTTAGCGTAAAAAATATCTTAAAAGCCTTAATTTTGAAGTCAGATCGTTTTATAATTTGAAATGTATTACAAATTTTTATGAAAAAAGCACTTGTTACCGGTGGTGCCGGTTTTGTGGGATCACATTTGTGTGAAAGGCTACTGAATGATGGTTATGAAGTAATTTCTCTTGATAATTATTTTACTGGCGATAAACGTAATATAATGCATTTGATGGACAACCCGTTTTTTGAAGTAGTCAGACACGATGTGACAGCCTCATATTATGCAGAAGTGGATGAAATATACAATTTGGCTTGTCCTGCCTCTCCAATACACTATCAGTATAACCCCATTAAAACAGTAAAAACTTCTGTTATGGGTGCAATCAACATGTTGGGCCTTGCTAAACGCATAAAAGCACCAATACTGCAGGCGTCTACCTCAGAGGTTTACGGTGACCCCCACGTTCATCCACAAACTGAAGATTATTGGGGGCATGTAAATCCTATTGGTCGCAGATCGTGCTATGACGAAGGTAAGCGATGTGCTGAAACGCTGTTTATGGATTACCATATACAAAATAGAGTGCGCATAAAAATTATCAGGATTTTTAATACCTACGGCCCGCGCATGCACCCAAGCGACGGCCGTGTAATATCAAATTTCATTATCCAGGCGCTTCAAAACCAGAATATCACTATTTATGGCGATGGTAGCCAAACTCGCAGCTTCCAGTATGTGGATGATTTGGTTGAAGGTATGATTCGAATGATGAAGACCGATGATGAAATTACCGGACCAATTAATGTGGGCAACCCGGGAGAGTTTACAATAAAAGAACTGGCAGATATGGTAATTGAGATGACCGGTTCTGCGTCAAAAGTTGTGAACCATCCAAAACCCGATGATGATCCTATTCAGAGGCGACCCGATATTTCAAAAGCCCACGAATTACTTAATGGCTGGGAACCTGAAGTTGCCCTCAGACAGGGACTTGAAAAAACAATTACTTATTTTGATAATCTATTGAAATCAGGTAATTTCGATACCTGGTAAAATGGAGCAATTAAAAATTTAAATCACAATAAAATGAAAGGTATTATTCTGGCCGGTGGCGCCGGCACCAGGCTTTATCCTATTACGAAAAGTATCTCAAAACAAATCATTCCGGTTTACGATAAGCCAATGATTTATTACCCCTTGTCGGTACTGATGCTGGCAGGTATAAAAGATATCCTCATAATTTCAACACCCCGTGATTTACCATTGTATCAGAATTTATTTGAAGATGGCAGCCAGTATGGATTAAATATTCAGTATGCAGAGCAACCATCGCCCGATGGCCTCGCTCAGGCTTTTATTATTGGGGATGAATTTATTGGGAATGATCAGGCGTGTCTGATCCTTGGCGATAATATTTTTTATGGATATGGATTTTCAGGCATTTTGCGCAATGCTGTAGAGCGTCAGCAGGGAGCTACTGTTTTTGGTTACTATGTGAAAGATCCGCAACGATATGGGGTGGCAGAATTCGACGAACACGGCCATGTGCTCAGTATTGAGGAGAAGCCGGAAAATCCTAAGTCGAACTATGCGGTTACCGGCTTATATTTTTATGACAATACCGTGGTAGAAAAAGCTAAAGCGTTGAAGCCTTCAGCCAGGGGAGAACTGGAAATTACCGACCTGAACAGAATGTACCTCAAAGAAGGGAAACTTAATGTGGAATTGCTTGGTCGAGGCTTTGCCTGGCTCGATACCGGCACGCATGAGAGCCTGCATAATGCATCTAACTATGTAGAAACCATAGAACAGCGTCAGGGCCTGAAGATTGCCTGCATTGAGGAAATTGCCTATAAAAAAGGATTTATCGACAGAGCGCGATTGTTAAAATTGGCTGAAGAGCTTAAGAAGAACCAGTATGGCGAATATTTATTTGAAGTAGCCAGGAAAAACAGTTAATACATGAAAATTATTGAAACACCCATCTCCGATTTGTTAATTATAGAACCAAAAATATTCGGAGATGAGCGCGGATATTTTTATGAATCATACAATAAGCAAGCCTTTGAGAAGCAGGGTCTTCATTATGACTTTGTGCAGGATAATCAGGCCATGAGTCAGCGAGGCGTATTGCGTGGATTGCATTATCAGCATCCACCTTTCGCGCAAAGTAAGCTTATAAGGGCTATTGAGGGGGAGATAAACGATGTGGCTGTTGATTTACGTAAAGGATCACCAACTTTTGGACGTTGGTTCAGTGTTAAGCTTACTAAAGAAAACCATAAGCAACTTCTGGTTCCAAAAGGGTTTGCACATGGTTATGCAGTATTGAGCGAAACAGCGCTGGTACAATATAAGTGCGATGCCTATTATCATCCCGAAGCTGAAGGAGGAATTAATCCCTTTGATGCCGAACTCAATATCGATTGGGGTATTACATATGATGAAGCACGTTTGAGTGATAAGGATAAAGTGCACCCTGCTTTTAATAAATGTGTCAATAAATTTGAGTTTCATGCCTAAAAAAACAATATTGATTTCTGGTGTCAATGGCCAATTAGGGCGAAAAGTTAAGGAAGCTCTGCTGCATAACAATCACTTGAATGTAGTGGGGCTTGATATTGATGAACTGGATATTATCTCACGCCGGCAAGTTGAGGAAAAATTGCAGGAGATTCGGCCTGATGTGCTTATTAATTGCTCTGCATATACAGATGTTGATAATGCCGAGAACGAAAAGGAGATGGCACTCAAAGTGAACCAGAAAGGCCCGCTTGTGCTGGCTGAGAAATGTAAAATGTTT
>Ga0102940_1000141_pt1 | contig 49517 bp, 35 predicted proteins | sample SalPonR2_C_D1_MG_FD_78215 | JGI IMG/M metagenome (GOLD analysis project Ga0102940, IMG submission 78215) | Salt pond soil microbial communities from South San Francisco under conditions of wetland restoration - Salt Pond MetaG R2_C_D1_MG | ecosystem: Environmental > Aquatic > Marine > Intertidal... | reverse complement strand
GCTGGACGTAGCCCTGCAATTGGGTGAGCAGCTGCAGACGGCCAAAATGGAGCTGTACCAGAACGTACCCAACCCCTTTGTGACGGAGACGCGTATCGGCTTCTTTTTGCCGCAAGGCGGAACCGCCGAGTTGCTAATCCGAGATGCCCGTGGCCGCATCGTGCGCAGCATTGAGGGCGAGTACGCTGCGGGCTACAACGAGGTGCGCCTCGACCGCGGTCAACTACCGGCGGGTGTGTTGAGTTACACCCTGCGTAAGGGTGATGATGTACTGAGCCGAACGATGATACTGAAGCGGTAGACAAAACTGCTGAAAGTCAAACTATATCCCCCGCCGGAAAGGTATCCGACGGGGGATTTTTGTCACTTAGCGGTCGGACCACTCGGAGTGGTCCGACTGCTAAACTAGTACATATTACCTCTGGTGAGGCAGGGCACAAGGTCCCAAGGGGGAATCCTGCAAAAATGCTTTTTGGCGAAAGCCAGGTGTTTAGTAAATTTCGTGCTCATAAAACACCATTGCATGCTAACTTGTCAGAAGGATCTTTTTGAGCTGGGAAACGAACATACCTATTTAAATGCGGCTTATATGTCGCCACAGCTCAAGACGGTTACCGTTGCCGGTACCCAGATGCTGGAACGAAAAAAACAACCATGGTCCGTTACCTCCGATGACTTTTTCACCCACCCTCGAACGTTACGTAAACTTTTTAGTCGGCTCATAGGGGGCGCTGACCATGACCGCATCGCTTTGATTCCATCCGCTTCATATGGGCTGGCTAACGCTGCTCAGAATACGCCTTTGGAGAGAGGGCAGGAGATATTGATGGTGGAAGAGCAGTTCCCCAGCAATTATTACATCTGGGATCGACGGGCGCAGGAAGAAGGAGCAACTATTCGCATGATAGGGCCGACCGATAGCGCTCGCCGGGCGCAAAGCTGGAATGAGGCCTTATTATCCGCGATCGGTGAAAAAACCCAGGTGGTCACTATGGGACACGTGCATTGGGCGGATGGTACGCTATTTGATCTGCAGGCTATTCGCAAGAAGCTGGATAGAGTCGGGGGGTACTTGATTATTGACGGTACACAGTCTGTTGGTGCTCTACCTTTTGACGTAAGTCAGATCCAGCCCGATGCACTGGTGGTGGCCGGCTACAAATGGCTGATGGGACCTTATGCTACGGGATTGGCCTATTATGGACCACGCTTTGATGAGGGCGAGCCGATCGAAGAGAATTGGATAAACCGCAAAGGGAGTGAGCATTTTGGCGGTCTGGTGCAGTATCAATCGGAATATCAGCCCGGCGCGGCGCGGTACTCCGTGGGAGAGAAGAGTAATTTCATGTTGGTGCCCATGCTGACGGCGGCCTTGCAGCAGATTTTGGCCTGGAGCCCCGAGCAGATTCAGGCTTATTGCCGCGACATTGCTCGGCCGGCATTGGATACCTTGCAAAATATGGGATGCTATCTGGAGCCCGATGCCGAGCGGGCGCACCATCTTTATGGTATTCGGCTACCCGATCAGATCGATGGGGATAAATTACAGGCGGCGTTGCAGGAGAAAAAAGTATGGGTGTCGCGTAGAGGAACTGCTTTGCGCATATCACCGCACGTATACAATACCTCCAAAGACTTTAACCGCCTGCTTTCCTGCTTTGAAATGGCCCAGACAACAAGGATCCATAAATTGCCTTAATCCACAGGAGTGTGGAAAAATATCAAAGCCATATCTGCAGTAGGCTACGGAATTTGCTATTTTTGTGAGCTATGCGTTTGAAAAGTATCGACATAAAAGGGTTTAAAAGCTTTGCTAACCAGACGGTCATCAATTTTAATGAAGACGTGATTGGCATTGTAGGGCCCAATGGATCGGGTAAATCTAATATTGTCGATGCCATTCGCTGGGTACTTGGTGAACAAAAGAGCCGGGAATTGCGGCTTGATCAAATGTCCAGTGTGATTTTCAACGGCACCAAAAAACGCAAGCCTTCTGGTGTAGCTTCCGTCTCTCTTACCTTTGAGAACACAAAAAATATTTTGCCGACCGAGTATCATATGGTGAAAATTACCCGGATGCTCTACCGGTCGGGCGAAAGTGAATACCGCCTCAACGACGTGCCCTGCCGCTTAAAAGATATCAAGACGTTACTACTAGACACCGGCATGGGATCGAACTCTTACGCTATTATTGCGCTGGGGATGGTGGACGACATTTTGACGGATAAAGAAAACTCCCGCCGCAAGATGTTTGAACAGGCCGCGGGAATTTCAAAATACAAAGTACGTAAACGAGAGACCGTCAATAAACTCAAAAATACGTCGGCCGACCTGGAGCGTGTAGAGGATTTGCTCCATGAGATTGAAGGGAACTTAAAGTCGCTGGAAAAACAGGCCCGGCGTACTAAGCGATACTACGAACTTAAGTCCGAGTACAAGGGATTAAGCGTACAATTAGCCCTGCTCAATATGGAATCGCTAAAAAGCCGCCATAAAGAGTTGAGTGGTAAAATCGAGCAGGAACAGGATCGATACCGTGGATTGGACACGGAAGTCAGTCAGTTGGAAGCTAAACTGGAACAAGATCGCAAACAGAATCTGGATAAAGAAAAAGCCTTATCTCAGCGGCAGCGTGACCTTAACACCCTGGTTGGGAAAATCCGGAGCATGGAGAATGATCGCCGCATGCTGGAGCAAAAAAAGGAGTTCGTTGACCAGAATCGGAAGAAGCTGGAGCAAGATATTCTGCAAGCTGATCAGCGTATACAACGGTGGGGGGATGAAATCGATGAGTATCGCGAGGAGCTATCCATGGAAAAGCGCATTGAGGCGAGATTAGAACAAGAGTTAGACGCAGCGGAGGCACAGCGGGAAAAGATCCGATCGAGTCATGGAGAGCTAAAAGCCGATTTGGATCAGGTGATGAGTCGGCAACAGTCGTTAGAGCGGGAAGTGTACGATCTGGAGAAACGGCGTGCGATTAGCCTTAACCAAATTGAAAGTAACCGACAGGAACAGGAACGGTCACAGGAAGATATTGCACAGCGTAGTGAGGAAGTCAAGAGCCTGCAGGTTAAGGTTGATGCCCTGGACAAAGAAGAAGAAAAGCAGTTGACAGTTTTACAGGAACTGGAAGCCCAAGAAAAAACTCGTCGTGCTCAACTGGAAACTACCGAAAAGGAACTCGAAGAGGTTAACCGCAAAATGGCTCAGGTACGACGTGAGCTCGATGCTAAAGAGAATGAGTTTAAACTCACCAAAAGTATGGTGGAAAACCTGGAAGGTTTTCCGGAATCCATCAAGTTCCTCAGCAATAATAAGGAGTGGAGTAAAGAAGCGCCTTTACTTTCTGACCTGATCTATGTGAAGGAAGAGTATCGGATAGCGATCGAAAATTACCTGGAGCCTTACCTAAATTATTACGTTGTCCCAACGTTGACGGCAGCTACCGAGGCCATACAGCTGCTCGGTCGTAGTCAGAAGGGTAAGGCAAACTTTTTTGTACTGGAATCCTTTCGAGATTATACCGCCCCGATGACGCTCATTCCGGAAACCCGTTCGGCTATTGATCTGATTCAGGTGGATAGAGACTATTATAACTTAGTCAGCTATCTGTTGGCCAATGTCCTGGTAACCGAGCGGGAGGATCTGGCCGAGCAATTACCGGATGCCGACGTGGTCTTACTCTCACAAAGTGGACGTCTGATTAAGCGTCGTTACAGTGTATCGGGAGGTTCTATCGGATTATTTGAAGGGAAAAAGATTGGCCGTAAGAAGAATCTGGAATTGCTGGAAGAGGTAATCCGCAGTGCGGAAAACCGGGAAAATAAGCTATCGACTCGTTACTACAGCCTCAAGGAACGGATCCAGAAACTTAAAGATCAACAGTTGGATGATCAGATTCAGCAACAGAAAAGTGATTTAAACCGGTTATCCCAGGAAAAAGTAAGTTTACAGACTCGCCTGGAGAACTTCGAGTCCTTTATCCGGGAAGTCCACCACAAGCAGGAGCAAATTCAAGAGCGCATCGGAGTACTGGAGCGCTCTATTGCCGAAATCGACGAAAAGCTTTCCGGCAAACAGCAGCTTTTGGCGGAAGCCAAACAACGCATCTCAAATACGGACGGTACCTACCGAAAGGTGGCCGAACAGTTGAGCGAGGCATCCACGGCTTTCAACAACAAGAATATTGCTTTTATTCAGCAGCAGAATAAAGTTACGGCCCTGCAACGCGAACTGTCTTTTCGGGAAAAGCAGTTGGAAGAAACCCGCAGCAGCTTGATGCAGAATCAGCAAACAATCACCGAAAACACCCAGGAAAGTCAGCGCATCGAAGAAGAAGTCGGGCAGCTGCAAAGTGACCTGAAGGAACAATACGAGGAGCGCAAGAAAAGAGAATCGCTGCTCACCGAGGCAGAACAGCACTATTATGAGGCTCGTGGTCATATTACCGAGATGGAAGATGACCTCCGTAAAAGGAACCGCTCCCAGCAGGAGCTACAGGTGCTGATTAATAAACTTAAGGACGCATTCAACGATGTAAAATACGAGATTACCAGTATTGCTCAACGCTTGCGGATCGAGTTCGATATTGAGATCAATGACATCATCAATCAGGATGCGGAGGAAGGGCTAAAGGTGGAAGAACTGCAGCCCCGGGTGGAAAAATTGAAACGCCGCCTGGAGAATTACGGCGAAATCAATCCCATGGCGGTCGAAGCTTTCGACGAAATGAAAGAACGCTTTGATTCGATTACGGAGCAACGCGATGATATCCTTACCGCCAAGGCTTCCCTGGAAGAGACGATTAAAGAAATTGAAGAAACGGCAACGATTCAGTTTTTAGATGCCTTCGAAAAGGCGCGCCTGTATTTTATTGATGTTTTCCGTTCTCTGTTTACGGAAGATGATGCCTGCGATCTGTTGTTATTAGACCCGGAGAATCCGTTAGAATCAAACATAGAGATTGTTGCCAAACCAAAGGGTAAGCGGCCCCAAACCATCAATCAATTGTCGGGAGGGGAGAAAACCCTTACCGCTACCGCGTTACTGTTCGCCCTTTATCTGCTGAAACCAGCTCCCTTCTGTGTCTTTGATGAGGTTGATGCCCCCTTAGATGATGCCAATGTGTTTAAGTTCAATAAGATCATTAAGAAGTTCTCTAAAGATTCGCAGTTCGTGATTGTTACGCACAACAAATTAACCATGGCTGCCGTCGATACCATCTATGGTGTCTATATGGGGGAGCAAGGGGTTTCCGGTGTTACTCCGGTCGACCTACGCGACTTTGAGAATACTGGAAACTTCGAGGCTGCCATCTCAGAATAATCACCCTCCACTTTTCTTTGTGGTATCGGGCTTTTCTTCTTTTTTCTCCGGTTCTGGTTTCTTTTTCTTTTTAAACGGGTTAAATTTTTCCAGCTCTTTTTTGAGGTTGTCTACTTCCTCTTTTGCTTTTTCTTTGTCGAGTATTTCTTTTGCCTGCTCTTTTAGCAGAGTGTCGACAGCGGCGCCGGCTTTATCCTTAAGTTTGTCCGCTTCTTCCTGGACTTGTGCTTTGGTACTGTCCAGTAACTTTTCTGCCTCGGATTGGATTTGTTCTTTTCCTTGCTCGATAGCTTCTTGAGCTTCTTCGGTTATTTTTTCTTTACCCGCCTCTACTTGTTGATTTACGGCACCGGCAACCATATCTTCGGCAGAAGTGTCGCCATCGAGTCCCAGGAGACGCACATTAACCCTGGGGTCAGTTAGTGTACCGGTGAGGTTAATTAATACGTTTACCGTTTCGCTTTGCGCAAAAGGCAGTCCCAGGCGATTGGCCTCTGCCTGCAGTTTATTGGTCAGATCGCCGGCAGCAGCTCCCACCGCGTTGTTTTTGAGTTGCGAGCGGGGAATGGCCGCCCTAATATCGTAGGCCATATCCTGACTAATGCCGTGGCTTCCCATGATAGTCATGGGGATATCTTTTATAGTTACATCAAATGGCTTGACTTCCACCCGACCGTCGACTACTTCCAGCCAATTACGCGTGTTTTTGAGGGTGATATTATCCTTAAACTCCTGTATGTTGAAGGTGTTGGCTATGGACTGCATTGGCGGATAGGTTTTTAGCGTACCGTCCACAGTCTCCAGAAAACCTTTAGCATCCAGGGTGCTGAGATCAGGCATCATATTATCGCCAAGCGTTCCTTCCATGACCAGGCGGCTGGTAAATAGTCCTTCGATAAACTGACCGATTGGAGCCAGCTTCTGCATGGTATTAAGGGTTTGAAAGGCGGAGGTAAATTGCATTTGTTCCATTCCGTAGGCTACGGCATACGTTGGGGTATCCGGTTCGTTGGTATCGTACATGCCATCCAGACGCAATGTACCTCCAAAAGTCTGAGCGCTAACATCACGCAGAGCAACAGCCCGGTCGGCGACTTCCAGGGCTCCGGAGAGGTTGCGAAGGGTCATATTGGTATAGATCAATTCACGCACATCGGTGCGCAGCGTAATATCGACATTTTCGGGGATGAGTAATACGCCGTATTCTTCGGCCGTCTCGTCTTTTGTAGCGGAGTCATCTGCTTGCGATTGCCCGCTGTAAGCAGTCATGAAAGGATTAAGGTCCAGCTTATTTGACTGAATAAACAGATCGCCACCCAGCGTCTCACCGCTGAACAGATATCCGTAAATATTATCAATGTGTCCACTGGCTTTGAGGTCACTTTGATCAATGTTAGTGGAAGCTTCGGTAATGGTAAGTCGCGCCGGAGTAAATGACCCACGGGCTACGGTATTGGCCAACACATAGTCTTCGTATCTGATTTCATCTACGGCAGCGTCCAGCGTAAAATCATACCGGTCGAAGACCTCTCCGGAGGTGCCGGAAGCCGGCACAGGGGTGGTGGATGCTGTGGCGCCGCTGGTGGTCGCCGTCGTCCATTCATTGGCATCAAGCAGGCTGGAGCGCAACTGCACTTGCCCGTTCATGGTCTTTTTAGGAGAGAAGTAGGCCAGAATATTGTCAATGCGGGCACTGCCGCGAAGATCACTGCGTCCGGCTTTCATGCTGAGGTCATTCAGCGCAACGAACCGCGGGGAGAACTCCATTTTGGCGGAAGCCACCGAAACAGCCGGATAATCGGCTGAGCGATATACGATGTCGCTGGCTACTATTTGGCCTTCCATCGCAATATCCTCGTAAGCTTTGCGGTCGATTTGTTGCATACTACTAGCCAAGGAGAGGTCGGCGGCTATGTTACCTCTTATCTCTTCCACGCCCGGCATGGGAAAAGCGCGGGCAAGTTCATTGAGATCAAGAGTGCCATCGAGGGCCGCATCCACGGTAGGATTGGAGATAGGACGTTGGAGGTTGAAACGTCCTGCAATCGGATTATCGCCGACCGCAAGGGAAAAACTGGGAATCCGTATCGACATTTCATCCAGGTTGCTGCCCGGACTATTGACCATGGCTGTGGCGGTGATGTTACGCAAACCGAGGGGTAGATCAGGGTACTGCACCTGACCGTTGCTGACGTTCATCCCTACAGTAAACGCGGGATAATCAGCGCGTTTTGCATTATAGGTACCGGTAACGGTTGCGGCCAGGGAAAAATTACCTTGAGCCCGCACGTCTTCATAACCAGTCATGTAGGCTCCCGGCACCATAGATAATAGCTCTTTGAAATCATTGGAAGGCGCGTCTACGGAAAGCTCCATATTGATGTCGTCTCCAGCTAGCTGAATATAGCCATCTCCATTCAATTGTAGTGCATTGAGGGTCAGGTCATTGTCTTTTAGGGTGTATTTTTGGTTTTTCTGGTCGATCGTTAGTAGAGCATCAAGATCAGCCTTTGCCCCACTGATGTAATCTATACCCGCATAGCGAAAGAGTGTTGATTCGGCGGTGGTTTTCGTGTCGAGATCGTAAACGGAAAGCGTGAAATTGCCACTACCCTGATGCTGAATGCCACTCAATTGAATAAGCATATCCAATGTAGCATCGTCGTAGCGCAACGTTCCGTCGGTGATGGCATAACGCTGTAGTGCTATGACCATCTCTGCATCATCTGTGGTTTCACTACTCGTCTCGGTGTTTTCGGACGGTATGGTGATATCGTAATTGGCGGTACCATCAGGCAGTACGCGAATATCGAGTACGGGGGCTCGTAAATCCAGGCCCTGCAACCGGATAGGTTCCCGCTTACGCAAAACAGAAAACAGATCAAGCGTCAGGTCAACTTGTTGGGCTTTCATTAAGGTAACATCAGAAAACGCATCTACTCCCTGTACACTTAAATCATTGAGGCCAAAGGATAGATTGGGGAAATTCCGAAAGAGCGACAGACTGACAGCACTAAATTCCACTTCGGCACGTACATTTTCGTTGATGGTTGTTTTAGCTTTCGCTAAAAGGGTATCCTTGAAGAAGTAGGGGAGAGCAACGGCGGCACCTAGCAGCAGGATGATTAACGCGACAATCAGAATGACAATGCGCTTGAAAATTTTCATAGGGTGGTTGTTTAGAACATAAATGATGTATACATAAAACATGGGGTGTTATGCTCAGGTTTAGTGTACGGAGCAAGTCTTTAAAGAAAACGGAGAATTAAAAATGGTATTTTGTGATTTCTTTGTGGAGGCTGTGCTTTCCATTTATCTTTATGTAATTTCATCGGCATAATTTACAGCCCGTTCAGATGGTTAAACCACTCAATCGGCTCTTATATTCTGTTACAAGCTAATCATTAGATGGATAATACCTACACCTATATTGATCAACCAGTTGCTTTAGATGATTTTGCGCATCAGAATAAGGATATTGACTGGCTTTGTTTTGATACGGAATTTGTGGGGGAGAAGCGCTATTACACGCAGCTTTGCCTGATACAAGTTGCTACGGAGCACGGTAATTATTTGATTGACCCTCTGCAGCTAGATGACCTAAAACCCTTTCTTGCTTTATTAGAGGATCCTGCGATTCGGGTTATCACCCATGCCGGAGAGAATGATTACCGCATACTCTATCAGCAACATGGAATTTTACCTAAAAACACCTTTGACACTCAGATTGCAGCGGCTTTTGCCGGGTACAAGTATCCGGTATCTTTTCGCAAACTGGTCCATTCTGAGTTAGGTGTCCGGCTTAAAAAATCGTTTACCGTTGCCGATTGGGAAAAACGACCACTTAGCAAAGAAACGATTGGCTATGCGCTGAATGATATTCTCTACCTGTACGAGCTTTGGCAGCTGCTACGTACCCGCTTACTTGCGGATGATCGCATGCACTGGGCGGAAGAAGAATTTGCTCCCCTGGAAACAGCTGCGTATTATTATCGCGATCCCGATCACGAGGCGTTGACCAGCAACCTCATGCGCAATATGAACAAGCATGAGCGGCTGTTTCTGATTCGACTTTTTCGATGGCGCCGTGAATTAGCCGAGCGCAAAAACAAATCGAAGGAGATGATTCTTTCGACCAAGCTTTTCGGGCATATTGTGCGCAGCATGCGATCGGGAAAAAAGGCCCTGATACAAAACCGTCGCTTTCCTTCTCATCTTGCGGATCGCTATTGGAATACTTTTCAAAAACTCTATGAGGCCGCAATTACGGAAGAAGAGCAGGACGTAATACAGCGGATTCCTTCCGAGGGAAAAGAAGACCCGAAGGAAAAGCTATTGATGGAAATGCTTTATGGCATCATTAAGCTGAAGTGCATGGAGTATGACATCGATGTTAGCATTGCTTTGCCCCGGGGTGATTTCAAAAAAATCAAAGAAGACCCCGAGCACGCCGAGCATCTTTTTGCCCACAGTTGGCGGCGGGAGCTATTCGGTAGTACATTCACCGAGTGGCTGCAGCAGCCCGATAAACTTCACGTGGATATAGGGCCAAATCAAATTTCTCTACACCGGTCGAAATAATCTTGTGGCTATGTCTTCACCTTTATTGTCGGTTGAGCATTTGCATATCGCCTTTGGTGAGCAGTTCGTCGTCAGAGATTTGTCCTTTACCATTAACCGGGGAGCTCGTTTGGGGATGGTAGGAGAGTCGGGGTCGGGCAAGAGCCTTACGGCCTTATCCATTATGGGGTTATTGCCGCAAGGTGCGGCAATGCCGTCGGGGAAAATCACCTGGTTTGACGGCGAAGAACCGCACCAGTTGGCCGCACAAAAACTAAATGCGTGGCGAGGATTCCGGGGGCGGAAAATGGGTATGGTCTTTCAGGAGCCTATGAGCTCTTTGAATCCGGTTTTTCATTGTGGAGATCAAATCAAAGAAGCTATTCAGTTGCACCATACCTGTTCAGCCAGGGAAGCGGAAGAGCGCACCTTAGATTGGATGAAAAAGGTTGGTTTGAGTGACCTGCGGCGTATGTACCGCTCGTACCCGCATCAGCTATCCGGCGGGCAGAAACAGCGAATCATGATCGCTATGGCTTTGTGTGGTGAACCTGATCTGCTGATCGCCGATGAGCCTACTACGGCATTAGATCTGCGGATTCAGCAACAAATTTTAGACCTACTCCTTGAGCTCAGCTCTTCTCTGAATGTTTCCTTATTGTTTATCAGCCACGACCTGGGGGTTGTCGAGCAGGTTGTCGAGCAGGTTGTCGTCATGGAAAACGGAATTAAGGTAGAACAAGGAAGTACGGCGGAGCTGTTCGCATCGCCAAAAACAGCGTATACGCAGGGACTCCTGGCTTGTCGGCCGCCCCTGCAGCACAAGCTGCACCGCCTGCCGACTATTGCGCAAATTCGTCGGGAAGGGGTAGCCAGAACACAACGTTCGGAACCGGGGGAATCAAAAATGGACGGACAACCTCTCCTGGAAGGGTGCAATATATCGGTACATTTTCCGGTCAGTACTGGATTGTTTCAGCCCCGGCAGGTCTTGAAAGCGGTAGATAAGGTAGACATATCTTTATATGCTGGAGAAACGCTGGGACTAGTGGGCGAATCGGGCAGCGGAAAGACCACACTTGGTCGCTGTTTAGTTGGTTTACAAGAGCCGACTAGCGGTGGACGTTATTTCCGGGGGGAGCGGCTCACCCGGCAATGGCTAAAACAGACAGTACACCGTAGGGCTTTACAGATTATTTTCCAGGATCCCTTCAGTGCCTTAAACCCCCGACTTACGATCGGTGAAGCGCTCGTCGAGCCACTGCGCTGGAATAAAGACTATTCCGAAGCGGATTGCCTCGCGCGGGCAGTAGAGCTTTTAGAGCAGGTCGGTCTGTCGGGGGAGCACCTGAACCGCTACCCCCAGGCATTTTCGGGCGGGCAGCGACAGCGTATCTGTATTGCCCGGGCGCTGGCCACTGAGCCGGAGCTGATAGTCTGTGATGAAAGTGTATCAGCTCTTGATGTATCAGTACAGGCACAGGTACTTAACTTGCTGAAAGATATTCAGGAAAAATATCAGCTGACTTACCTCTTTATTTCCCATGACCTGGGAGTTATTCGTTTCATGAGCGATCGGGTGATGGTAATGAAGGATGGTCGCTCCGTTGAAACGGGGGTTGCAGAAACTGTTTTTTCTCGTCCTGCTGCTGTTTATACCCGGCAATTACTATCAGCGGTACCAGGAGCTTAAAAAAAAGTTATGAAAATGTGCAACCAATTGAATTTTCGGGACGTCTTTCTTTAAAAAGGTAATGATTTAATCGATAAAGAGGTATCGGTCGTATAAAAAAATGGGTATTGTCTCTCCAAACTCTTTTCTTTTTAGCTGTGCAAATTTTGCATAGCACAGTAAAACTAGTTTATCATGAAAAAGCACAAAGTCTCTGCTCTATTATTCGGACTGTTGATACTCTGTAGTGTTGGTGCTTTTACGTATCTTAATGTGGTAACGCCCCTAAACGGGCATAGCAACAACGATGAGCAAGTCCATACCACCACACATATGGAAGAAATGGAAAAGTCCGTCTTACCTGATGTAAAGTTTATTCAGAAAGCCGTAGAGACGGGTAAACGATTTATTCCGGCTTTCTAAGCCGATTTTTTCTTCCAGTAACGCAACAAGCCGGCCACACTCATCCAAGGTGGGTTGGCCGCTTCGTATTTTTCTATTCCTTGCTTATCAATTCCAAAATCAGCTAATTGCTGTCTTACCATCTTTTCAAAAGCGGGGGTTATTGTTTCCATAGCGTCTCCAGACTCAAATTTCGGGCGCATCCATTCGGCCCATTGGTGCAGCCGTTCTTCTAATTCATGTAAATGCGCGGAGACATCAGTAACTTCACCAAAGTGCGTTAAAAAGAGTCTTCTAGGAGCGAGCTCGCGAATGCGGGCAATGGAAGCATCCCAATCTTCAATATTGATGTCTGGTGGCGGACAGGGCGGCACCACCATCCCGTCGGCAATTTTAACGCCGGCCACATCACCCGTAAAGAGTGTGTCGTCGATTAACCAGGCAATGTGGTGTACAGCATGGCCTGGGCTGTAAATAGCCTTTATTTCATGCTGCCCTACCTCTAGCGTGGCGTTATCGTCTACGGTAGTAATCTGCTCTCCGTTAATTGGATGCATAGCTCCCCACAATTCATCCATTTTATCCTGGTAAATGCGTCTGGCAGAGCTCATCAATTTCTCCGGATTTTCCATGTGGCGTTCGCCAAAAGGGTGCATGTAAACCTGCGCTCCATTTTGGGCAAAAGCCCAGGCTGCACCGGCATGGTCGAGGTGGATATGCGTGAGAAAAACATGCTGAATATCTTCTGGTGTATAGCCAGCTTTTTGCAGTCCGCGCTTTAAGTGAGGGAAAGTAGAGTAGGGGCCCGTTTCAATCAGAAACGGGCCATCAGAGCTTTCTATTAAAAAAGAAGCAATGGTATTGGGGATGCCAAGAAATTTCAGATCAATTGTGTGCATCATTCTGTTGTGAATATTAATTAGGGGATTAATAACCGGCAGCCATGCCGTCTTTACGCGATTCGGAGGCACCGTAGTAGACGCCGTTTTCTGCATCGTACATAATGGCCTGGTATCCTCCATAGACACCATTAGAAAAACCAACTCGATGCCCCAGACGCATCAATTCGCGAATGGTATCGAAGGAATAGCCAGATTCGAGACTGATAACGCCGCGTCCCTTAGCCGCAAAGCCTGTAGGTGAAGAAGAGCCGTCGTGGCTAATTCGGGGAGCATCGCCCGCTTCTTGCAGGTTCATCCCAAAATCGATCATGTTGACGACGATCTGTGTATGCCCCTGCGGTTGAAAATCGCCTCCCATAACTCCAAAGCTCATAAATGGGGCACCGTCTTTGGTGACAAAAGCAGGAATGATGGTATGGAAGGGGCGCTTGCCGGGTTCGTATGTATTGTTTTGTCCTTCTTGTAAGGAGAAAAGTTCGCCGCGATCCTGCAGCATGAAGCCTAATTGAGGGGGAACCATCCCGGAACCCATACCCCGGTAGTTAGATTGAATCAGTGAAATCATATTTCCATACTGATCTGCCACGGTTAGGTAGATGGTCTCACCGGCACTAATTTCTCCTGCTTCGTAACGGCCTGCTTGCTCCGGGTTGATGGATTTGGCCCGTTCCCGGCCGTATTCTTTGGAAATAAGGGTTTCTACCGGGACATCAGCAAAGTCCATGTCGGCGTAGTATTTGGCACGGTCTTCGAAGGCAAGCTTTTTGGCCTCGACCAGGTGGTGAATATATTCGGCGCTGCCAAAACTCATGGCGGATAAGTCGAATGCTTCCAAAATGTTCAGCATTTGCAGCGCGGCGATACCCTGTCCGTTGGGTGGTAATTCCCATACATCATAACCGCGATAATTGGTAGAAACAGGCTCGACCCATTCGGAATCATGATTAGCCAAATCTTCGTAGGAGAGAAATCCACCCTGCTCCTGAATGAAATTGGCAATAGTGCGGGCAATGTCTCCTTTATAGAAGGCATCTCCACCTTCTACCGCTAAGGTTCGGTAGGTGTTGGCTAAATAGGGGTTTTTAAAGATTTGTCCTTTCTGGGGAGCTTTGCCGCCAATGGTATAGGTTTCTTCGACATTAGGAAACCCACGACCCATGTAGAAGGGTACAGAGCGGTTCATGTAGTAAGAAATAAGTTCACTAACCGGGAAGCCCTCTTCTGCATATGTAATAGCCGGAGCGAGAATGTCTTCCATCGATAGTTTTCCAAATTTACCATGCAGTTCAAACCATCCATCTACTGTTCCAGGTACACTAACCGGAAGTGGACCGTGGGAAGGAATTTTTTCCATTCCCTGCTCCTGAAAATAGCTCAAGGTCAGATCCTGAGGAGACCGTCCACTGGCATTTAATCCATAGAGTTGCTCCGATTCAGCATCCCAGACGATGGCAAAAAGGTCACCTCCGATACCGCAACCCGTGGGCTCCATCAGACCAAGGGTTGCATTAGCGGCGATAGCTGCGTCAATCGCTGTTCCCCCTTGCTTGAGAATGTCAATCGCCACCTGGGTAGCTAATGGTTGCGAAGTGCAGGCCATACCGTTTTTAGCAATGACTTCTGAACGTGTCACGCCCGCCGGACCCGATATGCGATCCTGTGCGTCTACTGATACTACAAGGCAGCATAGAAATAAGAATAGGTATACCGTGTGTTGCATAGTTCTTTGTTTTTGTGGTATAAGGCTAAGGAGGGGCGAAGATAGGGAAGGTTTAGCATATTCCAAATTTACTTCGCCCGGCAGGAGTTAGCAATTCTTTAATCATCTATAAAATTATTTTACTCAGATAAAATTTTCTTATTAGATTAAAATTAATCAAAATAACCAGCACGCACCGCCAATGAAATTTTATTCTGACACACCCTAACCTGAATATCGAATACCTGACCCCGGGGTTCACCATCCACTTGTAAGGGTAGGGGAGTCTTAAGTTTTACCTGTACTTCTTTTTCCACAATAATTTTAGTGTATCTGGACATATTGATTTTTCCAAAAAGAGAAAGTACCATCAGGAACGGAAAATACCACCTGGGCCAGGGGCGAAAGAGTACAAGTTCAAAATGGCCATCGTCTAGCCGGCCTTTCGGGTTAATGACCGCTCCGGTACCGTACATTCGGGCATTCGCAAAGACAGCCATGATCACTTTCTCCTTTTCCTTACCTGCCGGGCCATTGTACGTGATTTCTGCGGTAGGACGTTCTTTCATAGTTTTCAGAAATCCTCGTAGATACCCGATATGGCCTCTTTGCTTTAGGGATTCAAAATCATGAATTAATTGAGCATTATAGCCGATATCGGCGAGGTGCAGACAGTGGTAGGTGTCATTAATAATGAGCGTGTCAAGGTTTATCCGGGGCCCTGAAAGTAGAACATCCAGACAATCATGTACGTTATAGGGGAGCTCCAGTTCTGTAGCCAGACCATTAGCTGAGCCCCGGGGAATGATGCCCAGCGTAACCGGTGTGCCGCGAAGAATTTCGCCCACCAAATTTACCGTGCCATCTCCTCCGCAGGCAAATACGATCTCGGGACTGTACGTTTGCAGCGCCTCGCGGATACGCTCTGCGTCATTTTCGCCCGATGTTTCCAGGAAATGGGCCGTGAGTTCAATGTCTGAGTGGTATTGCGCGACCTTTTGTCTAATATCGTTCTGGTCGCCTTCTCCAGCTACGGGATTGATAATAAATAGTGCTACCATAACTTTTCAACAAAACAAAGAACACAAAGTGCGTATTTCGCTCAAGAATAAAAAAGTACGTCGAGCCGGCCGGCACCTCGGAAAAGCGTTTGTTCTCATGCTCAAACGCTCGTTGGGGCTCTCCACTCCACCAGTTATTTTGGCTTATCGGGGACATGGTACTCCACACGATGTTTTCTTAAGTGGTCATGTGCTTGATGATCGATTATTATATGAACCCGCCGCTGATGATAGTACATGGTCTAATATCAGAGCTATGCTTAGTCGCTTTGTCAGTACCTCGATTCCCGGAGCGACCGTTACCATTGAAGCTTTTGGAAAGAAATACGAAGTGGAGACGGATAAACATGGTTATTTTTCCTGTCACGTGCGCCCGGAGCAAAAGCTTGCGGGGGGGTGGTATCAGATACAATACAAAGTAGACAATACATTGGAAGAAGGTCCGGAGGAACTCCTTTCGAATAGTGATGCACTCATTGTTGATGAGCAACAAGTGGCGTTTGGCGTTATTTCTGACGTAGACGACACCATCATTATTTCCTATGCCAACCGGCTTTTGCGTAAGCTGAGACTTATTCTGACTAAAAACGCTCATACCCGATTGCCTTTTCCGGGAGTAGCAGAGTTCTATCAGGCCTTGCGAGAACCACATCAAAAAGAAGGGCCTAACCCCATTTTTTACGTAAGTAGTAGCGAATGGAATCTATATGATTTCTTAATTGACTTTTGTCAAAAACAGAATATTCCCCGGGGAGTATTTTTCCTCCAGGAATTAAAACGAAATCTCGCCCAGGTGTTCCGTTCGGGGGGCGGTACCCATAATCATAAATTGGACAAAGCCCGGCGTATCCTGCAACTTTATCCATCCCTCTCTTTTATCCTTATTGGTGATTCGGGCCAGCGGGATGCTGAATTGTACGCCCGCCTGGCTGAAGATTACCCGGAACGAATACTGTCCGTTTACTTACGGCAGGTTAAGGGCGGTACACGACGCGAGGATATTATGCATCTTTACCAGTCTATTACGTATCGCAAAGATAAAGTCTGCCTTTCGGCAAAAACGAGCGAAGCCGCGCAGCATGCTTTTCAAAAAGGATTTATTACCAAAAAAGGCCTGGATCGGGTACAAGATTCTGTGGCGTAATCGTAAATATTTATTGCCCAAGTCTTCCCGAAGTTTGTGCCAATTGGAACCCATTTAGAAAGTCCGTTATCTCCATTCTCTTTCTTCCTTGTAGTTGCACTACATGAAGTGCGAGGAGCTGATCCTGACAGGCCACCCGTAGATAGGTCTTATCATCAGAGCGTAAAGTGCCGGGAGGGAGGTGTGTCTCCTCCCCGGTCAGGGTAGACCGGAGGATCTTAAACTGCTTACCGTCGAGTGTAGACCACGCGGCAGGGTAGGGGCTAAGTCCCCGAATGAAGTTGTGTACCTCCTGCGCCGGTTGGTTAAAGTTTATTTCGCAGGTTTCCCGAAAAATCTTAGGTGCTTTCGTAGCCCTGGCATCATCTTGTTTGCGGGTAGGCACCTGGCCTTGCTCAATGGCTTGTACTGTTTTTAGTACTGTTTGGGCACCGAGTAGCATCATGCGGTCGTGGACATCACCGGCGGTATCATCTTCGTGGATAGGCATCTTTTCCTGGAAGATCATATCGCCGGTATCAATTTCGTGCTGTAGAAAAAAGCTGGTCACCCCAGTCTCGGATTCTCCGTTAATGATGGCCCAGTTGATGGGAGCAGCTCCCCGGTATTTCGGAAGTAATGAACCGTGCAGGTTAAACGTGCCGAATGTAGGCATAGTCCAGACTATCTCTGGCAACATTCGAAAAGCCACTACCACTTGCAGGTTGGCACGCAATGATCTGAGGCGTTCAATAAAATCGGGGTCTTTCAGGTTTTTGGGTTGTAAAACCGGTATATCATGGATGAGTGCATATTTCTTTACCGGAGATTGTAGTAACTGTTTTTTACCACGACCGCCCCATTTATCGGTAGCCGTTACTACACCTGCCACGGTATAGCCATTCTCTACCAAGACCCTTAGGGATGGAACAGCAAAATCCGGTGTTCCCATAAATACGATACGAAGCTCCATAAGTGTATTTTCTTAGTCTGGCGCACAAATTAGAAAAAGCACCTCGATTTTCTACCTTTGTAGTCGAGCAATCAAAATAGCCCGGCCAATTACCTTTTAATCAGATCAACAACATGAACACCAAGGAATTTAATTGGACGACTCCCGATGGTATCATCATTCAGGGATACCACTGGGATACATTTCACGCCAAGGCAGTCATTGCGCTGGTACATGGTCTAGGAGAACACGCCGGGCGCTATGATGGTTTTGCGCGCTATTTTAGCACTCATGGATTTGCGACGATTGCTTATGACCGTCGTGGCCATGGCCGTTCGGGGGGCAAGCGAGGACATACCCCCACGTATGAAGCTTACCAGGAAGAAGTTAACCATTTGCTGGCCCATGTCCACGAGCAATACCCTACGGTACCTGTCTTTTTGTATGGGCACAGTATGGGCGGTAATCTGGTTTTGTATAATGCCTTGCAATACTACCCACAGGTAAAAGGGGTGGTAGCTTCGGCCCCCTGGATTGAGCTGACGGAGCGCGCCCCTTTAGCAAAAGTTATTGCCGGTCGAATTGCTGCTCAGGTCTTTCCTGCGTTTACTTTACCGAATGGTCTTGACCCAAGGCATTTGTCGCGCAATACCCAGGAAGTAGAAGCCTACCTAAAAGATCCTCTGGTTCACGATATGATTTCAGCAGCGGCAGGTACTGCTATGCTCGATGCCGGAAAATGGCTGTCAGAATATCAGGGGGAGACAGATATTCCCATTTTACTGATTCATGGTACGGCGGACAAACTAACCAGTGCGGAGGCCAGTCAGGCTTTTGCCGGTCAGGTGAAAGGAGATATCACATTTCTGGGATGGAAAGGGGCCTACCACGAATTACACCACGAGCCTAATCGGAATGAAATAATGGATGCCACCCGTGCCTGGTTAGAAAACCATCTGAGTGAAGAATAATAGATCACCTGAGTTTACCACCAAATTAATGATGTCGGTTGTCTAACGTAGTGCAGGTCAATATATAGTGATGATTGCTCATTAGCTGAAAAATATGTATTATTGTGAGATATTTATTTTTTATGCGTAAAAACTGGTTGTTTTTTAGCAAAAAAATGATACCAGGCCTGTTCTAAAGACAGGTATCTACTAATCGATCTGCATGACATGACCAGGGGATTTCCATTCTACCAGCAGCACGACGAAATGGACTGCGGTGCCACCTGCCTGCGGATGGTTGCGCGTCATCACGGGCGCTTTTTTTCTTTAGAGAACCTTAGGGAGCTTACCTATATCGGACGGGAAGGTGTAACCATGCTGGGTATCTCGGATGCTGCCGAGCACATCGGACTACAAACCCTTGCCGTACAAACAACCTATGAGCAGTTAAATAGCGTAATACCGCTACCCTGTATCGCGCATTGGAATGAAAATCATTTTGTCGTCATCTATAAGGTGACGGATCGCTATGTGTGGATTGCCGATCCGGCTCAGGATAAGTTTAAAATTACGAAAGAAGAGTTTTTACAGCACTGGGCCTCTGGGTTTACGGAAAACGGAGAGCATCAGGGCGTTTTATTATTATTGCAGACTACTCCGGAATTTTATCAGCGCGAAGGAGATGAAATGCGCAAATCCGGATGGGGTTATGTCCTGCGTTATTTCCGAAAGTATAGCAGGCTAATCTGGCAATTGCTGCTGGGGTTAATCCTGGGTACTCTAATTCAGTTGGCTTTCCCATTTTTAATTAAAGCGATTGTTGATGTCGGTATTGATATCAGGGAGCCGGGCTTCATTGGTATTATTCTGATTGCTCAACTGGTGCTTTTCGCTGCCCAAACCGGAGTGGAAGCACTCCGGTCGTGGATTCTGTTGCATGTCGGAGTACGGGTTAACATTAGTCTGGTTTCAGACTACATCATAAAGCTGACCAAGTTGCCCCTGCGCTTTTTCGATAGCAGAATGACGGGTGATCTCATGCAGCGCGTGGCTGACCACGAACGGGTACAGCGCTTTTTGAGTTCGACCTCTTTAATGTCTCTTTTTTCCTTCATCAGTTTTATTGCTTTTGCACTGGTGCTGGTCAATTGGAGCCCCATCGTCTTTTCCATTTTCCTGGGTGGTACCATCCTCTATGTTGCCTGGATCTTCTTTTTCGTCCGCTGGCGTCGGGAAATTGATTATCGACGCTTTGATCAGTCTTCCCTGAATCAGAGTAATCTGATGGAACTGATTCACGGCATGCAGGATATTAAAATGTTTAACGCGGAGAAACAGAAGCGCTGGGCCTGGGAGCGAGTACAGGCGCATCTTTTTCGAACAGGGATTAGCGCATTGCGGGTGGAACAAATACAGCGATCCGGAGCATTGTTTATTAATGAAACCAAAAACCTCCTGATCATTTTCCTGGTCGCCAGAGCCGTAATCGCCAACAGTATGACCTTAGGTATGCTGGTGGCTGTTCAGTATATCATTGGCGCTATGAATGCCCAGGTAAGTCAGTTGATTGACTTTTTGCAGGCCATGCAAGAAGCTAAAATTAGCCTGGAGCGCCTCAATGAAATCCACGACAGAAAAGACGAGGAACGGGTGGAAGACAAGATTACCATCTTGCCGGAAGTAGCCCCGTTACAGGTACAGAATGTATCTTTCCAATACAACGGTCCACATTCCAATATCGTACTGAAAAATATCAACCTTACCATTCCAAAAGGTAAGAGAACGGCCATTGTAGGAAGTAGCGGTAGTGGTAAAACTACGCTCATGAAACTGCTGCTTAAGTTTTACACGCCAACCGAAGGGACAATCCGAATTGGCGATATTAACCTCGAGAATTTAAGCCATAAACTATGGCGAAGTAAGTGCGGCGTTGTCATGCAGGATGGCTTTATTTTTAGCGATACGATTGCTAACAATATTGCTTTGGGTGACGAAATCGTCGATAAGGTACGCTTGTTAGAAGCGGTCAAATTAGCCAACATTCAGAGTTTTGTGGAATCCTTACACATGGGATACAATACTCGAATAGGGGCAGATGGTATTGGCCTGAGTCAGGGACAAAAACAACGTTTGCTTATTGCTCGTTCTGTTTACAAAAACCCGGACTACCTGTTTTTTGACGAAGCTACCACTGCACTTGATGCCTTCAATGAGATGGTGATTATGGAAAATCTCAGAGACTTCTTTTACAATAAGACCGTGGTAGTGGTCGCTCACCGATTAAGCACAGTCAGGGATGCTGATAATATCATCGTTTTGGAAGATGGTGAAATTGTCGAACAAGGTACGCACGAAGAATTGACCTATGTAGAGGGAGCGTACTACCAAATTGTTCGGAATCAGTTAGAGTTAGGATCGTAAACGATAGTTATGCGCGAGGAAGATAATCTGGACATACGTTCAGAAGAAGTACAGGAAATATTGGGAACTCCTCCCGGATGGATGGTTCGCTGGGGAACAGTGCTGGCGCTGCTCGTGGTATGTATTGCCGTCTCGCTTTCCTTTGCGATCCGTTATCCCGATACGGTAGGTGATGATATCCGCATCTCCTTTACGGAACCCCCCAAACACCTTATCGCTGCCAAGTCTGGCTACATCGACAAGATTTTGGTCAATAACAATGACGAAGTGAAAGAGGGGCAGACGCTATTAGTTTTTCGCAGTACAGCGAATTATAATCATGTGCTACATCTGGCTGATCTTATTCAATCCCTGCCGGACGAATCAGACTCTACCCTGATCAATTTCCAGCCGATAGAATCGCTGGATCTGGGAGAACTACAAGAGGATTATTTTCAGTTTATTGAGAAACAATCGGAGTTTCGCCGTCGATACGAGCAATATGCGGATATGGATGATGTAGCCTCTATGGAACGGCAGCGCCGGACACTACAGAACAGCCTTAGTTATTACCGAAAGCAACGCTCCGATTTACAAAATAGACTTAATGCACGGCAGCAGGAGCGGTTAGAGAAAGAGCGACTTGTCCGCGAAAATCGCATTCCTTACCGGGAAGTGCAAAAAGTAGAGACCCGGATAGAGCAGATCCGAAATGAAATACAGCAAACGCAGGAAATTATCTCCAACAAGAAAGTTGAAATCTCCATTTTATCTACCCAAATCAGCCGTACCGAACGCGGTGCTTCGGAGAATCGTCTATCGGCTTCGGATGCTTTAAAAGAGAGCTTTTTTCAACTCCAGAAGCGGGTAGAAGAATGGGTACAGCAGCACGTCATTCAGGCTCCGGTCGAGGGTATCGTCCAGATTACGGGTAAAAATATTAGCAAACAGCAGTTTATCTCCCGCGGGGATGAAATAATGGTGGTATTACCGGTTAAGAACCGGCAATTACTGGGGCGAATGGAACTTAAATTTCAGGGGTCCGGTGCCGTACAGGAAGATCAGGAAGTGATTGTACGGCTCGAAGCTTATCCTCCGGAAGAATATGGAGCTGTCATTGGTAAGGTGGCCTGGAAATCACGCGTACCCAATAGCAAAAATGCCATACCGGTGCAGGTAGTATTTCCTAATGGACTCACGACTACCCGGGGCAAAAACATTGAGCCCGGAGAAGAACTTTCGGGAACTGCCAGTATTGTCACGAATGACAAACGATTGATCGACCGCATTGTCGACTGGGCAACGGCTATTCGTTTCTCTCCTCCTGTAGCCTTTAAAAGTACCCCGGAATCCAACTGAGTGAATTCCGGGGCAACGACTACAACCGCTTTTTCGATTAATGTAGCTTTCGCAAAATTAGAGATGAATCACCTCACCGTAAGCAGCAGCAGCAGCTTCCATTACGGCTTCACTCATCGTCGGATGCGGGTGAACCGATTTGATGATTTCGTGCCCCGTGGTTTCCAGGTTACGAGCAGCTACTACTTCGGCAATCATCTCGGTTACATTGTAACCAACCATGTGTGCCCCCAGAAATTCGCCATATTTGGCATCGAAAATTACTTTAACAAATCCATTTTTGGCACCGGCAGCACTCGCTTTTCCGGAAGCAGAAAATGGAAATTTACCGACCTTCAATTCGTAGCCAGCATCTTTCGCTGCTTGCTCGGTATAACCTACGCTCGCCACTTCAGGGACAGAATAGGTGCAGGATGGTATATTGCCATAATCAAGAGCCTTGACGTCCATGCCCGACATCTTTTCCACACAGAGTATTCCTTCGGCAGAGGCCGTATGGGCAAGGGCAGCTCCAGGAGTAACATCACCGATAGCGTAGATGCCCGGAACATTGGTCCGATAGAATTCGTCGACCTCAATTAGTCCGCGGTCGTTCTTTTTGACACCTAGTGTCTCCAGTCCGATATCTTCGGTGTTGGGCGTTACGCCGGCAGCAGAGAGGACGACATCACATTTGATCTCTTCTGTTTTCCCTGTTTTCCGGTTTTTAATGGATACCGTACAGCCACGACCTTTGGTATCGACGCTCTCCACCGAGGTATTCGCCAGTACATTAATACCTTTTTTCTTGTAGATCTTACCCATTTCCTTGGAAACGTCAGCGTCTTCCCTGGGCAGCATACCTTGCTCGAGAAACTCTACAATCGTTACTTCCGTACCGATAGAGTCGTAGATGTAAGCGAATTCTACACCAATAGCACCAGCGCCAACCACAACCATCTTCTTTGGTTGCTTTTCCATGGTCATTGCCTTGCGGTACTCAACAACTTTTTTTCCATCAATTGGCAGATTGGGCAATTCCTTAGCCCGTCCGCCGGTGGCAATGATAATGTTCTCGGCAGAGTATTCCTTTTTATTGCCATCAGCATCAGTGACTTCTACCTTTTTCCCGCGCACAAGGCGCCCGGTACCGGTAAGCTGCTCAATTTTATTCTTGCGGAATAAAAAATTAATGCCCTTGCTCATGCCATTGGCCACCTCGCGGCTTCGTTTGATCATGGCGTCAAAGTCGACTTTAGCACTGCCTACTTTGATGCCATAGTCTTCAGCATGATTTATATATTCAAAAACCTGAGCGCTCTTGATAAGGGCTTTGGTCGGAATGCATCCCCAATTAAGGCAAATACCACCTAGGGACTCCCGCTCTACAACCGCAACTTTCATTCCTAATTGTGAGGCACGAATGGCAGCTACATACCCGCCTGGGCCGCTACCGATAACAATCAGATCATAATTCATATATCGATTTGTTTTATGTCAAAATTCACCACAGTCGTTTTGGCGCCTCAAATATACCGAACCTGCTGCAAGCAGCAAAATGCGTTACTTATGCACACGTGCATCGGCCCTCATATTTTCGTAAGGAAAGGTGTAGGCAAGAGGCTCATACGAAAAAACTCCACTGTCCGAATATGGACAGCAGAGCTCTTCTAACTTACTGATACTGATATATTTTGTCCTCCTGGCAGAGGCTTTTGTTTTCTATCTCTTGCAGCACCTTTTTTATAGTTGTGCGACTTTGTGTTGATCAAAAATAGCCAAAGTATATGCTGAAAACAAAAAAAGAGTGTGCAAATTTGTCAGATCAGGATTTGCTGATGACTATCATTTTTTTGCTTAAAAAATTGATAATCAATATAATACAAGTTAAACTAATTTAGCTTTATTGACTACTCTTTTTTCAAATGCCTGATTAACAGTGGATAAGCAAACTGACAGGAGCCCTTATGACTTTTGTCATTCCTGTGTGTTAGCAAAATCCACGTACAACCGGGTCTGCGTTTTTTATCAGGAAGAGCGTTAGAAACCATGGTTTTTACCGGCACAGCACATCTCATACCTTCCCGACTAAGTATTCTTAAACAAAATGGGGCAGGTGGCGTTAAAGTCGCAGTTTTAGCAACCGCAAAAAAGACTACATAACGGTCTACTAATTTACTTAGCTTCTCAAATACTTCTTTTAAATATGTCGCAACACAAAAATGGGAAAAATGGAACCCACAATGGCTTCCAAAATGGACATGTTATTGATCATGACCTTGGCGAGCAACATGTGGCTACGTCTCTGGAAACGCCCTTAAAAGATGACGCTTTTGCTTTGAGTGATGAGGTGAAGATGAATGCTATCACCGATCACTTCCGGGAGATCATGGATATCATGGGACTCGATTTACGGGATGATTCTTTAAGAGGAACTCCCCGCCGGGTAGCAAAAATGTTTGTTCAGGAAATATTTAAGGGCCTTAACCCCGCAAATAAGCCGGCTATTTCGCTATTCGAAAATAAGTTTCAATACCGGCAGATGCTGGTAGAGAAAAAGATTAAAGTACAATCTTTTTGTGAACATCATTTCTTACCCATTTATGGGTATGCACACGTAGCCTATATAGCCAACGGACAGGTCATAGGGTTGTCTAAGCTCAATCGTATTGTAGATTATTTTGCCCGGCGTCCCCAGGTCCAGGAGCGCCTGACGGTGCAGATTGCGCAGGAATTGCGGGAAGTCTTACAAACAGAAGATGTTGCGGTATACATTGAGGCCAAGCACATGTGTGTGCAGGCCCGGGGGATTGAACATGATGACAGTATAACCATTACATCAGAGTATAGCGGAGCTTTCGACCGGGAAAGTGTACGCAACGAATTTCTTCAAGCCATCAAATCGTGATTTTTACATGGAAATGTTAGCTAATAAAAATGTACTTATTATAGGAGCCACTGGTGGAATCGGATCAGAGGCAGCCAAACTGCTTCGACAAAGTCAGGTAAATCTTTATCTAACGAGTCGAAGTATGGATAAACTTAAGCCTTTGGCAGAAGAGCTGGATGTTCCAACTGATCGATGCTACGAATTGGATGTAGCAGATTCCACTCAGGTTAATCAGCTCGCTGATCAAATTCACGAGCAAATTGAAAAGGTAGATATCTTGATCAATGCCAGTGGATTGGGTATCCTGAAATCTATTGACAAACTGACTGACGAAGATTTTGACCGTTCGGTAGATATCAATTTGAAGGGTACTTTTTATCTGCTTCGTGCTTTCGTACCACCAATGAAGGAAGCTAAAAAAGGTATGATTATCAACCTCCCCGGAGTACTTGGTAAGGTTCCTATGGCCGGCGCAGCGGCCTATGCTGCTACGAAATACGGTATAAACGGATTGACTAAGTCTGTACGCGAAGAGCTCCGGCGTACAGAGGTTCGCATTACCAACCTGTACCTCGGTGGTACCGATACGCCATTTTGGGATGATATTGATATGCCCGTTAACCGTAAAAAGTTTGTCACGGCAAAAGAAGCGGGTCGAGCCGTATGGTTCCTATGTCAGCAGCCAAGTTCGGGAGTAGTCTCCGAAATGGTACTGCAACCATTTAATCATCAGGCCATATAGAACGGTACTATACCGAAAGAAAAAGCTAGATCACCAAAAGAGCGTTTGTCAAACTGACAAGCGCTTTTTTCATTATCTTACATAGGTTAATCCGCATACAGCAGATGCAGAGATCTAGTACTTGACAAAACACCTATTATTAGTCTCACTAAACCTGTTTTCCTATGAAAAATGTATTCTTACTCTTTTTCTTCTTATTGTTTGGGGGCATTGGCGCTCAGGCACAACAGTTCAAAATTGTAACAGTTATCGAATCGATCGTGCCCGGCGGTATTGGACGCTCGCGTATCATCGAAACTAAAACGGAAGTAGATGCCGCAGCATTCACCACCGAGCGCACAGACGGGAAGAGCAGCGATCAGGGTAATGTCCGCCGTCGCGACCTTAAGGTCGATGAATTTGAAGAAACAAAGTTGCTCAACTTTTATAGTCTGGCGGGTATTAATTTTCAGAATATAGCTTCGAATGATGCGCTGATTACCTCTAAACTGGCGGAATTATCTGCTGAGGGATGGGAAATTTTTCATGTTACCAGTGCGGTAGAGAGTGATGCCGGGGAAACTGATGGGAATGGTATCTTTATCACGCGTTTCTACTTTATGCGTAAGTAAAACATCCTGAATGAATCTAGCACTTTTCCCGGAGTATCCTTCGAATAAATCAGGATCTTTTCGGTCTTACACCCGAGCGGGATATCAGGGAAGTTGTACAAAATATAGCGGCAACGACGAAGTTCAGTTTCTTTATGCTTCATGCTGGGATTCTCAAACCTCATCGAGCCGGGTGTATACTCGCTAGTAGTAGCTGGGCAAAACCCATACTACTTCTTGAGCGGTGTAATAACTGCCATTAGGCAACGCATGGGGTGAGCACTCATAAATTCTTTGTCCTTACTTCACTTTAGTTGCCTGAAATCATTAAGTTAAGCCAAGTAAAACCAAATAAGAGCAAATCGCTATGGAAACAACCACTCAAACGGAACAATATACAGTATCGTCTTTCATGGAGAAGGTGCAGGAACGCCATCCGCATCAGCCAGAGTTCCATCAGGCGGTTCATGAAATTGCGGAGATCGTACTGCCGTATATCGCCGAAAATCCCAAATATCAGGAGCACGCCATTATGGAGCGTCTTACTGAGCCTGATCGGCTGATTTCATTTCGTATTACCTGGCAGGATGATGAAAATAAGATCCACGTTAATCGGGGATACCGGGTACAATTTAATAATGCTATTGGTCCTTATAAGGGGGGGCTGCGATTTCATCCGACCGTCAATCCCAGTATTTTGAAGTTTTTGGGGTTTGAGCAAATCTTTAAAAATAGCCTGACCACCTTGCCCATGGGCGGAGCCAAAGGGGGTACTGATTTCAACCCCAAAGGAAAATCAGATCATGAAGTAATGCGATTTTGCCAGGCTTTTATGACGGAGCTCTTCCGGCATGTGGGGCCTGAAATGGATGTTCCTGCCGGGGATATCGGCGTTGGCGGCCGTGAAGTAGGCTACATGTTTGGTATGTATAAAAAGCTAACCCACAAACATCAGGGCGTTTTTACGGGTAAAGGTTTAGCTTTTGGCGGAAGCCAGATACGGCCTGAGGCTACCGGCTACGGTCTTGTCTACTTTGTCAATGAAATGCTGCGTGCGCAAGATAAGGCCCTGGAAGAAAAGCGGGTGATCATATCCGGCTCGGGTAATGTTGCTCAGTTTGCAGCAGAAAAAGCTTTGCAAATGGGGGCTACAGTACATGCTATGTCCGACTCCTCGGGTTGCGTGTATGATAAAGAAGGTATTGATGAGGAGAAACTTGCCTGGATCAAAACGCTTAAAAATAAACGACGGGGACGCATCAAAGAATATGCGGAGGAGTTTGATGCCGTATATATGGAAGGAGGTAACCCCTGGAATATTCCCTGCGATATTGCGTTGCCCTGTGCGACCCAGAATGAACTGACCGCCGAGGACGCGAAAGCACTGGTTGATAACGGCGTGATTGCGGTGGGTGAAGGGGCAAATATGCCCACTACGGCCGATGGGGTAGCGGTATTCCGGGATGCCAAAATACTCTATGCGCCGGGTAAAGCCGCGAATGCCGGCGGGGTCGCTACCTCCGGACTTGAAATGTCGCAAAACGCTCAGAAACTAAACTGGACGCGCTATGAGGTAGACTGCAAGCTCAAAGACATTATGCAGGACATCCATCGGCAATGTTGTGAATTTGGCCAGGATTCCGATGGCCATATCGACTACGTTAAAGGGGCGAATATTGGTGGGTTTGTTAAGGTAGCTGACGCCATGATTGCCCAGGGATTGATCTAACGCACTTATTGCACCGTAAATTGAATATACTGTTCGAATCGCTGATCTAATTCCTGTTCGAGAAGCCCCGCAAGGTTATCTACATCACATTCACGATTCCACCGGTATTCGCTATCTTTGATAAATCCCGGTAACACTGTGCGGCGGATTTCCGGGCGGCGGATGAAATCAGGTCGTTTGATGTCATCGGGCGCTATTTGGTACGTGGAATTGACCAATACGTTAACCTTATTCTCACGACCGTCAGGTGTGATTTGCCAGCTTTGCGCACCTTCTTCCGGGGAAAGGTAGACGAGCACTCCTGGTCCGAATACAGTACATTCAATACCTACCAGGATATTGTGGTCGTCTATCGAAAAATCAGGAGATCGGCTGCTAATGGATTTACGCAAGTAGGGAGTAATACCTTTGCTTTCTGCTGAGTTGCGGGAGGGTTCCTTCTGGTATCGTTGATATTGTCCGTGATTATAATACAGGGCTTGTAGCGTATAAGAAAAGCCTTTTTTATCGAAGAGGTCAAGGTAATGGTAAACTACTTCCTCTGGGGTTTCCCCCAAAACCTGAAAAAAGCATCGATTCTGTTCCTGATGAATGGTAAGGAAGATGTCAAGTTTTAACTGATAAAAAGATTTTTCCCAGGTACTCAGTCCCTTTTCTAAATCGGGGCGATAAGCAGCCTGCCCCAGCACCATCAGAGTGAGTTGTTGCTCTAAATCCTGAATGCCTCGGTGTAAAACTTCGGCGCGATCCCGTAGTTCGGTAATACTCATATACCGTTCTACCTTATTCTTATCAGCCCAGAAGGATTCACTGTTCTTTTTCTGTTGATCTTCTAACCGCTCAATCTCCTGATTGACAACTGTAGTGTAGTAGCCGTTTTTAAACCTGGCAACCAGCCGACGTAAGCGGCTGGCATGATCGGCATTTTGCTGTTTTTGGAGTTCTTCAAAAAGGAGTTCAAATGCCAGTGGGTCTGACTTGGCTTTGATTTGAATGTTCTTGTTTTTTAGCGAAAGCTGTACTTCAAGTTGATCTTCAAACTCATGCTGATTTAAGGCCTCGGCTACGGGCAGAATAAGCTCTTCACGGATCGTCCGCTGAAGATAACGCGCGCCATAGGCTGCGTTATAGCCAATTTCCGCCAGATGATCGAGTACCTCGTCGCTAACATTCAGTACGACGTTGCGGTACCGAAGCCCTTCGCGCCGACGCAACAGATCTATCTCCCGGTCGACAACAAAACGCACGGAATCAGGATCCAGGGAGCGAAAGGGAATAATGCGATCGATACGATTATACAATTCCGGCCTAAAGTACTCTTGTACGGCTTTTTGGTAAAAACTGTTTTCCTGATTCGTATCTGCGGCAGCGGCTAATTGCACGGGTTGATTGGCGAACCGTTCGGCACCGATGTTAGAGGTCATAATGATAATAGAGCTACAAAAATTAGCCAGGCGCCCCCGGCTATCCGTTAATCGACCCTCGGACAGGATTTGTAGGAGCAGGTCGTAGAAACTGTCATTGGCCTTTTCAATTTCGTCGAATAGCAGTACACAAAACGGCTCACGGCGCAGTGTACCGGTCAGTAGGCCCTCCTCGTTATTGGTGAGCCCGGTAAGTCGCAATACAGCCGCCGGTGAACTAAACTCACTCATGTCAAAACGCGCAATACGGGAGCGGTCGCCAAACATGAATTGCGCCAGTACTTTTGCCAGTTCTGTTTTCCCCACTCCGGTAGGACCCACAAATAAAAATGAGGCAATGGGCTTGCCAGTGCGGGCCAGTGCCGTTTTTACCGCGGCCATAGCATCAACCACCGCATTTACAGCTTCTTCCTGGCTAAAGACTTGTTCGTTAAATGATTTTTTAATGGCTTCCGGGTTCATAGGCACCGACGGATCGGTCATAAACGTCGGCATACCACTCTCCTGAGAAAAGGAACGAATGACCTCGGACCGATCGAGGACTTGCTGTTTAGATGCCGATTTGCGCAAAAGTATACTTTCCAAAAAACGTATGGGGCGACCCGGCATTCCGGAGTACGGGGTAAATCGCCGACTTAATCGAATAGCTTCGAAAATTCCGGTTTGGTTAAGGGATACGTTGTAGTAGTCAGCCAGCTTACTCGTTTTCTGTTCAATAATGGAAAAAATCTGCTGCTCTTCCGGCTCTTCCAATTGCAATTGCTGAAAAGCACTGAGGTAAGAGGGATTCTTCAGTGCAATGGCACTATATTCCCGGTCGGTACATTCGGCAATAACCTGAACTTCACCACGGGCCAGGAATGGTTGCAAAAACTCGCCGATGCTCAGGTCGTTCCCTTCGTATTGCCCCACCTCAAACATATCCATCAGATTCCCGAGATAAAGAATAATGGGTTTTCCTTTAAGCTCTTTGATCAATTCCCCCACATTAAACTCCCAGCTGTGTTCTCCCATTAGAGCTTTTATCATGGAAGAGGCATTCGTTTCCCATATCCGGTACGGCAAATTCCACGATGGCAACCGTCGCACAGTTTCATAGATTAGTGCGGTCTTACCTACGCCTCCGTTCCCCACAAGGAGCAAATTGCGGGTAAACGAACTGCCAAGAATATTCTTAATCTGTAAGAGCTCCTTTTCGCGGTCGTAGGCCACCTGGTTTTCAAAGGCTAATTCGCGGCCAAGTTCGGGGAGCAGCTTTTCTTTTTCGGCCTGTTTCTCCTCGGCTTCTCCGGGGTCAGTAGCTTCCAGGGCCAGGTCTTTGGTAATATGTTGAGTAGCCTGATACCAGGTGACTTCCAATAAATTTTTAACGTTTCTAAGCCGTTGATGCCGGGCAAAGTCAATGCGTACGGTTTCTTCCAGCCGCTTTTCTAGCTTTTCCTCATTTTTGGCGAAAGCCTCGATACCCAGAACGGGTAGTATAGCCCAGTAGCCCGAAACCCACTGCTGCAGGTAATAATCGAAGCTAATAGAAAACCCAGGATAACTCACGCCATCTTTGGCGGGCGGAATCTCGATCACGAGGTTTTTCCTACTTAGGTTTTTCCTAATATGCTCGTTCAGTAAAGGCGCGTTGCCTTCCTTGAGCAGTGCCTTTTGAAAAGCTTTTTGGTACTCCTGTGTTACCTGCGAGGCGGGCTGTCCCAACCGCAGATTAATCAAATCGTTAAGTGGCGTAACGAAAGTTGTGCCGGGGGCAAATTCTAATTCGAATAGATGAAAGGGAAGGCGGACGCGGTACCCCATGTGAATACTGATTTATATTTAATGGGAAAGTATCAATTTTACGGCAATTGATGTCTTTTTAGGGCTGCCTTTCGGCAAAAACTATACCGGCTCGCTAGAAACTAAATGGGTAACGCCCATGCCACTATGTGAGCGATATAGCTAAACAATAATATACCCTTCAGCTTCAGCCCCAAATGTGTGATGGGTGTTTTGTGAAAACCGGTAGCCGGAAATAAAGGCCAGGAGGGCATCGACCTGATGCCAGTTCTCCGGGGAGTGGGCAAGTGGAAAAGGGAGATGAGGTTGCAGGGCCTCCAGCACGGTCGGCAAATGTCGTTTTTGCTGCTTATATCCCAGTGGCTTCAGTTCCCATTCCCGGGCTAGATGTCCGGGGTATACTTCATATACGGCACACCCCAATGCGGTCAGTTGACGCTTTAATTTCATGGCCCGGGCGGTGAGTCCTCCCAGAAACATGGGAGACATTGCTTTGACAGCCCGATCGGCCTCGCGGTAGAAATAATCAGTACTTTGGTTGGGCTTGCGGTAGACAATTGGCAAACTCAGGGGAGCATCCAAAAAGAGGGTGGGAGGGGTGTCCTGTTCCTTTATCCATTGCAGAATAAACAGATCGGCATCCTTTTTCTTTTCACTCTGGAAAAATGCTATCCCCGATGCCCGGTTTCCGGCAGCAATGACTGTGGTGCCCGCCATTTTACTTCCGTAATCGATACCAATCCATGCTGAACCTCCCATAATTATATTTGTACGCTTCGATTATCTTCTCAATGTCCGGTAATGTCGAGTAGATGCTCGTGAATAATGGCAGCCATATCCTCCTCATCAGATTGTTGATACACTTCCACCATAGCTTGCTGATAGTAGGGCTTTCTTATCTCGATCATCCGGCCAATAAACTCCTGTAATTCGGAATCGTTCATTCCTTTTATGAGGGGACGTCTTTGCTGTCCACGCCGCAACCGCGTCTGTATTACTTCCGGTGTGGTGTGCAGGTATACGGATAGGCCATGCTGATTTATCCACGCCATATTATCAAAAAAACAGGGGGTGCCACCACCACAGGAAATCACAGCCTGCTCGAGGTGTTTCGTAGCCTCCAGGGCTTCGCGTTCAAGCTGCCGAAATGTATCCTCTCCGCTTTTCGCAAAAATGTCGGGAATACTGTGGCGTTCGCGCTGCACAATCAGTGCATCGAGGTCGGTGAATGTATACCCCAGGCGGGAGGCTAGCCGGCGGCCGGTATACGTTTTACCACTCCCCATAAATCCGAGTAAGAAAACACGTGTGTGTTGCATATCTTTGGATCAGCATTATAAATAACAACGTACCCCTTAAAGTAGGGCTAAAATTGTTAAACAGCATCGAATACAGTGGATAAAATCCAATAGATTTTGGGGTGAAAATTTAAAAAAACTAGCTTTGTATCATTCTATTTTTTTATTTAAGTATATCCTATGCGTATCAGTCCCCAACTAGCAAAAGTGCTGCCGTATATTATGCTCTGCGGCACGTTGTTTTTTGCTTCCTGTCAACAAAACAGTATGGAAGGTGAAGGCGTAAACGAAGTCACTCCCGGCCCTAATGCCAGCATTATCCGCAATCCTGTTACGGCTAATTTACCGACCGACTCCAGCCAAATTGCCAGTATTGAATTTGATAGCGAGCGCTACGATTTTGGCGAAGTACAGGAAGGTACGCTGGTCGAACACACCTTTACCTTTAAAAACACCGGGGAAGTCCCCCTGATTATTTCTGACGCCTGGTCGACCTGTGGCTGTACTGTACCGGAATGGTCGGAAGAACCGGTTCCTCCGGGTAAACAAGGACGCATCAGTGTGCGTTTCAATACTAAAAACAGGGTGAATCAGCAGAATAAACCGATTACCTTACGTTCCAATACCTTACCGGGCGTAACGCGTTTATATTTACAAGGATTTGTTGTTCCTGCTGAATAGTTACTATCTTACCCGTTTAAACAAGTAAAATTCATGATGATTAGTATGACTCCTTTTCTCCTGCAAGCCGGCAACCAACAGGCCGGATATCTGAATATCTTATTCATCGCTTTGATGTTTGGTGTGTTTTGGTTCTTCATCATTCGCCCACAATCAAAAAAGCAGAAAGAACAGCGCAATTGGCTGCAGGAATTGGATAAAGGCGATGAAGTAGTAACGGCAAGTGGTATTCTTGGCAAAATCACTAAATTAGAAGAAGACATTGCAACCCTCGAAGTAGGGAACAAAGTTTTTATTCGCGTAACGCGTAATGCGATTTCTAAAGAACTTACAGACTCCGTATATGGGGGCGATGATAAAACTAAATAAACGCAGTTTCGCCATTGATTTTCGGCAGGACAGAGCTATACTGATGATCTGTATCGGTATAGCTCTTATCTTTTGGCTATTGGTGAAGCTCTCTCAGACCTACACCTCAGATAAAGCGGTCGAGTTGAGCTTTCGCATTCCGCAGGAGCTTGCTTTTCGAGATGCTCCACCGCAGGATCTTGTCATTGAAATGGAAGGTACCGGCTGGGACCTCCTCTTTGAATATTTTGCTTCCACGGCAGTGCCTCTACAGTATGATCTGCTCGATCGCCGTCAGCTAATTCTTTCCCGCAATAGCTTGCGCTCCGACCTACAGGATGAACTGTTTTCGGGAGATTTGCGCATTACGGATATTAATTATGACCGCATAGAATTAGTCCTGGAAGATCGCGTTACCCGCAGGGTGCCTATTCTTTTGCACTCCCGCCTGGCCTTTGCTCCCGAGCATCAATTGCGGGGCCCTGTGTCTTTAGAGCCTGATAGTGTGGCCATCACCGGACCGGTTTCCTTGATTGACAGCGTCGACTTTTGGTCCACTGATTCTCTAATAATGACCAATCTGAAATCGAGTTTAAACGCCGAGCTGCCTTTACAAAAACCACCCCAGGAGATTAGTCTCGATCCGCGTGCTATACAGGCCATCATTTCGATGGAGCAGTTTACGCAAAAATCGCTCTTCGTCCCTCTGACTGTGCAAAATGCGCCAGATAGTGTACAGGTCTTTCCCCGGCAAATTGCCGTGACCTGTGTATTGGGGCTGAGTCAGTACGAAAAAGTAAATAGTGCTGATTTTAAATTTATCATTGACCTGGACACTGTCGACCTGCAGGCAGAAAATAATGCCGTACTCATCAAAATGGTCGAACAACCGGATTCTGTGCGCAATATTCAATTCACGCCTAAGGCAGCAAAGTATTTTATTGTTCAGGATTCTCTAATCGAACAACCGCTGCCGTCTTTGGAAGAATAAGCACTTTTCCTTACTTTCTAGCTTACACAACCAAACGACTCAACGTATGGCAGGACATAATAAGTGGTCAAAGATTAAGCGCAAGAAAGGGGCTAATGATGCCAAACGCTCCAAAATGTTTTCCCGCGTAATTAAAGAAATTACCGTTGCCGTAAAGGAAGGGGGAAGTCCCGATCCTGAGTTCAACCCTCGCCTGCGGCTAGCTGTGGCGAATGCCAAAGGCATTAACATGCCTAAAGACAATATCGAGCGGGCCATTAAAAAGGCATCAGATAGCGATTCGGCCGACTATCTACAGCCTACTTACGAGGGATATGCTCCGGGCGGAGTAGCGGTCTTTGTGGAAGCAACGACGGATAATATTAACCGCACGGTAGCTTCCATACGCTCTATTTTCAGTAAATATGGAGGCAATCTGGCCACTAATGGTTCGGTAGATTTTCTATTCGAACGCAAGGGTATCTTTGTCGTTCCCCTGGCTGACCATAAACGGGAAACCCTGGAACTCGAACTGATCGATGGTGGCGCGGAAGAACTGGAGTTTGACTCCGAGAACGACGAAATTGTGATCACCGTCGATTTTCCTGACTTCGGAAATATGCAAAAAAAGTTGGAAGAGCTGAAGATAGAAGCAAAGAATGCAAATCTGGAGCGCATTGCCATCACGACCACCGAGCTACCACTAGGTGAGGCCCAAAAAGCCCTGACTCTGATCGAACAACTGGAAGATGACGACGACGTACAGGCTGTCTACCACAATCTGGAAATGACGGACGAACTGGAGGCTGCTCTGGCGGATTAGTTTTTTGGCGAAAGCCGAATTATTGTCATACCTTGATAGTGCTTAAGCACAGTGAGCATGATTGCACAAAAAAGTATAGAGGAGGTTCTCGACACCGCCAAGGTCGAAGATATAATTCAGGACTATGTGACGTTGAAACGGCGCGGATCGAATCTCATCGGTCTTTGTCCATTCCACAATGAAAAAACACCTTCTTTTTCGGTAAGTCCGAGCAAGAATATTTATAAGTGCTTTGGCTGTGGTGAGGGTGGGGGACCGGTACAGTTTCTCATGGCTCACGATCATTTGTCCTTTCCGGAAGCTATCCGTGCTCTGGCTAAGCGCTACGGTATCGAACTCGACGAAACCAGGCCCAGTGCCGAGCAAATACAGGAACAACAACGGCAGGAAAGCCTTTATATCCTCAATCAATTTGCCCTGGACTACTACCAGGATCAATTATTCTCTACCGATCGGGGTAAAAGTGTGGGGTTATCCTATTTTAAAAAAAGAGGATTTACGGAGGAGACCATCCGTAAGTTTGGCCTTGGTTATGCCCCACCCGGCAAGGATGTGTTTACGCAAGTAGCCCTGCAAAAAGGATACGACAAAGGTCTGCTCAAAGAATTGGGCCTCACCAGTAAGTACGATAGCGATTTTTTTCGAGATCGCGTGATGTTCACTATTCGCAACCTGTCGGGCAAGGTAATCGCGTTTGCCGGGCGTATTATGCAAAAGGACGCCAAAGCCCCCAAGTACATCAATTCACCGGAAACGGAAATTTACCATAAGAGCGATGTGCTCTACGGGGCGCATTTCGCGCGGAGTACTATCCGTAAAGAAGATGAATGTATCCTGGTCGAAGGCTATACCGACGTAATTTCCTTACACCAGGCGGGTATTGAAAATGTGGTAGCTAGTTCCGGAACCTCACTAACCGATGGGCAGATTCAGCTCATTAAGCGCAATACGGAAAACATTAAAATCCTCTACGATGGCGATGCGGCCGGTGTAAAGGCAGCCCTGCGGGGATTAGATTTAGTGCTGGCGCAAAATATGAACGTCAAGGTGGTGCTTTTGCCGGCAGGCGAAGACCCCGACTCTTACCTACAATCGGTAGGCGCCACGGCCTTTAAAAAATACATCGACGAGGAAGCCAAAGATTTCATCCTGTTTAAGGCTAACTTGCTATTAGACGAGTCGAGCAACGACCCCATTAAGCGCAGCGAGCATATTCGCGACATCATGAGTAGTGTGGCTCGCGTTCCCGATACCCTCAAGCGTTCCGTCTACGTTAAATCCCTCTCTGATTTGACGAACCTGGAAGAGCAGGTACTGACCTCAGAGATCAATAAGATAATTGGACAAGAGCTAAAAAAGCGGCAGCGTGAAAAAGAACGCGCTGCCCGCCGGGCCGAACGTACTGGCCCGACTGACTCAGCCCCCTTCCCAACCGAGCCACCACCACAGCCTGAGACAGGACCAACGACTACTCCGGCGCAGGAATCCTACGGAAAACATGTGTTTCAGGAGTATGAGGTACTCCGTATTTTGATTTCTCACGGGCGGGAGTTATACAGCGAGAAAAACAAGCAAACGGTCGCTTCCTTTATTTTGGCAAACATTGAGGATGTGCTCGATGATTTTGGGCATCCGCTATATAAAAAAATCGTGCAGGAGTATCGGCATAAAGCCAGTAAAAATGAAGAGGTAAACACACAGTACTGGCTCAATCACTCCGATCAGGCCATTGTCAGGCTTACCGTCGATATGGTCTCTGACCCACATGAGTACAGTGAGAACTGGGGCAAGCGCTGGGATGTCTACCTTAATCAAAAAGATCCGGATCAGAATTACCAAAAAGATGCGGAAATGGCGGTCAAGCGCCTCAAACTAAAAAAGATCAAGGGGAAGATGGGGGAAGTACTTGAGCACATGCACGCCCTCGATCCTGCCGACGAAGATACCCTGCAGGACTATACACGCCTTTATCAGCACTTAAAGAAGCTACACGATGATATCGCCGGTGAATTCGGCAGTGTGGTTATTTAGATACTAGATATCTAGAAGCGGACGTAAAGTCCGCGATCTAATCTCTAGCCTCTAGAGCTCTAATCCCTCCACACCCTGTAATGCACCCCAAAGCGCAGGTAAAACGACCCGGGTCGTTCCTCTTCGAAGAGGGGATTCGCCTCGGCATCCTGCCAGAGGAATCGCTGCAACATGATGTAGGTTGGTTCGATGCGGAAGACTAGCGCAGGGGTGGGCATGAATTCGGCAAACAGGCCGGCGTAAATTTCTTCGGTGCGTAAGTGGTCGGCCACGTCGGGAACAGGATCGTACGATTGAATGACGCTGAGGAACCAGGCACCGGTCACCCACTTTTTCGCTGCCAGTGTCCAGCGCAATTCACCCCGCTGAGGGAGGCGTAAATTCAGATACAGGTTGGGATTGATTTGCCATTGCACATCGACAACAGGAATCCAGAAATTACCAAATAGCTGCCGCGCGTAATATCCGCCGACCCCAGCCAGTAGCTTGTCTGACAAGGAACGCTGATAAACTATCAGGCCACCCGGTTGCACTTGAGGCCAGATGCCCTCAGCGTACTGACCATTGTATTGCAGGCGGCCAAGGGCTTGCAGGCGCCAGGGTTTACCTTTCGGCAAAATATAGACGCCCAGTGCCAAAGCATTCAGGTGCACCGAAGAGTAATCGGAGTTTTCGTAAAAATCTGATACAATAGTTTGGCGGGTGCCCACGTAGTTTGCCAAAAAATAGTGAGGACCAAACGCCTGTACCCCGGCTTCGATGTTTAGGTTGGTCCATGGCTCGAAACCGCTGGATTCAGCAGATAAGGGAAAGGCTTGATTAAGCTTAATTACATCGGTGAATGATTGCCCGGTTAGAACATACGTCATCGATGCCACTAGAAGTACCATGGCATATTTCATAACGCTTATTTTTTGGGCAATCTCAGGGTTGGGGTTAAGAGAAAGTAGCAGGTAGCAAGCCCTAAGCAGATGGTGCCTGCTACCCACTACTACTTTATGCATTCCGATTGATGCAGTTCAGGTCTTCGAAGGCTTGCTTGAGGCGCACCCGGAAGCTGTCTTCTGCCGCCCGCAGCCATTTGCGGGGATCGTAGTATTTTTTATTTGGTGATTCGGCACCATCTGGACTACCGATTTGGGTTTGCATGTACTCGCGCTTCCCTTCGTAGTAATCATGTACGCCTTTCCAAAAGGCCCACTGTTGGTCGGTGTCGATGTTCATCTTAACCGCTCCATAGTTAATGGCTTCGCGGATATCTTCGCGACTGGAGCCGGACCCTCCGTGGAAAACAAAGTTGACCGGACGGTCGTCTTCAGTGTTGAATTTCTCTTTAATGTGATCCTGGGATTTTTTCAGGATAACTGGTTCCAACTTGACATTGCCAGGCTTATATACGCCGTGAACATTGCCGAAAGCAGCGGCGATGGTAAAGCGTTCGCTGACCGCTTTTAGCTTCTCGTACGCTTCAGCTACTTCTTCCGGCTGGGTATAGAGTAGAGAGTTATCAATGTCAGTATTGTCGACGCCATCCTCTTCGCCACCGGTAACGCCCAGCTCAATTTCGATGGTCATGCCGATTTTATTCATGCGCTCGAAGTACTTGACACAAGTACTAATATTTTCCGAAATAGGCTCTTCCGAAAGGTCAAGCATGTGCGAGCTGTACAGTGGATAACCACGGGACTGGAAAAAACGCTCTCCGGCATCCAGGAGTCCGTCAATCCAGGGCAACAATTTACGGGCACAGTGGTCGGTATGGAGGATTACGGGAACACCATATGCTTTAGACATGGTATGTACGTGCATGGCACCAGAGATACCACCTAAAACGGCTGCCTGTTGGCCATCATTAGCCAGGCCCTTGCCGGCAAAAAAGCTGGCGCCGCCGTTAGAAAATTGAACAATGACGGGAGAATTGACCTCGCGGGCTGTTTCCAGTACAGCGTTTATAGAGTTCGTACCGATCACGTTAACCGCCGGTAGCGCAAAATCGTTTTCATTCGCGTAATTCAGGAGTTCCGTTACTTCATCGCCGTGCAGGACGCCCGGGCGGAACCTGGTTTTCGTTGTTTCTGCCATAATAATTTTATCAGTCTCTTTTAAAGGAGAAACGCTCTCCATTTCTTAGATGTTCTGATAAAAATACAATGCTTTCGCCAAAAAGCTAAGGAATTGGCCGGATAAGTAGAGGAGAGTAGTAGGTAGCAGGTATTAAGTATCAAATGATTACCACCCAATACCTGCTACCTACCAATTAAATTACCCCTTTCTCTGTGAGGTAGCGTTCAGCGTCCAGCGCGGCCATACAACCGGTACCGGCAGCCGTTACAGCCTGACGATAGACGTGATCCTGGGCATCCCCACTGGCAAAGACCCCTTCTACGTTAGTTTTAGTGGTTTTGCCTTCGGTGAAGATATATCCCGTCTCATTCATGTTGAGGAATCCCTTAAAGATATCGGTATTTGGCTTGTGTCCGATAGCCACAAAGAATCCTTTCACCGCAAGCGTTGATTCTTCCTGCGTTTGGTTGTTGATGACCCGTACGCCTTCCACTTCTTCTTCTCCAAGGATTTCCAGCGCTTCCGTGTTCCAGTGAATATGAATGTTTTCGGCATTCATGACGCGCTCCTGCATAATCTTAGAGGCGCGGAATTCGTCGCGACGCACCAGCATGTGCACGTTAGGGCAGAGTTTAGACAGGTAAGATGCTTCTTCGCAAGCGGTATCCCCACCGCCGACGATAGCGACATCCTGGCCACGGAAGAAAAAGCCGTCGCACACTGCGCAGGCGGAAACGCCTTTATTCATCAATTCTTTTTCCGAATCGAGTCCCAACCATTTGGCGCTGGCTCCCGTGGAGATAATAATACTGTCGGCGTGTACTTCGTGCCCCGACTCGGTCCAGATTTTATGTACGGCGCCGTTGCCGAAATCGACTTTATTAATCAATTCGTAGCGCACATCAGTGCCGAAGCGCTCGGCTTGCTTGCGGAAATCTTCCATCATCTGTGGCCCCATAATACCTTCCGGGTAGCCCGGATAGTTCTCTACATCAGTGGTAATCATGAGTTGTCCGCCCGGTTCTTTACCGGTATACAGGACAGGTTCCATATTAGCTCGTGCGGCGTAAACGGCGGCGGTATATCCGGCCGGGCCGGATCCGATAATCACACATTTATGATGCTCTACTGCTTCTGCCATCGTTTTGTTTTTACGTTCAGTAAATCAGAAATTTTCATTTGGGAATGCAAAAATAGACTTTCTGCGCAGAATCTTGAGTGATCTTGCGCACAGTCTACAGGGAAAAGAACAAGGTATGCATTCCCTGGGTTTACTACCCGGGCGTTCATCTGTTCGAAAATGGACTTTGCCGATAAAATGATGACCTTAATATGAAGGTTTTGTTTTACTGGCAGAATATCGCTAAATTCCAGATAAGAAATAAACCGATTATTATGATGCTGATCTATGGCTTGAGCCTGCTGTTTGCGCTAACGATGTTAATCCTGTGGTTTCGCTTTCAGGATAATTCCGTGGCGGTCGCTTTTCGTAATTTGTTTTTCCTGAGTCTACTGGCCTATTTTGGTAGCCTGTTCACGCAGGCTGCGCCTATGACGTACAAGTTGGAGGTACTCATTCGCGATTTAGTCTTTGTGGGGATCTTCGGTACTGCTTTTAGCTATATCGCTCGCCTGCGTGCCGCTTTCTGGATAGGCCTGCTCATGACCATTGCCGGTGGTTTTTATTACTATAAAACGATCCTGCGTCCGTCTTTCCCCTTTCAGCAACCGACCAAACAAATTACGCTGTACACTGAAGGCGAGCTGTTGATTGAAGTTAAACAGGGTGCTGACCTGCAACGTCTGGCACCACTTTTCGAGCAATACGATCTCGATGTCACCCGCGCTTTTTCGCCCCAGCGCCCCGAAGCTACGGATTTGGATGATTTCTACCTCGTCGATGTCCCTGATGGAGCTGACCTGAAGGTCATCCGTACTGCCTTACGGAAAAAAGGCATTATCGAGCACGTGGAAGATAATGAGGAAATTCAGGTTGATCCCCTAAAAAGCACCAAGCTTCCACCAAAAATTGAGAAAAAATACGGCATCAACGATCCTGGCATAGAAAACCTCTGGGGTTTCGAGCAGATGAAAATGGATGAACTCTACCAACTGCTCGGTGAAGCGAAGCCGCAAAAAGAGGCGCTGATTGCCATCCTCGACACTGGGGTAGATGCCAAACACGAAGATCTTGCCGATAACTATACCTCTTTGCGCAGCAAATACGACGACGACCCGCGTGGGCACGGTACGCACTGTGCCGGTATCGCCGGCGCCGTTTCTAACAATGGGGTAGGGGTGGCTTCCTACTCCCGCACCAATACCTTTGTAGAGATTACCAGCATTAAGGTACTTAACAGCTACGGGATGGGTACCCAAAAAGGCATCATCAAAGGTATTATTGAAGCCGCTGATCAGGGCGCCGACGTGATTAGTCTATCACTTGGTGGCCCCTCCAATGACCGCCGTCAGCGAGCTTATTCCGAGGCGGTGGCTTACGCCAAAAAAGCCGGGGCCATCGTGCTTGCCGCCGCCGGCAATAGCAGTATGAACGCCAAAGACTACAGCCCGGCTAATGCCGACGGCATCATTACGGTCTCCGCCGTTGATCATGAGCTGCAGCAAGCGACGTTTACCAATACCGTACAGGACGTCAAAATGGGGATTGCAGCTCCCGGCGTCGGGATTTATTCCACCATACCCAACAATGCCTATGACACCTATAATGGCACATCCATGGCCACGCCTTATGTCGCCGGCCTCGTCGGCCTCATGAAAAGCTTAGACCCTAATTTGACCGCTGAGGAAGCCCACCGCATTTTGCAGAAGACGGGTACCAAAACCAGCGACACTCGCCTCACGGGCCGCTTCATTCAGCCGGCTAAAGCGGTGAAGGCACTACGGTAGACGGAAGACGGTGATGGGGAAGATTGACCGCGATCCGGAGGATCACGGTCCAACCTCCCGGCTACCACCTAACCGGCTTTAATACCAATTGCACCCGGTTGCCCCAGTCAAAATAGCGGCGCGCTGCGGCCTGTATGCTTTTGGGCGTAAGCCCGTCGACGTAGCTAGCAAAGACAGCATCCTTCATGCCGTCGAGGGGAATGTGATTGCGGTAACGGGTCGTAAGCTGTCCAGACCAATAGCTGTTCTCCCGTTTGTTTTTGCGGCGACTTTGCCGGTAGGTTTCCTGTACTTTTTGCACGTAAGTGTCGGCTACTAATTCATCCTGCAAGCGGTGAATCTCCTCGTAAAGGGTAGTCAGCAGGGTATCGAGCTGATCCGGCTGGGCATCAAAACGAATGGCCGTGCGGTAGTTAGGGGTGGGATAGGCGAGGGTGGTTCCGCTAATACGTACTCCATAAACACCCCCCAGATCTTCGCGTAAACGCTCCCGTAAACGGATGCGAGCTACTTCTATCAGACTGTTGTAGGCAAGACGCTCGGCTCCGGAATAGATCATATCGCCATGGAAATTGATTTCCACCAGAGCCTTGGGGGCCTGACCGGCCACTAGCGTGGTGTCGATCACACCGGGCACCAGGCGAGCCCCAATATCCTGCCAGGATTCGCGGCGGGAGGTCGAGGGCAGATTGCCCAGGTAGCGGGCCAAAAGAGGTAAATCCTTACCAGGATCAAGTGAGCCCACCAGTACGACCGTCAGGTCACCGAGATCGGCGAAGCGATCCTGATAGACCGACCAGATGTCGTCCATTCGCAGGGCGGCTACCTCTTCCGGACGGATAATGCCGCGGCGAGGGTGATCCCCGTAGCGCACCCGAAAGGAAAAATCCCCGAAAGAGTAATACGGATTAGCAAATAGATTCTTCAGGATCGGCATCTGCCGCGCCTGATACGACTGCAGGGCCTCCTCCGATCGACGTGGTTCAGTGACATAGAGGTAGATTAGTTGTAGCATCAATTCCAGCTCTTCGGGAGTAGCCTGCCCTCCGAAGCCTTCATACAGATCGCTGATATAGGGAGCTACCGATACGTTTTTATCGGTAAGAAATTTGATCAGGGTAGTCTCATCGTAGGGCCCGACACCGCTGTTGGCAATAATGCTGACGGCCACATTAGCTGCCTGATACAGAGAGTCGGGATATACCGAGTGCCCGCCCGGGCTAAAGGCCGAAAGGAGGATTTCACCATCCTTAAAATCAGTAGGCTTCAAGACGAGACGGATCCCGTTGGCCAGGCGGTATTCCTGTATGCCGAGGGTTGTATCGCGCTGTATTAGCTGCCAGGACACCTCCGGCAGTGGCTTGTCGAAGAAAGGTTCGGTTATGGCTTCTTCGGTATAAGGAACATATTCTCTGTGCTCCACTTCGTCCAGTAGTTCAGCCCAGGCGCCCCGGGTGGGTAGCTGTTCATTAGCCATTTCCGGGGCTGTGACGACTAGCGCGCGGCCCGTAGTAGACCACCACTGTGGCAACAGGGTATTAATTTCTTCCAGGGTGATGGTCTGCAGAATACTATCGTAAACCGCCAGGCGCTGCCGGTCGGTCAGTAGAGGCACCTCATTGAGCGTATGTTGTACTATGCGGTTGGCATAGATCGATGATTTCACCGAAGCTTGCTCGCGGGCAGCTGTTTCCAGCCGGGTGCGCAATTCTTCTTTTTTCCGGTTCAGCTCGGCGGCCAAAAAACCATGTTGGCGAGCCTGTAGAGTAGTTTCCAATACGGTGCGAAACCCTTCCTCAATGCGCTCGGATGAGCCAAAGGTGGAGACGAGATAGGCTTTGCGTCCACCCAGGCTGCTGGTGTAGGCCGAAGTGGCAAAAGTAAAGGGCGGATTAGGTTGTTGCTGCAGGTCATAGAGACGGGCACCTAGCATGCGATTCACCAGTAGAGAGCGAATTTCGCTGCGCAGCTTATCGTCCGGGGCAGACTTAGGCTGTTGCAGGTAGAGTTTTACTTCCGTAAAAGCCGCTTCAGGATCGGTGGCCTGCACATAGCGCAGGGTGTCGTAATCGGGTACGCTATATTCGATGTGAACGGGGGCATTGGCCGGGTTCTGCAGATCGCCAAAACGTTCCTGCAGTGCACGTTCCATAGCGTCGGGGTTAATATCGCCAACTACGACGAGCGTCATCAGTTCGGGGCGGTACCAATCCTCGTAATAGCGGCGAATGATGGGCACCGGAGCCAATTCGATAATGGACGGATCGCCAATAGGTAGACGGGTGGCATAGCGCGAGTCCTGATAGAGGACGGGAAAGATTTGTTGTTGCTGTCGTTGCTCAGGGCTGAGCCGGGATCGCCATTCGGAGATGACCACGCCTCGTTCCTTATTCACTTCTTCCGGCTCAAAAGCAATACCCCGGGCCCAATCTTCGAGGATTAGAAGACCTTGGTCCAGGTATTCCGTACTGTCGGTGCGTACCTGTAGCAGATAGACCGTTTCGGCAAAGCTGGTATAAGCATTGAGGTCCGGGCCAAAACGCATGCCGGTAGATTCAAGGAAGTTAATCAGCTCGTTTTTGGCGAAGTGGGTGGTGCCGTTAAAGGCCATGTGTTCGACAAAGTGCGCCAGGCCCCGTTGGTCATCGGCTTCCTGTAAGGAACCGGCTTCTACTACAAGGCGCAGTTCTACCCGGTCGGCTGGCTTGTCATTGGGCCGAATGAAGTAGCGTAGGCCATTCTCCAGGATACCGGAGCGGATGAGCGAATCGGTAGGCAGTGGAGCCTGGGCCCAGGCCAATGCGGGAAACAAGAGGATTACTATGAACAGGATGCGCATCAATGGAAAAGCTGTTTAAAGTAATGAGATGAAATAAGGATTGATCAATATCGTAAAATCTCCGACACAGGGCAAATCCTGCATTCCCTGCGCAGGCAGGCTGTGGTTTTAACGCGAATTTGGTATTTTGCCTTTCCAGCAAAACTATAGTGCCGTGGGTATAGGGCAGCGGGAGCCCGGCTACGGGGCCACGCAGCCCAGGGAAGATTTCTTGTTACGTCTTGTTTCGCTCCGCGAGAGGCAAAGGTGCATTTCTGGGGCCTTACAGTTCTACGTGCTTCCAACCCACAAAACAAGACGCAACGAGGAACCCAGGGGAGTACCCTTTTTGTCAATGGCACAGCAAGAAAGTAATAACCGCGTAACGATTAGTTAAGAAAACAAAAACGTAATATGAAACACCAACTTATTCTAACCACTCTTTTAGCTCTCTTTCTCGCTGCCTGTCAGCCGGCACCGGAAGGGGAGACCGCCCAGGCACAAGCCGATGCGCCAAGTACCAATACCATCGAACAGCGCCTCGACGAGCTGGGGGTTGAACTCCCTGAACCGAGTACCCCCGTAGCCAATTATGTAAATGCTGTCACCACCGGAAATCTGGTCTTTCTGGCAGGCAAGGGGCCAAAGAAAGTCGATGGCACCTACATTACCGGCAAAGTAGGCATCGACCTGACCGAAGAAGAAGGCTACGCTGCCGCCCGTCTGGTAGCCATTAACCAACTGGCAGCCCTCAAGGCCGAGATCGGTAATCTCGATCGGGTAAAACGTATCGTCAAAGTACTGGGTATGGTCAATTGCGCTCCTGATTACGGCAATCAACCCGAGGTCGTTAATGGTTTCTCGGATATGATGGTCGAGGTATTTGGCGAAAAGGGCAAACACGCCCGGGCCGCCGTCGGCATGGGCTCGCTGCCCCGCAATATTGCCGTAGAAATTGAAATGATCGTTGAAATTGACCCCAGGTAGGAGCCCAATATTTTGCGATTCGTCACATTGATTTCATCAAAACAAACACATTATGAACAAACACATTACCATCCTGCTGGGATTGGTTCTGCTGCCATTTTTGGCGCAAGCCCAACCCTGTACAGACGCAATATCTTGCGTCTTAACCGTGGAAGGGCTGGAAAAGCCCGTGGAGATCATTGTTGACCAATGGGGTATTCCGCACATCTACGCCGAGACAGAAGCCGACCTCTTCTTTGCCCAGGGGTTCTACGCTGCTCGCGATCGCCTGTTCCAGTTTGAAATCTGGCGTCGCCAATCCACCGGAACGGTGGCCGAGATTTTGGGTGAGCGCGAACTGGAGCGCGATATTGGTACCCGCCTGTTCCAGTTTCGGGGGGATATCGTCCAGGAAATGAATCATTACCATCCACACGGTGAGCTAATCATTACCTCATTCGTACGGGGGGTCAACGCCTATATCGATCAGGCGATGCAGTCGCCCGATGAGCTCCCCTTACCGTTTCAGCTGCTGGGTATCGAACCGCAGCACTGGACCCCCGAGGTTGTTATTAGCCGGCATCAGGGGCTGCTGGGCAATATTGGCTCCGAATTGCGCACGGCCCGGGCGGTGGCTATTCTGGGCGAGGAGAAAGTGAAGGAACTGGCCTGGTTCCATCCGCAAGACCCGGATTTGAGTATTGATCCACGCATTGATACGGATATCCTCTTCGAAGATCTGCTGGCACCTTACAATGCCTATCGGCGTCCGGTGCGTTTTCAGCCCGAAGACCTGGTCGCTGAGGTGCGCACGACCGATTTGGAAGAGTACCGCAATCTGGCCGCCGCCGATGAAGCGGCCTACGAGCGCACTATGCGCAATGATATTAATAACATTGGCAGCAACAACTGGATTATCGATGGCTCTCTGACGGAAAGTGGTTATCCCATTATGGCCAACGATCCCCACCGGACGCAGGCCGTACCTTCCCTGCGCTATATGGCGCACCTGGTCGGTCCCGGCTGGAATGTAATCGGGGGCGGCGAACCAGAAATCCCCGGTATTTCTATCGGCCACAATGAATACGGCGCCTGGGGCCTGACCGTATTCCGAACGGATGCCGAGGATTTATATGTATACAAGACCAACCCGGACAACCCTAATCAGTACTGGTATCAGGGCCGATGGGAAGATATGCTCATTATTCCCGATACGATTCCTGTAAAAGGGCAAGATCCGGTCATGGTGGAGCACCGCTATACCATCCACGGGCCGGTCACCTGGCAGAGCGGCGACGATACACAGGCCACCGCCGTACGTTGCGGTTGGATGGAATTTGGAGGCTCACCTTATCTGGCCAGTTTGCGGATGGATCAGGCGAAGACATTCGAGGAATTCCGGGAAGCCTGTAATTACAGTAATATTCCTGGCGAAAATATGATTTGGGCAGATCGCGAAGGTAATATTGGCTGGCAGGCAGTAGGCATTGCTCCGGTGCGCCGTAATTTCAGCGGAATGGTTCCCGTTTATGGCGACGGGACCTACGAGTGGGACGGCTACTTGCCCATTAAAGCGAAACCCAACGCCTACAACCCGGAGCGTGGCTATTTGGCCACCTCTAACGAAAATGTTACGCCCCGGACGTATGAATATTGGGATGCCATTAGCTTTAGTTGGTCTGATCCCTACCGGGGTAACCGGGTACGGGAGGTACTGAGCTCCGGAAGACGCCACAGCCTGGCCGATATGGCCGCGCTACAGACTGACTACCTGTCTATTCCGGCCCGACAACTAACGCCTTTACTGCTAAAGATAGAGAGCGACGATGCGATGGTGCAGGAAGCAATGGATTACCTAAGGAATTGGGATTACCGGCTTACGCCAAATTCCGTAGCAGCGGGTATCTATAATGCCTGGGAACAAGAAATTCGGCAGAATATGGAAGACATTTTAGTACCGGAAGAGGCTCGACCCTACATCTCGCTACAAATGAAGCGCATCATTGATAAAATTCTGCTGCCCGATGGTCACTTTGGCGAGGATGCTATCGCCGGCCGCAATATGTTCTTGCTCCATTCTTTGCAAGCGGCCCTCGATAATTTGCAGGGCAAACTGGGTACCGAAGACATGTCCAAATGGCAGTATGGACAGGAGGAATACAAACACGTGCGCCTTAAGCATCCTCTGTCTAATGCGGTACAGCCCGATCTTCGCGAAAAGCTAGAAGTAGGCACCTTGCCAAGGGGTGGAAATAGCTACACCGTAAATAATACGAGCGGAAACGACAACCAATCGCACGGTGCTTCCTTTAAGATAATAGTAGATACCGGCGATTGGGACCGTACCCTCTCGACGAATTCACCCGGTCAATCGGGTGATCCGGATCATCCGCACTACCGAAACTTGTTTGAACTATGGGCGCAGGATCAGTATTTTCCGCTGTTCTACAGCAAGGACAAAATTGAATCCGTCGAATCATACACACTCACTTTAAAAACAAAACAATGACGAACGCACAAAAACTACTTTTTTTGCTGTTATTTTTTGGCGTAAGCCAGGTAATAGCACAGGAAATGCCTCCCGCCCGGGATGCGCGTCTCTTTGATATTGCCGAGGCGCCTTCCCCCGAACGCATTGAAACTGATATTCAGGCGTTGGTTGATTTTGGAACGCGTAACACGCTGTCGGATACCACTTCCAGTACCCGGGGAATAGGAGCGGCCCGTCGCTGGATTAAAGCGGAGTTTGACAAAATATCCGAAGCCTGTGGCGGTTGCCTCAATGTATATTACCAACGCAACCTGGTGCTGGCTGCGGAAAATCGTCGTATTCCGGAAGATGTTTACGTAGTGAATGTAATTGCAGAACTGCAAGGCACCACCTACCCTGATCGCTATGTGATCATGTCGGGCGATATTGATTCCCGGGTATCGAGCTCTACGGATGCGACTTCCGAGTCACCAGGGGCAAACGATAATGCCTCGGGGGTAGCCGGTACGCTGGAAGCAGCCCGCGTTCTTACGCAATACGAATTTCCGTCGACCATTCTCTTTGCCGCTCTTT
>Ga0102940_1000140_pt1 | contig 49626 bp, 43 predicted proteins | sample SalPonR2_C_D1_MG_FD_78215 | JGI IMG/M metagenome (GOLD analysis project Ga0102940, IMG submission 78215) | Salt pond soil microbial communities from South San Francisco under conditions of wetland restoration - Salt Pond MetaG R2_C_D1_MG | ecosystem: Environmental > Aquatic > Marine > Intertidal... | reverse complement strand
GGGTACGATGTACTGATCTTTGACAATGTGATCGACAACCACTTCATGCAACAGCTGGAGCAAAAAGATGGTACGGTCACGTTTGTGCGCGTCGATTCGGATACTACCGATAAGCTGGTGCAAAAAGACGAAGAAGCGGAGTCGGTGTTGAATGAAGAACAGGAAAAAACGGTTAAGAGTACCTTCGAGGCTATTATGGGAGAAAGTAATGGGCGAACCGTAGAACTGCGCGCCCTGTCCCCTAATGACCAACCGGTGATGATTACCCGCCCGGAATTCATGCGGCGTATGCAGGAAATGCAGGCTATGCAGGGCATGGATATGGCACAATTGGGCGATATGTACAACGTGGTGGTCAACAGTAACCACGAGTTGGTTGCGGGAAAATTACTGGAAGCCGAAAACGAAGACGAGCAGAAAGCCTTGGCAGATTACCTCTACAAACTGGCTTTGCTCAATCAGGGCATGTTGAAAGGAGAAAAGCTGACGGAATTCGTCAATCGCAGCTTGAGCTTTCTGAAGTAAAATAACGGGAGGTTGGGCTCTGAATGGCATAACTATACAAACGCATCTATGCCCAACCTCACGTTAAAATAGGAGAAAGGCATCAGGTATACCGTATCCGTGAGGTACACATTACCTGATGCCTTTTATTTTTTCTACAATACCCGCACGGTACCAATGATGTGCTCCAGGTACATCATAAAGTTGCGCTTATCCTCTCCGGGGGCATGGACAAAGCCATCAATAAAGATGAGCTCGTTGTCTTTCGGATCGTGAATGAGATAGGATACAAATGATCCTCCCATATAATCGTTCTCGATTTCCCATATGCCGCGTGCCTGCAGGGCATACTTATTATCTATTTGTGTGGCATCGACAAACATAGGCAAATCCACATCATTAATACGCATATAAGAGCCTTCCACCTGGGATTCGATGTGCTCGCGTCCCAGTGAGTCGCGTAGTGCTTTCAAGTGTTCGCGCGTCAATTGCTCCCGGCTGGTATAGGGCTCTTTATACAGCAATAAATTACTGCTAAGGTTGGGCGTTTCTTTACGCAGCCACATTAGGTTAGGTTCATTGATGGCGGCGTAATACTCGCCGGGTATTCTCATATCAATATCGAGGTGATCCCGCACGGATTGTTCCAGTTTTTGATCGCGACTATCGAGGTAGACCGTCGCTTCAATTTTCCGGTTGTCGTGCTGACGAATGCGCTTAAGCACGGCCGGAAAGTTGCGGCGCAGGCGGTCGACTAAGTCCTGTTGATTGCGACCAAACTGGTAAATAATCAACTGCCCACGGGCCCATTTATCCTTTACCGCAATGTTGGTCACTTTGTCCGTTTGCAAAGCCTGATTGATCTTTTCAGCAGGCAAGTGCTTGCGCAAAAGCTTGGTAGTAGGCGAATCGGCATCGGCAAGGTTAGCGACGACCATATACATTCGTAGCTCTTTGCGCAGCCTGTCTGCTGCCAGCTCACCGGGGGTGAAATGCTTTAGATCGAGAATAGGTTCGGGCTGGGGCAAAATAGGATAGGCCGAAGCATAGTAATAATCGATCGTATCCCCAATATTTCCATCCCACATGTCCTGATCGGTAATGATGGTTAGTTCGTTCATCTTACCAAAGGCATTTGGTACGGATTTCATGGTGCGAGCTACTTGCTCTGCCTGCTCCGCACAACCCGCAACTAATATGGCGAGTAAAAGACTTAGCAGGACGGGTATGTTTACAGTACTTCTTTTCATAAATGTAGATAATGCGTTTTTTGTAAATATAACGCTCTTGCGAAAACGTCGTTCGACTTTCTTTAGATAGACTCTTATATGATGCAGATGCATCTTCCGGGGTTTTTGGTGTACCTGGCTATAACGAGACAAGGCCGACCCAAATTGGATCGACCTCGCCCTAGTCGTTATGCTGGCTTGTTCTAGAACAAGCTATGAATCACGTTCTCTTCGGTTACACCCTCTGCTTCTGCTTTATAGTTGCGAACGATGCGGTGGCGTAATACATATTTGGCAACAGCCTGTACATCTTCAATGTCGGGCGAATATTTTCCGTTGATAGCTGCGTTGCATTTGGCACCCAGTACCAGGTACTGGGAGGCACGTGGCCCTGCTCCCCAGCTGATGTACTCATTTACATCCGCCGTAGCCTTATCGGTATTAGGCCGGGTTTTAGTCGCCAGGGACACGGCATACTCCAGTACATTGTCAGCAATAGGAATTTTGCGAACTAATTCCTGGAAGGCCAGTATTTGCTCACCCGTTACGATGTGCTTCAGGTCAAAGTTTTGGATGGTCGTAGTTCCTTTTACAATGTTGATCTCCTCATCATAACTTGGATAATCCAGGGGGATGTTAAACATAAAGCGGTCCAGCTGTGCTTCAGGCAACGGGTAAGTACCTTCCTGCTCAATAGGGTTTTGAGTAGCCAGTACAAAAAATGGCCTGGGCAACGCGTGTCGCACTCCGGCCACCGTTACGCTTTTTTCCTGCATAGCTTCCAGAAGGGCGGCCTGTGTTTTGGGTGGCGTACGGTTGATCTCATCGGCCAGGACAATATTAGAAAATAAGGGTCCCGGGTTAAATTTAAAATGCCGGTCTTCGCCGAGAATCTCTGACCCCATAATATCCGAGGGCATCAGGTCGGGAGTAAACTGAATGCGTTTAAAATCAAGATCCATTACTTCCGCGATGGTACTTACCAGGAGTGTCTTTGCTAGTCCCGGCACACCCACTAAAAGGCTATGGCCGTTACTGAACAACGAAATAATCACTGATTTTACTACTTCGTCTTGCCCGACGATCACTTTGCCGATTTCGCTGCGTAGGTCGTGATATGAGGTAGCAAGGGCGTTTACTGCTTCTACGTCTGATTTGAATTCCGTTTGGGCCATTCAAGAGTGTTTTTGTTTTTGCGAAAGCTAATGTACGTAACTGCCGCTACTTATCCTTAGTCAGACCGGGGAAAACAGACCAAGTACGGAATAGCGTCGGCTAACGGCCGTTAGAATGATTATAACGCAGATTCTTAAGGCATTGTTTTGACAGTTACCCAGCCTTACGGCAAAAGGATACACTGTTTGGCTATTCTGTAGTACACGGCCATAGCATATCGGCAATGGCGTAACTCTTTGGGCGGTAACTATAGTGCCACCATTCGGTACTGGTGGGGCGAAAATCATGCTTCTCCATAACCTGCTTTAGTAAGCGACGGTTAGCTAAAACGGAGTCGGGAAGCTGTGTATAATTATGATAGGCCCGGGGACCAAAAAAATCAAAATCGGTTCCCATGTCCAGTTCTTCACCCTCGGCGTTGACGATCGTGAGGTCAACGGCTGCTCCCCGGTTGTGCATGGAGCCTTTCTTTGGATCGGCTACATAGCGGGGGTCGGGTACTTTATCCCAGAGTTTTTGTTGGATAGGTCGTGGACGGTAGCAATCGAAGAACTTCAGGCCCAGGCCTTGTTCCTGCAATTCAGCCTGAATGCTAACCAACGCTTTTGCCACGGCGGGGCGTACAAAACAACGACCACAATCGTACATGGCCTCTTCCACAAAATTGTTAGTAGTGGCGTAACGGAGGTCAAGTACAGCACCGGGCATAACCTGTATCACCTCAGTCCACTGCGTTGTGTCGTAATCAGGAGCGGGGGCCGGGGGTGGCGGCACCGCGTCGGCTACTATGGTCGAATCGGCTACATTGGCACCGGTGGTGGTTTGCTTTTGTACCGGACCGGGGCTACAACTGACGATTAGAAAGCAAATGCCTACCAGGCCATGCAGAATCAGAATTTTAGAATATTCCATTTTTAGGTTAGTTTTGCGTCGGTTTTCAAAGAAATAGATGGAGGATACGCGCACACCCGCCTGGCTGTATGGGCTCATAGGAATACTACTGATCCCCGCCCTACTCATCAACCTGGGGGTAATGACTCTTATTGATGACGAAGGTATCCGTGCTTTAGTGGCTCTGGAAATGGACCTTTCCGGAAATCTTATTACGCCCACCCTACACGGAGAATACTACTATAAAAAGCCGCCCCTGTTCAACTGGATTTTACTGGGTTGGTTTCACCTGACCGGAAAAATTAGTGAATTTACGGCTCGTCTACCAACTGTATTTGCGCTTTTGGGGTATTGTGCTACGATTTATTACTTTTTGCGTAAGCATTACCCGGCAAAGATAGCCTTCCTCAATGCCCTGGTTTTTCTTACCTGTGGACGGGTACTGTTCTGGGACTCCATGCTGGCCTTAATTGATATTACCTTTTCCTGGGTCATCTTTACGTCCTTTATGCTGACGTACCACTTATTTGAACGAAAGCGCTATCTGTCGTTGTTCATTCTTACCTATCTATTGACGGCGATAGGTTTTTTATTGAAAGGGTTGCCAGCCGTGGTCTTTCAGGGAATTACCCTCCTAACCTGGTTCGTATACCGGCGACAATTTAGGGAACTGTTCACCTGGCAGCATATCGTGGGAGGTAGTGTGTTTTTGGTGATCGTCGGGGGCTATTATCTGCTATACGATCAATATAATTCGCTGGAAAATGTTTTTATTACCTTATTTACCGAATCCACTCAACGTACACCCATCGAGTTTGGTGTTTGGAATACCATCCTACACATAATAACCTTTCCGCTGGAGATGGTCTATCATTTTATACCATGGTCTTTACTAGTGATTTATTTTTTTCGCCGCGATATTAAACAGATTATCCTGAGCGACCGCTTCCTGACGTTCAATGTATTGGTATTTTTGACCAATGTACTCGTATACTGGGTTTCACCGGAGGTTTACCCCCGTTATTTACTGATGCTGGCCCCGTTGGTATTTGCTAGTTACCTTCACCTACATCAGCGGCATGTACAGGAAAATTCCTGGCAATACCGCACACTACAGGTTGTTTTTGGAGCCCTGTTAATTTTATTGGCGTTGCTATGGTGGCCACTACCGTTTTTTGAACGTACCGAATTGGTAGAAGGGCGGTGGTGGAAAGCGTGGAGCGTGGCTATGGCCGCTACGGCCTTGTCGGTGGCCTACATTCGCATGAAATCGAACCGGTTTTTAGTACTGGGGGCTTTTTTTCTGGTATTTCGCATAGGCTTCAATTTCTTTGTATTACCTGATCGCAATGCCCATGATTTTGGTGATCAGTGTCGGCAGACATCTATTGTGGTAGGGAAAGAATATGCGGATCGGTCATTATATATTTATGGAGAGGATACCGAGATGCAGCCGACAAACTCTTTTTATCTGACCCAGGCCCGGGGTGCGATTATTCCCCGGATACAGGAGGGACAGGCAACAGAAGGAGACGCTTTGTATATTATATACCCTGAGGAATATCCCAACCTATCGTACGAAAAGGTTGATTCTATTTTAGTGCGACATGGAAAACGAACCTATGATGTAGGACGAATCCGGTCGAAATAAACTCATGACTATGCAGCCCAAAATATCCGTCGTTGTCACGGTCTATAATGAAGAAGAAAATATCAGCCCCCTGGTTGAGCGTATCACTGAGGCCATGCAAGGCTACGATTACGAGATTGTCTATGCTGACGACGGATCAACGGATGGCACCGTGGAAAAGTTGTTTAGTCTCAATCACCCTCGTTTGCGGGTGGTAGAGCTCAAACGCAATTATGGGCAAAGTACGGCGCTGATGGCCGGGATTGATTTTGCCCGGGGAGAGTATATAGCGACTATGGACGGTGATCTGCAAAATGACCCTTCCGACATTCCCAAAATGCTGAAGCTGGCCGAAGAGGGAAAATACGATATGGTCGCGGGCAACCGGGCTAACCGCAAAGACGGTATGTTCCTGCGGAAGGTTCCCAGTAAAATTGCCAATTTCATTATTCGCGAGTTGGGAGGCGTCAAGCTAAAGGATTATGGCTGTGCCCTGAGGGTTATGAAAGCTGATTTGGCTCACGATCTGGGGTTATATGGCGAACTCCACCGGTTCATTCCTTTATTGGCACATTTGGAAGGTGCGCGGTACACGCAGATTGACGTCAAGCACCACGCCCGGCAATTCGGTAAATCCAAATATGGCCTGAACCGCACCTTCAAAGTCGTGAGTGACCTGCTATTGATGCTGTTTTTTAAAAAGTATATGCGTCGGCCAATGCACCTTTTTGGCAACACCGGGTTGTTCTTGATCGCCATTGGTGCCTTGATTAATGCCTATTTGTTAGTGCTTAAAATTATGGGACAGGATATCTGGGGCCGTCCCCTGCTTATTCTGGGGGTACTACTGCTGATTGGTGGCATTCAATTTGTTACCATTGGTATCATTGTGGAAATTCAAATGCGCACTTATTACGAATCCCAGGATAAACGTCCTTACCGCATTCGCAGTATTAAAAATGGTGTGGAGTTAGAGGATGTTAGTGCTTAACTGAAAAATCAATGTCCTATGCCCAAGCGAATCTCCTTACGTCAGGGATTATCGTCTATTTTGTTCTGGTCGATTATCTCCGCAGCATTTATTGGTCCGGGGACGGTGACCATGGCTTCCCGTACCGGAGCCGGCTTCCGGATGCAATTGCTCTGGGCATTGGTGTTTTCCATTCTGGCCACCATAGTTTTACAGGAAGCTGCTGCCCGGTTAACCATTGCTTCGGGGAAAAATTTGGGGGAGATTGTGGCGTTGCGCTTCGCGGGTCGGCGGGCCTCCCGTCTCAAGTGGTTGTTGTTTGGAGCCGTCGTCTTTGGGTGTGCGGCGTATCAGGCGGGGAATCTATTGGGGGCTTTTTCCGGACTGGCGCTATTTGATGACTTTTCGCGCGCCTGGGCTACAGCCGTGCTGGGAGCCGTTTGTTTTGGGTTTCTATGGATTGGTAATTATCAGCTTATCGCCCGGCTGCTGGGATTCGTGGTAGCAGGTATGGGCATCGTTTTCATCGTAGTAGCCCTGCGGGCCGACGTTACCGGAGCTGAATTACTTACCGGAGCAATTACTCCCACTATTCCGGAAGGAGGCGCCCTGTTTGTCGTTGGACTCATTGGTACGACCATTGTTCCGTACAACTTATTTTTAGCTTCGGGTATTTCCCAGGGTCAGGATATGCGGGAGATGCGCCTGGGGCTGGTCCTGGCTATCTTAATCGGCGGACTTATTTCGGTTGCGATTATGATGGTTGGTACGCAGGTTAACGGACCGTTTTCTTTTCCGGCCCTGGCTGAGGCCCTGGAAGAACGACTAGGCGACTGGTCGACCATACTTTTCGGTTTAGGGTTGTTTGCCGCTGGCTTGAGTTCATCCATCACGGCACCCCTGGCCGCAGCCATCACCGCGCGTTCTCTTTTAGGCGGTAACGCCCCGGGCTGGAGTGTCCGCGGAAAGTGGTTTCGTGCGGTGTGGATGGGGGTGCTGGGGTTTGGACTACTCTTTGGCTTACTGGATGTAAAACCTATTCCGGCCATCATTATGGCGCAGGTCATCAACGGAGTACTATTACCTATCATCGCTATTTTCCTCTACGTTGCGGTCAACGATCGCCAACTGCTCGGTCCTGAATATGCCAATAAGTCACTAGCTAATATCTTCATGCTGCTTATTGTGGGGATTACCTGCTTTCTTGGTCTGAACAATATCTGGAAAGCGGTAAATAATACTTTTGGTCTGGGGATGGGGAACGACTTTTCCGTTCTTTGGGTCCTGGGACTGGCCAGTTTACTACTTGTCGTGGTGGTGGGGATACGGGTAGGCCGGTCGCATTGACGATACCAGGGGGAAATGGTATTTTTAAGAGCAAATCAATAAGACCACGGAGGCAAGTCAATCAACCAAACCGGTGCTGCTAGAGGAGGTACTTTCGGAGTCAAGCAGCAACTATGATCGTGGCGGCAAGTCTCACCTGTACCGCACCATTCCTTCACTGGTTGATTATCTGCTGATCGAGCAGGATGCCATGTTGGTTGATTTATTTAGTCGTCGTAAGGGTTCTGACTTATGGAAGATCGAGCGCCACTCCAGCCCGGAAGCGGCAGTATACCTTCCTTCGCTGGATTTCTCTATTTCCCTCAGAGACCTGTACGAAAAGATCGTCTTTCCCGCAGCAGATAAATAAAAATCCCGAATTCCGGCTTTCGCCAAAATTCGGGATGAACCAATATAGTTGATTTTGTCAACTATACTTTAGGTGGTAACTTTTTTCATTTCACCCTGATACTCACCAGCTTGCAGCTTGCCGCGGATAGCGCGGAAGGCAGCGATGGTTTCATTTACGTCCTCTTCGGTGTGGGCGGCCGTCGGAATCAGGCGCAACAGGATCATACCTTTCGGAATAACCGGATAGATTACTGCTGAGCAGAAAATATTGAACTCCTGACGCATATCGTGAATCAGGTTAGTGGCTTCGCTCACACTACCGTGCATGTATACGGGCGTGACACAGCTGCTGGTATTACCCAGATCAAAGCCGGCTTCGCGCAGACCGTTCTGCAGGAGGTTCACATTATGCCACAGTTTATCTTTCAGTTCCGGCCGGGTGCGCAGCAGTTCCAGGCGTTTGAGGTTACCAATTACGAAAGGCATTGGTAGCGACTTGGCAAAAATCTGTGAGCGAACGGTATATTTCAGGTGCGTAATGATATCCGTATCACCGGCTACGAACGCACCAATACTCGCCATAGATTTGGCAAAGGTAGAGAAGTACAGATCTATCTCGTCCTGAACCCCTTGTTCTTCACCGGCGCCGGCACCCGTTTCACCAAGTGTACCGAATCCATGTGCATCGTCGACCAGGAGGCGGAAGTTATACTGCTTTTTATATTCTACGATTTCTTTGAGGATACCCTGTTCACCACGCATACCAAAGACGCCTTCGGTAACGACGAGAATACCACCACCGGTTTCTTCGGCAATGACCTGCGCTTTGGCGATTTGCTTGGCAAAGCTGTTGATGTCATTGTGTTCGAAGGGCAGGCGCTTTCCGAGGTGCATACGGACACCATCATAGATACAGGCGTGATCATCTTTGTCATAGACAACGACATCATGGCGATCAAGTAGCGCATCGATTACGGACATAATGCCCTGGTAACCAAAGTTTAAGAGCATAGCTGACTCTTTCTGAACGAATTCAGCCAGGTTGTTTTCCAACTCTTCGTGGTACTTGGATTCCCCCGACATCATACGCGACCCCATTGGGTAGGCCAGGCCCCAGTCGCGGGCTGCTTCTTCATCGACTTTACGCACTTCGGGATCGTTTCCGAGGCCCAGGTAGTTGTTGACACTCCAGACGATCATTTCTTTACCCATGAAGGTCATACGTCCTCCAAGATCACCTTCCAGTTTAGGAAAGGTATAGTAGCCGTGTGCTTTGTCGGCATATTGCCCGAGTGGGCTTTTGTTTTCCAGTAGTTTCTGAAACAAATCCATTATAAATAGATTTTAGTTTTATTAATCCTGGCACGATGCGCAGGAGCTGCGCAAAGGTAATTGTCTTTCAGGCAATTGCCATGTTTACCAGGTCTTTTTTACATTGGGCTGATTTACCCATTGGCTCCAATTGCGGTTGTAGGTATGTATGGTATTAGTCGTGTTTCCCTTTAGATTTACCAGCGGATAGCCATTATTTACCCATTCAAAAATGCTGCCGTACAAGTTGTAGACGTTGCTATAGCCTCGATCGCGCAATCGGTTGCCGATCTTTTCCGACCGATAACCTACCGAGCAATATAAAACGATGGACGCATCTTTGGGAATGTCATTCAGCGTACTTTCCTGTAAATTACGATAGCCAAGAAAGCGGGCACCGGGAATGTGGCTAACTTCAAACTCTTCTTGCGATCGGGTATCCAGAATGTAGACACTGTCTTGCTGTTCGTGTAACTGTTCCACACTCCATAAAGGCGTACTGAAGCGCAAGAGTCGCTGTAGCCGTTGGTCAAATTCTGGATTTTTTACATTGGGCTTATCTGGTGGAATGTTTTGGGCACACCCAAATGGTAGGACCAGCAGCATAGCATGGAGCAGATGAATGATTCGTTTGTACAAAGAAGGTGTAGGCATAGTCTATAATTCAGTTGGTCCTTGTCCAACCCGGTCTTGTATGATATGTTGGCTTTCGCAAAAAGGTTTGAGCTCTTCGTCAATAAAAGCCTGTATGGCATCAGTGTGCTCGTCGGGGTAGAGCAAGTGTACATTAGGACCGGCGTCAAGGGTAAAATAAAGGGGTGTTTTGTGCGCTTTCCGCCATTGCCGCACCCGCTGTATGATTTCCAGGGTATTGGGGGCCATCAGGATAAATGGCGGGTGAGAAGTCATCATCAGGGCATGCAGCGTAAGGGCTTCGCTTTCCGTGATCCGGCCAAAAGTGGTCAGGTCACCTTCTTTCAGCGCGCGAAATAGAGTGTGTAGGTTTTGTCGAGCCTGTTGATAGCGGTTATTGGCATAGATATTATCGTCCATGAGTTTGTGGCCGGCCCTGCTCGATACCGATTTTTCATCTTTACTGACAATCAGGATGTCATCGTGAAAGGAGTGGAAAACGGGATGGATCTCCTCTTGCATAGGAATACCAAAAAGGTCAGAGGAGCCGTCAATCTCCACGGTTTTCCCCCAGACGGAGGCAATGGGATAAATCGAACGGCAGGCTGAACCCGATCCTAGCCGGGCCAGATAAGATGCTTTTTCCCGGAAGGCATGATCGTCGTCAAGAGTGTCAAAGAACCGTCGTTCCAGGCTGCAGAGGCTCAGGGCCAGTGCACTCATGCTAGAGGCAGAAGAAGCAATACCTGAGGAATGTGGAAAAGAATTCGTAGAATAAACGGTGAAATCAAGCTGTCGCAAAAAAGGAAAGACAGGTACTAGTTTTTCGAAGTACTGTTTTACCTTTTCGGCAAAAGCCGGATTAGGTTGTTTATCAAAAAAGAATTCCAGCGAAATACCCTGATCGGAGCCTTTTTTAGGGCGGTAGTGTACCGTGGTTTCCGTATAGGCTTCCTGCAGCGTAAGGCTGATGGATGGGTTGCGCGGGAGCTGCTCACCGTGCTTACCCCAGTATTTCACCAAAGCAATATTAGAGGGACTGCGCCAGGAAACAGCGTCATCGGTCAAAGCTCCTCGTTCGACCACTAATTTTGGATTTACATATTCCGTCATACGGTATATTTAGTTAGGAACAAAATTACAGAAATTCGCAATCAAATGTTGTGATCTGGATAACATTGACACTATTGTTACTGTGAGGTTGGGCGTAGACGATTTTGCAAGGTGATGGTAGTCAAGGCCCAATCTCCTGGTACAGGGTAAAAGGTAGATGGTATAGGACGTTAAAACATTCCATTGTACCGCTCACGAAATGGTTTGGGGTTTATCCAAATACGGCTAGCGGGTATGTACCCGGCTCAATGGGCTTTGGTGTCCTAAAAACTCATGGATAATCTGGATTAGATATGTCCAGCAAGAAGAGGTTTGTGTTCCCTGTACTTCGCGTGGAGGTGCCTCCTGTTTACTTCATAACTTACAGAGCTTGATTTGCTTTTAAGTTTCTGGCTTTCAGTTTTTTGTAAGCCTTTAACTGGCTTTTATGTTGCGAGTAACGGATTGAGCTATCCCGTTGCAGGCAGTATAAAAAGGAGGCGATGTTCCACGTGGAACATCGCCTCCTTTTTATACTGCTCATCCCCCGCATTAATCTGCCGTATCGATTAGCCACCTGCGGAAATCAGTATAGCTAGTAGACATGCAGGTAGCTTCTTTAGGTAAGGTCTTTAAGCGGGCCAGGCGTTCGGGAACCTCAATGGGGTGATGCAGTATCCGTTCTACGTCCTCCAGGAATTTGGCTGGATGAGCTGTTTCGAGAAGAACGGCCTGATGCTCGGGGTAGGCCTCCAGGTAGTCGTTCATAGCAAGGTAGCCTACTGCTCCGTGCGGATCAATCACGTAGTTGTATTTACGCTCCGTTTCGCGCATGGCTGTTTCTGTTTGGACATCGGTATAGGCATAGCCAAGAATGTGTTGCTGCATATTGTTCCACGTGGAACAATCAGGGCTAAGGAAGAAGTCTTCCATACGGGCAAAGTTGCTGGGGTTGCCAACGTCCATAGCATTCGATAGGGTACGCACACTGGGTTTTGGGGTGAAATCACCTGTATTGAGATAGGTGGGAACTACATCGTTAACATTGGTCGAGGCCACAAAATGGGCCACGGGAAGTCCCATTTTGTGCGCGAATAACCCGGCAGTAAGGTTTCCAAAATTACCGCTGGGCACCACAAAGGAGACCGGCGTTCCTTTGTCGGGCAGTTGTTGATAGGCGGCAAAATAATAAAAAGACTGGGGGATCAAGCGGGCAATGTTAATGGAGTTGGCCGAGCTTAACCGGCGTTTTTGCGTAAGCTCTTCATCCAGGAAGGCTTCTTTTACCAGTGCCTGACAGTCATCAAAGGTGCCATCTACTTCCAGTGCCTGAATGTTGTGTCCCAGGGTCGTGAGTTGCTTTTCTTGTAGGGGACTTACCTTCCCGGAAGGATAGAGGATAACCACCTCGATGCCGGGGGTTTGGTAAAACCCTGCCGCTACGGCACCTCCCGTATCGCCAGAGGTGGCAACAAGGATCGTCAGGTTTTTCTCTTCTCCACGGTTAAAGTAGCTCATTAGTTGGGCCATGAACCGGGCGCCAAAATCCTTAAAGGCCAGTGACGGGCCATGGTAGAGTTCGAGTACATGACGCTGTGTGTCTAGCGTATGTATGGGGGCAGGGAAGGTCAATGCCTGTTGGCAAATCCGTCGCAGGTCGCCCCGGGGAATAGCGTCGCCAATGAGGTTTTTACAGACCTGAAAGCCAATTTCGGATAAATCCATCTCTGGTAGTTGAGCAAAGAAGGATGGGGACAATGCAGGAATTTTTTCGGGCATATACAACCCATTATCTGGCGGGAGTCCCCGCATAACGGCTTCGGAGAGGGAGGCCTGATGGTCCGAATTTCTGGTGCTGTATAGTTTCATGAGGCTATCGTTTTCTTGAGGTTAATCACTCCCCGGGTATTAATGGACGAAACATAAATCTGATTGGTAATGCCAGCGTGATTATACACGGCTTGCAGAGCATGGGCACAGTCCTGGGCCACATCCATGTTGTCGCAAAGTGCAAAAATAGATGGGCCCGCTCCGGAAATGCTACATCCCAGGGCTCCGTTATCTAAGGCTGCTCCTTTCGCTTGCGCAAAATGCGGAATTAGGCGTGCACGCTGCGGCTCGATCCATACATCCTGCAGTGACCGGCGAATCAGATCGTAATCGTTGCGGTACATAGCCGCAACAAAAGCGCCCAGATTTCCCATTTGTTCAATACAGGTCGCCATTGGGACATCCTGGGATAAAATTCCGCGGGCATCTTTGGTCAATACCTGTACGTCGGGATGGATCACTGCCGCACATAAACGCTCCGGTACGGGGAGTGAGAGTACATCAAGGGTTTCATTGGAGCGCGTCAGCGTAAAACCACCAAGCAACGAAGGGGCTACATTATCAGCATGGAAGGCCCCGTCAGCAACCTGTTCGCCTTCCACGGCCGCCCGTAGGCATTCGCGGCGGGTGAGTGGAGCACCAAAGAGCTCATTGATAGCCACCACCGCGCCGGCGGCACTGGCCGCACTGGAGCCTAAACCGGACCCAAAGGGCATCTTTTTATGAATTTCCAGCGCTACCCCTTCATTTTCCTTGCCCAATTGAATCAGGAGCCGCTGCGCTGCGTAGCCGGCCGTATTGCGGGATACATCCAGAGGGAGTTTGCCGTTATCGCCGGTAATACAGGTAATTTGTAGTCCTGAGCCATCCGTCTTACGGGCAACTATCTCATCACCGGGCGCATCCAAAGCAAAACCGAGTAAGTCGTAGCCTACCGCTACGTTGGCTACCGATGCCGGAGCAAAAACGCGTACTTCATTCATCATAATTAGCTCAAATAATTTGCAATGCTGATAATCTCAGCAAAAACACCGGCCGCAGTTACTTCGGCTCCCGCTCCAGGACCCCGGACAACCAAAGGACGCTCCTGATAACGGTCAGTCGTAAAGACAATCATATTGTCGCTGCCGGATAACGTATAAAATGGGTGCTTACGATCAACCGATTCCAGCGCAATACGGGCATCGGTACCATCAAGAGTCGCTACCATGCGCAGAACCTTTTCGTCTTCTTCTGCTTTACGGGCTAAATTCGCAAAGTGGTCGTCTGCTTTTTCCAGCTCGTCGAAAAAGGTCTCCACATCAGCAGCTTCCTGACATGCCTGAGGCAGAATAGGTGTAATGTCGACCTGCTCGGGCTCCAGGGGAATACCCGCCTCACGAGCCAGAATGACCAGCTTACGACGCACGTCAAAACCACCTAAATCCTCGCGTGGATCGGGCTCAGTATATCCTTTTTCGCGAGCTTCCCGCACAATAGCACTGAAGGAGGTGTGGTGATCAAAGTTGTTGAAAATGAACGATAAAGAGCCACTAAGTACGGCTTCTATTTTACAGATACGGTCGCCCGAAGTGGTAAGGTCATTGAGGGTGCCTATGACTGGCAGACCTGCCCCCACATTAGTCTCATAGCGGAAGAGCACCCCGCGTTTACGGGCAATATTCTTCAGGCGCTCGTACTTCAAATAGGCGGATGAAGTGGCAATTTTGTTCGGCGTGGAAATAGAAATACTGGCGTCGAGGATACTCTCATAGTAATCGGTAATCTGATCACTTGCCGTATTATCCACGAATACACTGTTGCTGAGGTTCATTTTATTCATACGATCAGTAAAATCATGTATATTCATGGGCGTATCGCTATCGTCGAGTAGTGTCTTCCAGTGGTCGAGATTAATGCCATCTTCCTGGAAAAGCATTTTGCGGCTGTTGGCCAGGCCAACTACTCGCACTTCCAGAGCCCGGGCGTCCCGCAGGTAATTCGCCTGCGCTTTAATTTGTTCGAGTAAGGTGCTGCCGATTAGTCCAACTCCGACGATAAAGACATGCAATTCGTTGGTGTCAGAAAGGAAAAAGGCTTCGTGTAGCGCATTCAACGCTTTGGCTTCATCATGCCGGTTAATGACCACGGAGATGTTTAGTTCCGAAGAGCCCTGAGCAATGGCAATAGCGTTAATCCCATTTTTACCCATAGCCTGAAATAAACGACCGGAAATCCCCGGTTGATAGCGCATGCGTTCCCCAATGACGGCAACCACCGAGAGGTCATTTTCCAGTTTTACCGGGTCGATAATCCCCATGGACATTTCGTATTCAAAAGCTTTTTCTACGGCCTCCTTGGCCCGGGCAGCCACTTTGGGCTGCACGGCAAAGCTGATAGAATGCTCGGAGGAACCCTGTGTGATTAGGATGATATTGATGTCAGCTTGCGCCAATGCCGAAAAGAGGCGTCCGGCAATTCCGGGTACTCCGAATAACCCACCGCCTTGTAGCGTCAGTAAGGCAATGTGGGGAATAGATGAAATGCCTTTTACCGCCCGCCCGTTGGGGTCGGAGGTGGCCGAAACTTTAGTACCGGGAAATTCAGGATTAAATGTGTTCTTAATGAAAAGCGGAATAGCCTTTTTTAGCGCCGGCTGTAACGTCGGGGGGTAAATTACTTTAGCGCCGAAATGAGACATTTCCATCGCTTCGGCGTAGGTTAGGGAAGGGATGGTAAAGGCTCGCTTTACTTTACGGGGATCGGTTGTCAGTACACCATCAACATCAGTCCATATTTCAATGGCTTCTGCGCCTAATCCGGCAGCTAATAGAGCAGCTGTATAATCGGATCCTCCCCGACCGAGGGTGGTGGTTAAACCTCCTTTTGCTGAAGCAATAAAACCTGTAACCACTTGTACTTCAGGGTTTTGAGAGAAGTGTTCGTTGATTTTGTGATAGGTTAGATCGAAATCAACTGTAGCATTGCCGAAGTACTTATCCGTTTTGATAATCTTACGCGCATCAAGGTAGTTGGCATTGATACCTTGTTGGCGCAGATAGTAGGAGATGATGAAAGCGGCGTTGCGCTCTCCAAAACTCAGCACGTAATCCATGGTACGCGGTGAGGCTTCGCGTACCAGAAAAACACCGTAGAGAAGGTTTTTGAGAACCTCGTGATTATTCTGTAGCTCTTGCAGTACCTGCTCCCGGAATGGATCTTGCAGTAATTCCCGAACCGCATCCAAATGACGATTACTGAACGCTGCAAAGGATTCATAATAGGCTTCCTTACCTTTAGCTGCTAGCGTACTCATTTTCATGAGCGCATCGGTGACCCCACCAAAAGCAGAAAAGACTACAGCAAATTTCTCGCCCCGGGCATAGTATGCTTTTAATATTTCCGCAATTTGAACGATGCGTTCCGGCCGGGCGACCGACGATCCGCCAAATTTCAGTATTTTCATGTTTTGTGTTTGTTTTGCACTTGTTTAATGAACTGATTATCAGTTACTTTGGTTGCTTTTATAGTTTGTAAGCACCCAAGGGGCTTTAGAAAAAATAAGCCCCCATTTAGTTTTGGATTCTAATTCCACTTGAGCGCCGGAAGGTACAAAGGACACCTACCGGGTTCAAGTAAAAAAATGGAGCATTTACGAAGCCTGACCAACCATTTGGAGGCCACTCCTGTCTCACTTGCAAGGTGGAATGAGTGTTCCCCTACTCACTTCTAGTGAGTATCAATTGATGAGGCGCAAGTTAGAATAAAAAAGAAGATTAATCATGTCAGACGCAGTTGCGATCATTGGCGCGGGGCCTGCTGGTTTGAGTACGGCACATTTTTTGGCGAAAGCCGGGATACGCCATATTCTGATCGACCGGGCTAATTTTCCCCGCGATAAGGTCTGTGGCGAATCCTACGATGGAAAAGTATACCATACGCTGCGGCGAATACATACCGACTTGCCACAACGCATGCAGGACCTTGGCATCCTGCGGGCCGACCGTAGGTATCAAATGGTGGTAGACGGAGCCCCTCCCCTGCCGGTCGTCTTTAGCGAGGGGGCCACTCCTCGCCTACAGGGTACTCGCCGGGCATTCGATGACTTTTTATTGCTTGAACTGCTGAAAAAGGGGTTGACCACATGGATGCCCGGTACAAAAGTGAGTCAATACGAATCATCAGCAGCGGGGTGGCGACTCCGGCTCAGCAATGGTGCACGGTTATCCGTTGCGGCGGTAGTCTTTGCGGCGGGAAGCAAGGCTACGAACCCCTTCTTACCCAGGCCCTCGGCGTCAAAGGGGGAGTTGTTGTTTTACCGGATGCACCTGCGCTGCCCGGCTGAGGAAGGGGAAGAAAACGGTATTGAATTTCATTTACAGAACAAGCCGGTTCCGGTCTGTTTGTCCCTCTGCCCGCTCAATGGAGGGATTTATAACGTAGAAGTTGGTATCCGGCGTAGGGATTACCCTGAGCTTGGTCAACCTTTATCGATGTTCCTAGAGAATGCGGTAAGTACGTTAGACGAGAGGTTCCGGAATGCCGAAGAGGTTGGGCGCGGTGCGGGTATCAGCATGCAGCTGCATCGTTATTCAGGTTCCCTGAGTGGTCAGCGTTGGCTGGTGGCTGGATCGGCAGCCGTGCAGGTAAACCCTATCACGGGGATGGGCGTAGGAAATGCTATGCGTATGGGAGAGCTGGCAGCTGAATTGATTGTAGAGCAGTACCAACGGAGCGATTCCTGGTCTCTATTGGCGTATGATGCCCGCGTGCGTCAGGTCCTGCGTCAGGAAATACGCTTTAGTCGCCTGGTAACCTGGCTACAGCATCGACAGCCACTACTGCGCCCGGTAATGCGTGGACTGGCGAGAACGAAACGCGTACAACACTGGCTGCAACAGCCCGATTTGGTGCAGCGTTTTTCCGATCCGGCCTTTTATCGTCGCAAATGAAAGGGTAGCGCTCTTACCCGAGATACCTGGGGCTATACCGCTTACGTAGCAGAATGGGCGTTGCGGCCCCTCGTTACTGGGCTATTTACCTGGTGGAGCGCCGTGTATTGCGTATCTTGCGATTTGCTAAAGGAGTACACAGATATAACGTACTGCGCTTGCGCGTAAAATTAGCAGGCAGGGCGCTATTGGCTGAATTTGGGGCAGCGGAAAGCAGCCGATCAATAGGTGTTCCCTTTACCCGATCACACTCAGGAACACGCTCTTAATCACTATTAGAAAGTATTTTGCATGAGCACCAGGAAAAAAGACACAGCTAAGGACGAGGAGGTACCATTTTTCAAGCGGCCGACAAAGACCATTTTAATCATTTTCACCAGCTTGTGGGCGCTGGCAGCATTTCTCATTTTTGCAGCAGCTACCAATGCGTTCACCGAGCCACTATTCCCCCTTAAGACGCAGTTTTATATCCTGTTTGCCCTGGTGGGGTACAACACCTGGGCGGTCTTCAAACTGTATCGAAACTACTTTATCCACGAGCGGGCCAAGCGGGAAGCAGAGAAACCAACACCTGTTGCCGAGAAGTACTCTGGAAAGAAGAAAAAGAAATGACCTATTTAAACTCCCGGAGGTTAGTCGAGATGCTAAAGTGATTCTGCCCGCCGGCCATATGGTACGTGTAGCGGCCATAGTCTATCCGAAAGCGATTGACTTTAAACCCTACGCCAAAGCTAAAGCCGGCCATACTTCCGTAATTATCTACCGATAATTCGCGACGAATGAGGTGGTTGTACCCCACACGTAGTCGAAAATTATCGTTGGCTCCCAAGAGTAATTCGCCGTTGAAAATGAAGTGTCGAAAGAAGTTGTCGAGGACGGGATTCCCTTCGCTTTCGGCCGGGTCCTGGCCAAGGAATAATGTTCCCTGTTCAGCATTAGGGTCATCATAAAGGATGTTCCAGCGCTGCAAATTGTGGTAGATGATAGAAAACCGAAAGGGCAGATAACGCAATCGTTTGGAAATACCCGCCTGAATTTCAAACGGCATGGGCTCGCGGTTTACTCCATCGTAGGTACTGAGTTGATGACCGGCATTCTGGAAGACAATACTGATGGTGAGGTTGGCCGCGGTGTCGCGATAAACGGCTGCGAAGTCAGCCGCCAGAGCAAAAGAGGTATAACTTTCCAGTTGTGAATTGATCGCTTTCACGTTAACGCCCAGCGTCAGCCGGTCTTCAAAAGTGCGGGCAGCACCCAGCGTCAGCGCGTATTCGCCGGCACGAAACGTACCCTCGTTTTGAAAAAAGGCGTTGGTCCGTTGAAATTCCCCGTAGCTTATATAGCGCAGGCTTCCATGGAAAGTCGTCTTTAGCGATTCCTGGTGATGCCCGTACGCCGCGTAACCATGGGTAATACCGTCTACGTGGAAACTATGGCTAATACCAATTTGCTGATGCATGGCAGGGTTTAGGGCGGCAGGATTGGCGGCGGCCAAATTTATGTCATCGTCCATAACCGTAATCAAGTTGCCACCCAACCCGGCAATACGGGCACTAGCCGGTAGTTGCAGGAAAGAATAGACCTGTTGACCACCAATCTGAGCCTGACTCAGCATGGGAAGAAGCAAAAAAAGCAGTAGTAAACGGTATGCCATAAATTGATCCGGTTATTTCATAGGATCTCCCTTGGGTTCAGACCATACGGTGCGGCAAACGCCACGGTCGCAATCCATCTTTTTCGTCAACTGACCATCGGGGCCAAAGAACAGTAATTCGCCATGCTCAAAATCGCCATCAAGATAGGTTCCTTTTACCTGCACCGCACCATCCTTATCGTACTCGGTAAAGGGACCATTTTCTTTATTATCGGTAAAGGTGACCTCCTCAAATAATTGGCCACTTTCGTAAAAACCTTTCCATACCCCTTCCATCTTATTATCAATATACTGCCCACTAAGCTCTACACGACCATTTGGAAAGTAGGAGCGGTAAGGGCCGGCAAACTGTCCATTTTCGTACGTTTCGACAATTTGTGTATCTCCCTGGGCATAATACAAGATGCGCTGCCCGTGATATTGGTCTTTGCGGTAGGTAGCTTCCTCCAGCAAGTCTCCTCCCTCCGAATATCTTCGATAAGGACCTTCACGGGTATCGGCTTCGCGATCGACAAAATAAACTTCGCGTTCTCCATAGTCGTTGACCTCTTCAATTTTTTTCGTTCCCGGAGGAGCGTCGGGGTCAGTTTGACAAGCTGTTAATAGTATGCCTAGCATCAGGGACCATAGAAAAGGACTTATTCTCATAGATAGACAATTCTATTTCTCCTGAAAAACGCCAAAATATACCGGGCAATTGCTCCGGTTATTACCTTTATGTAGGTACATTTCGAGTCTCTAGGCAGAACCTGGAGATACTGACTACGGCAATGCTGGTTTTTTACCGGCCGGCATACGTCCGATACTTTCGTAGTAAAAGCCATGGTCTTCCATGATTTCGCGATCGTAGAGATTGCGTCCATCAAAGATGACATCGTGAACCAACAATTCCTTCATGACCGCAAAGCTGGGAGTCCGGAATACGCTCCATTCCGTAGCAATCAGAAGAGCATGTGATTCGATTAATGCTTCGTATTGATCTTCGCACAGGATAACGCGATCGCCATAGATAGCGCGCACATTTTCCATGGCTTCGGGGTCAAATGCACGAATAGTCGCACCGGCAGCCAGTAATTCGTCAATGATGTAAAGAGCTGGAGCTTCGCGAATATCGTCGGTATTCGGCTTAAAGGAAAGCCCCCAGATACTTACTGTTTTTCCTTCCAGGCTTCCGCCAAAAAACTTAATCAGACGTCGGCCAAGACCCACCCGCTGTTCGTCATTGACTTGCAGGACGGAGTTCAGGATCTGAAAATCGTAGTTGTATTCGGCAGCAGTTTTGGCTAAAGCCTGAACATCCTTGGGAAAACAGGATCCACCAAAGCCGATACCGGGAAATAAAAAACGCTTGCCAATGCGCGTATCACTACCCATACCACGACGCACCATATCGACATCAGCACCGACGCGTTCGCAGAGGTTGGCAATTTCGTTCATGAACGTTATGCGGGTCGCCAGATAGGAATTGGCGGCATACTTGGTCATCTCTGCGGAGCGCTCATCCATGAACAGGATGGGATTACCTTGCCGTACAAACGGCTCATAAAGTTGGCGCATCACTTTGCGGGCACGCTCGGAGGAGGTGCCAATAACTACCCGATCGGGACGCAGGAAGTCATCGACCGCTACTCCTTCGCGTAGGAATTCGGGGTTGGATACCACGTCAAAAAGTGTATCACTGGTATTGGCGGAAATGGCGGCGTGTACCTTGTCGGAGGTACCTACCGGGACGGTACTTTTATCGACAATAACCTTATAACTCTTAATGATGCGGGATAAGTCTTCGGCTACTCCGAGAATGTAGGAAAGATCCGCTGAGCCATCTTCACCGGGAGGAGTAGGCAGAGCCAGGAAAATCACTTCAGCATCGCGGATTGCTTCGTCTAAGTTAGTGGTGAAATGTAATCTCCCCTGCCGGGTATTTCGCTCGAATAGCACTTCCAGGCCAGGTTCATAAATAGGTACCTCCCCTTCTCGCATACGGCGCACTTTGTTCTCGTCGATGTCAACGCAAGTAACGTTATTGCCTGTTTCAGCAAAACAGGTTCCGGTAACGAGGCCCACGTAGCCTGTACCAACTACAGCAATGTTCATTGGCGTGTATATTTGTGTTATGAATGCAAAAGTACAGCTATTGCCCAGGAAAAAGTAACGGCATTGTTAAAATGTTCTTCCTGATCGATTATTGTTCGTAGTGGCGTATTTTAGGAATCGTCGCTATTTGTGGTGAGGCAGACATCTTTTTGTCCCCGGCCTTCGTTAGCTTAGTAGGGCGTATGAGGAATTAGTAGACGATAAGGTCAATCTCTGGGCTGCGCTCTAAAAAGTACGTTAATGGCTATGCTTCAGAAAGTTAAACAGGTTTTTTACTCTTTTCCCGTGCAGCTGATGGTTTTGCATGTAAGGAGTAATCACTTGTTACTGGGCATGTGGATTTTCCTTGCTGTCATGATTGGCGGCGGCTTTGCTGCTAAGTTTGGTGTGCGCTACCTCTTTCTCGATCCGGAGTACCTGGGGACGAACGGCTTTCAGGCTTTTTTCTTTATGGGGTTAGCGTTTGGTTGTTTCTTTCTCACCTGGAACCTGACGACCTATCTGTTGAGCGCCCATTATTTTCCTTTTCTGGCATCGCTGGCCCATCCTTTTTCAAAATTCTGCCTGAACAATGCCCTGTTACCACTGGCGTTTTCTATATTTTATTTTATCAGCGTCATGGTTTTCCAGGGCGGTTTTAATGGGGCATCCACAGAAGAGTTATTTCGCATTGCCTCCGGATACCTGGCCGGGTTCATTACCCTGCTGTTCTTATACATTGCCTATTTTAGGATGACCAACCGCGATATCCGCTATTTCGAAGAAGGTGTCGCTATCGAGAAAACAGAGAACAGAACGATAGCACCCGGGCACCGGGAGGTGGATGTCGATCAGATCAAGCTCGATCGCAATCGCTGGCGGATAGATACGTACCTCACCGAGTCTATCCGGCCTCGACTGGTGCGTAGCGTGGCGCACTACGACTCCAACTTATTATTGGGTATATTCAAACAGAATCACCTCAATGCCCTCATCATTCAGTTGGTGACCATTATGACACTTATGCTTTTGGGACTGCTCACCGACACCCGCGCTTTTCGTATCCCGGCCGGTGCCAGTCTGTTTTTTCTGTTTAGCATCTGTACTGCGGTCATTGGGGCTGTTTCGTATTGGTTTCACCGGTGGCGGGTTACCATAATAATCCTGCTGCTTTTGGGACTCAATATTATGACTAGCCACGATATTGCTAATTACCGCAATAAAGCGTACGGCCTCGACTACACTACGGAGTCCTCAAACTACACGTACGAACGACTCAGTGCCATTTGCCTGAGCGACCAGGTAGAACGCGATAAAGCAGCGACCCTGACCGCCCTGGAAAATTGGAAAAAGCGGGCCTGGGCACCTCCGGGTGAAAAACCCAAGCTGGTGATTTTTAGCGTAAGCGGCGGCGGGCTGCGATCGGCAACCTGGTCGATGCAGGTGGCCCAACAAGCCGATAGTCTACTCGGCGGGCGATTGATGGATAATACAGCGCTGATCACCGGTGCCTCCGGAGGAATGTTGGGTATGGCTTACTTACGGGAATTATACCTGCGTCACCAACAAGAAGAGATTTCTTCCTACTGGAAGGAACAGTATATTGATGATATTGCCAAGGACCTGCTCAACCCGATTGCGTTTACGCTGGTCGCAAACGACCTTTTTCTGCCATGGACCAAGTTTGAGCAATCCGGGTATCGCTATCATAAGGATCGGGCTTACGTTTTTGAGCGACAGCTCCACGAAAACACTCATTATATGCTCGATAAATCCCTTGCTGATTATCGGGAGCCCGAGGCATCGGGGAAGATTCCTATGCTTTACGTTACCCCGGCAGTGGTAAATGATGCCCGGCGGATGATTGTATCTCCACTTGGTACCTCGTTTATGATGATCGCCCCGGTTGGGACAGAATCGGGCGAAACAGTGGAAGTCGACGCGGTGGATTTTGGCTTGTTATTCCGGGAGCAAGGGGCTGATAGTCTGCGGTTTTCTACCGCCTTGCGCATGAATGCCACCTATCCATACATTTTGCCCAATGTACACTTGCCCAGTAAACCGGAGATTGAAGTTATGGATGCCGGGTTTCGCGACAACTACGGATTGATGTCAGCTACCCGGTTCTTGCAGGTATTTAGAGATTGGATGCTGGAAAATACCGGGGGCGTTGTACTGGTGCAGGTAAGTAGCTCAGAAAAAATTGAAAAGATTGAGCCCAGTAACCGAAAAGGAATAATTAGTTCTTTGATTAATCCTGTCGGTATTGCGGGAAGCTTATTAAGTTTACAGGAGTTTGAGCACGACAATAGTCTGGGCTTTATTTATGATTTGTACGGTAAAGATCATTTTGAATTCGTACGGTTTATGTACCATCCGGGACGCAATAACAAGATTATGGCCTCTATTTCTTTTCACCTTACAGAACGGGAAAAAGAAGTCGTACTGGAAGCTATTGACGAACCGGATAATCAGGCGAGTATGTCCCGTCTGGTTAAGGCCCTTAGCCCAAGGCCCGGAAAAAAAATGAAAGAAGACCAATTTTTAAGCAAAAGCGCAAATTAGATGACCGCGATCGACGCTTCGTACCTGGAAGCAGCCATGACGTTTGATGCCTACATGGCGCTAATTGAAAAGCTACTCAAAAAAGATAGAACGACCGGAGCAAACCAGACTGCTGACATGATTCATTATACGCGCATGAATGTAGTGCGTATGGAACGACTTATGAAAACGGTTCGCCTGACAGAGGAGCTAAAGAATATTCTGGGGCGGCAGGTTCATTCCATCACCTGGCTTACCATCACCGAAGCCTGGTGTGGTGATGCAGCACAGAGTATTCCCGTATGGGAAAGAGCAGCTCGTGAGTCCTATTTTATAAATCACAAGCTCATCCTACGCGACGAGCACCCGCAATTAATAGATGCTTTTCTGACCAACGGTGGGCGATCTATCCCTAAAGTCATTATGCTGGATGGTAATTCCCGGGAAGTTTTGGCCACCTGGGGCCCGCGTCCGGAGGAGGCGCAAATAATATCTAATGAAGGCCGGAGAAAGCTGAAAAGTATTACCGGTGAAGAGGAACGGAGTCAGGCCTATTACGAGTTGCTGACCAGTCTGCAGAAATGGTATGCCCGGGATAAGACAAAAAGTATTCAGCAAGAGATTTGGGAGCTACTCCGGGAAGTGCAGTCCAGGGACTAAAAAAAGGGTAGCCTCCGTTTCTCGTTGCCCTGGCTCCCCATAGCGAGGCGTACTAGACAACAAGAAACGGAGAGAAGCGCTTACCCATCGTAGCTAATACGATAAATTGCGTTGGCGAAGTCATCGGAAACGAGCATGGATCCGTCTGGTAGAAACTCCAGATCAACTGGGCGTCCCCAGGCTTCATCTGCGGCTTCATCGAGCCAACCTTCGGCAAAAGGCTCGTAGGAAATAGCCTCATTGCCATCTAATTTAACCATCATCAAGCGGTAGCCAATCTTTTTTGAGCGGTTCCACGAGCCATGCTCAGCGATCAGGATATGGCCCTGATAGTCGGCTGGAAAAGCTGATGTGGTCACAAACTCGAGGCCGAGCGGCGCGACGTGGGGGCCTAGATTTTGTACCGGAGGGGTAAACTCATCGCAATCGCGCTTATCGCCAAAATCGGGATCGGGTAGGTCACCCTGATGACAATACGGATACCCAAAGTGCATGCCTTCTTTGGGAGCGCGGTTGAGCTCACATGCTGGCTTGTTGTCGCCCAGCCAGTCGCGGCCATTGTCCGTAAACCACAGCTCGTCCGTTTCGGGATGCCAGGTAAAGCCTACCGTATTGCGAATGCCGTGTTGAACGACTTCCATATTGGAACCATCAGGGTCCATACGGGTAATGCTGGCAAATACTTCGTCTTCTGATTCGCAAATATTGCACGGAGCTCCTACTGGTACATACAGTTTATCATCCGGTCCGAAAGCAATGTATTTCCATCCGTGGTGGGTCTCGGTAGGATAGTCGTCGTAAATCACCTCGTAGGTAGGGTCCTCCAGAGAGGATTCAATATCGGGAAATTTCAGAATGCGATTGACCTCCGCCACATACAGGTGGCCATTGCGGAAAGCTACCCCATTCGGCAGAGTTAATTTTTCAGCAAGTAAATATTGCTGGTCAGCTTTCATATCGCCGTTAGTATCGCGCAGGGCGTAGACATTGCCTTCTCCCCGGGTTCCGACAAAGAGGGTACCGTTAGGCGATAAATCCATAGAGCGGGCATTCGTCACATCTTCGGCGTAGACGTTGATGCTAAATCCCGCGGGCAACTGAATGCGGTCAATGGGTAGGTTGGTAGCTGATGCTGCGTCGTTGTTCTCTTTTTTTCCGGGTTTTTCCGGCGGATTAACGTTGCTGCAAGCGCCTAAAACAAAGAGTGATAGAGCGGTTAATAATCGAATATGCTTAATCATTTTTATGTAGTTTGTTCATAATAGATTTATCGTTGCCCATTTTTGCTGGCGGTCTGATAGCTGGGAGTCATTTCGGACAAATACTCGAAAAAGTATGCGGTGTACAGGTCGCGTTGGCCGTATCCGTCTTTTCGGTTTGATGTAAAAAAAGCGGTGTATCCGTCCCGGGCCAATCTGAAATGGGTGTCATCACCGGCGGAATTCACCGGCAATCCTAGGTTATAAGGAGTGGCCCAACGCTCTTGTTCAGTTAAGTATACGGATTTAAAGATGTCAAAACCACCCATACTTTTCTTTTTGTCATTACTGCTAAAGTATAAGGTGCGGCCATCCCGGGCCAGGAAAGGGAAATTTTCGTCGTAAGCGGTGTTGATGTTAGGGCCGAGGTTTTGGGGGGGGGTCCAGCGACCCTGCCGGCGTTCCGTTCGGTACAGGTCATACCCACCGTATCCACCGGGGCGTTTGCTGGCAAAGATCACCACCTTGCCCTGCGAAAAAAATGGTGGAGCTATTCCGGCTACCTGGTCAATAGGACCGAGGAAAGGATTGGTCGATAAGACTTGTCCGCCCTGTCGGAAGCTATCGACTAAGACCTGTCCGTAGTCGAGGGCGTTCCCTTGAAAATAATACATGGAACGTCCGTTGTCGGCAAACCCGAGGATAACTTCGTGACGTGGGCTATTCAGAAAGTAATGCATAGGGCGTACATCTTTCCACACCCCCTGCAGAATCGTGGTATAGTAAATATCGGTGAAATGCCGGCCGTATTGTTTGTCGGGTCTGCCTATCGGATCACGCGGACCGCCGAGGTTGCCGGGCCGGGCAGAAGTGAAGTACAGGCGCCCGGGCCGGGTCAGGCTGGGGATGGGGCCAAATTCGTCATCGGCGGTATTAACCAGGTTCCCCAGATTTTCGGCGTAGGCCAGTGGTTGACGAAACTGTAGGCGTAATCCGTTCGCACAGCGACGTACCGCATCTTGTACCATGGGGCGATTGCGGTGGCGGCGGTCAATATTTTTGAGGTAACTCTTGTAATAATTACCGGCTTCTTCGAATTGGTTTCGCGCATGGTACGTACGACCGAGGTATAGTAAAACTTCTGGAAAAGGGTTTTCGGTGTCAAGTAAATCCTGCAGGTACCGCTCGGCCTCTTCGAGCTGATTGAGGTGATAATAGGAGAGTGCAATCAGAAATCGCCCTTCGGGGTCATTGCGGCGCAATTCCCGCTCGTTAGTCAGCACACTGAGGGCTTCTTCATATTTCCCATTGACATAAAAGTCTTTAGCACGCAGGCGCTTTTCTTCAATACTCCGTTGGGCGGAGAGGGAGGAGCTGAGCAACAGAAAGAGAAAAAGAAATGGGAGCCCGGAATAACTACGCATAATCAAAGCGTTTAGTAGGAAACGAAAAACAGCGCGTGGTTGGTTTACCGGCCAGGTCTTGCTTTCGCAAAAAAGGAGGTGCCGGTTCCGGCGAGAGGTCGGAACCGGCAGCACAATTATATTTTTTGCGTATGGTCGAATGCTTCCAGATAATCACCTATGCGACGCAGGAAGGATCCACCAAGATAGCCATCCACCACGCGATGGTCATAAGATAGCGACAGATAAACCATATGGCGCACCGCTACCAGGTCACCATATTCTGTTTCCACTACGGCCGGCTTCTTACGAATAGCTCCAGTGGCCAGGATAGCTACCTGGGGCTGGTTAATAATGGGGGTACCCATGACATTACCAAACGTACCAACGTTGGTGACGGTAAAGGTGCCACCCTGAATTTCTTCGGGCTTCAGCTTGTTCTGGCGAGCACGGCCAGCCAGGTCATTTACCTGTTTGGTAAGGCCCGTCAGGTTGAGGTGATCGGCATTCTTAATGACCGGTACGATGAGGTTGCCACTAGGCAGAGCGGCGGCCATACCGATATTGATATTTTTCTTGATGACCAGATTATTGCCGTCGACCGACATATTGATGTTGGGGAAATCACGGATAGCTTTGGCGACAGCCTCCAGGAAAATAGGTGTAAATGTGATTTTTTGCCCGTGGCGTTGCTGGAAATTGGTCTTTACTTTGTTGCGCCAGTTCACGATATTCGTTACGTCAACTTCTACGAAAGAGGTGACGTGAGGCGAAGTTTGCTTGGAGCGCACCATATGGTCGGCAATCATGCGGCGCATGCGATCCATTTCTACGATTTCAGTATGTTCACCATTGGCTTCAGCGCCCTGTCCGGTGGTTACCGGGGCAGTTGGCTGCGCTGGTGGAGGTGTGGGTTGTTTCTGTTGTTGAGGAGCCGGTTGTTGCGTCCGGTTCTCGACGTAAGCGAGAATATCTTTTTTAGTGACGCGGCCCTGGGCACCGGTACCTTCGATTTGTTCCAGTTCCTGGAGAGAAATTTGTTCAGCCTGGGCAATATTCCGCACCAGAGGGGAGTAAAAACGGCTTCCACTTCCCGACTCAATAGGCTCAGATGTATCCTTTGCGGTAACGGGTACTTGTGTTGGCTGAGCTGTTTTTTCTTCCTGAGCAGGTTCTTTTTGTTCCGTTTCGGCGGGAGCATGGCCATTGTCATTGGTACTAGCACCAGTGGCAGGCGACGCTTTGGCTTCTTCACCGGCCGTATTGATGATGGCGATCGGTTTACCAACTTCTACGGTGTCGTCGGGCTCGAACATAATCTTTTCAATTGTCCCGGCTACGGGTGAGGGAACTTCGGAGTCCACTTTATCGGTAGCAATTTCTACGATCGTATCGTCCACTTCAACGGTATCACCTTCTTTTTTTACCCAATTGAGGATCGTTGCTTCGATGATACTCTCCCCCATTTTGGGCATCACAAGTTCGAACTTAGCCATGCTTAAATGCTTTAATATTTGGTTGTTATTTGGCCCGCCTCAGGCGGATGGTTTTGTTGGGCAGCCTTATTACAAGGCCTGGCTTTACGCCTGCAAAAATACAATTACTTCGCCGCTCTAGCAAATGAAAGTGAAGTTATGCGAGCACGATTTGGTTCTCCTAATCTTGTGACCCCCAAAATATTAAACGGAGGAGGCCGGATAATGTTGATCTACGAATTTTCGGATTAGGTTGAGTGCGTATATGGTAGCGAACTGAATATTTTTCAGCCGATCTTTTCCAGCTTTCAGCAAAAAGGTCTGAGTCTGTTCCCGGTTACCTACGGCCATCCATATGGTGCCAACCGGCTTGTCGGGGGTGCCACCGGTAGGGCCGGCGATCCCGGAAACGGCTATGGCGATGTCGACCTGGAGTACATTGATGGCTCCGGCTACCATTTCCCGGACCGTTTGCTCACTTACAGCACCATGGGTCGCTAGTGTTTCCGGTTTTACTCCGAGGATTTGCTCTTTAATTTCATTAGAATACGAAACAATGGTACCTTCAAAGTAGGCGGATGAGCCAGAAATACTGGTGAGGCGGTGAGCGATATTGCCCCCGGTACAACTTTCGGCAGTACCCAGGGTAAGGTGCCGTGCCTTAAGCATGTCGCCGAGTACCTCCTCCAGTTGCTGTTGTTCGCGACCGTAGATCAGGTCGGGCAGGAGATCCTCCATTTGCTTGAGGTAGTCATTGAGTTCATGTTCTAGTTGTTCCTGATTTTTCCCACGCCCGGTGAGGCGAAGCCGTACGCGTCCGAGGTTGGGCAGATAGGCAAGCTTGATGTGATCCGGCAGCTGTTCTGCAAAATCTGCCAGGCGGTCGGCGATGCGTGATTCCCCCTCCCCTACCGTAAGCAAGGTGCGGTGGGCAATCGGCTGGCCGGGAAACGTTTTGCGCAGGCGGGGCAATACCTCGTGCTCCATCAGGTACTTCATTTCGTAGGGAACGCCGGGCATAGAAACTAAAACCGTATCCCGGTATGTAAACCACATGCCGGGAGCTGTGCCCATCTTATTCGGTAAAATGGTAGTATTGGCCGGCATATAGCATTGCTCTTTATGGGCCTTTGTGGTGGTCCGGCCCAGGCGTTCAAAAAAGCGCTGAATGCGCTCCCATGTCGGCTCGTGAAAAATCATATCGACTTCCATAAACTGAGCCAATGCTTTCTTGGTCATGTCGTCTTTTGTCGGTCCCAGGCCACCGGTGATTAGTACGATATCGGCTTCGCTGCAGCTTCGCTCCAGTTCTCGCACGATATCGTCAAACTCATCCCCCACGGTAATAATTTTATCAATCTGGGCACCCGCCAGGTTGAGTTCTCGGCCCATCCAGGCCGAATTCGTATCGACAATCTGACCAATTAGGATCTCATCGCCCACCGTAAGAATATGTACATGCATGCCGCTGTGTTTTCGTTTTGCGTAAGCGCAAAACCCGGATCAGGCCTTGCGTTCTAATGTTACATCTTTTATTCCAAAATGTTCCACCCCCATCGAAGTTTGCATGATCAGGTGACCGTGTGGCGAAATGCCAGAGATTGTTCCCCGGAAGGATTCCCCCGAGGTACGCCGATACCAGGCCGGTTGTCGATATAAATAAAGGTGTTGGAGATAAGCACTATCCAAAACGGAAGCGGGATGCTTGCGGAATACTTCGTACCACTTTTCTAAATGCAAAAATAAACTGTTGCGTAGTTCGGTGCGATCATAAGACTTCTGGGTCTCGCGAGCCATAGAAGAAGCACGGGGCATAGTGGAGGGATATTCGCGTTGATTGACGTTAAGGCCGATCCCGGCAATACTGTGCTGAAGCTGTGCACCTTGCAGGCTATTCTGAATCAAAATGCCACAAATTTTTTGGTCATTAAGGTAGATGTCGTTAGGCCATTTTACGAAAGTAGGCGCTCCGGTGGCTTGTGCTACCGTTTCACGTACGGCAAGTGCGGCCATTTTATTGAGTTGAAACTGTCGGGCTGGCGCCAAAAAGTGAGGATAAAAGACAACGCTCAGAGTGAGGTTTTGCCCCGGAGCGCTAATCCAATCATTTCCCATTTGTCCGCGACCGGCCAGTTGGTGATCAGTAGAAATGACGGTGCCCTCAATCACCTCCTGTTGCTGCAGGAGTGATTGCGCATAAGCGTTGGTGGACGATAAGGCTGGGAAGTGCAGAAGAACCTTTCCGACAAAATCGATGTTACTAGGATGCAATGGATTTTTTTTGTACTATTGATATAGCGTTGCTAAGAGCGTATTCGAGGGTTCCTTTTTGATTTTTTTCAAAAGCAGCTCTAGATGTGCTGCCGGTGTGTTTCCGACGAAAAACTTCCCTTTAGAAACGCTTCTTACAGAAAGATAGTTATCCAAATATTTATAAATAAAATTTAGAGGATCTGAGTTTGAATCAACAAGTCAATGTTCAACAAGAGCGTACGCACACTACGGAAGAATTGAACGACCTTATCATTGAAAGCATCCAGGATCTTAAAGGTAAAAACCTCATAAAGCTTGACCTGCGAGACGTGGATGATGCTCCTACCGACTACTTCATTATTTGCGAAGGCGATTCCTTTACCCAAGTCAGAGCCATAGCGGACAATGTGGCCAGGACGCTCAGGAACGAGGCCGCTACTGCTCCCGTGCATATAGAAGGTCAGCGCAGTGCGCAATGGGTTTGTATTGATTACTTCACAACGGTCGTCCACGTTTTCCATCCTGAAAAACGCGAGTTTTACGAATTGGAAGACTTATGGAGTGACGCTTCTATTACAGAATACGAAAGTTTATAGCAGGTTTTAGTCATTTTATCGAAAAAAGACAACGATTAGTGCGCCCCTGCGTTATAGTTAGCAATTGCCACATTGGTAAATCTGCCAGTTGGCTTTCTGTCTTTTCGCAATAGTTAAAGAAAGGTAGTTAATGGAAAACAATAATAACCAAGACAACAATAACCAAAAGGGTAATAACAACAACTCCCGCTTTAATTCTTTCTGGATTTACGGGATTATCGCTTTGGTTATCGTAGGTGCTCAGATTCTGGCATCTTTAACGCCCCAGGCCGAACAGCTCGGTATGGGCGAATTAAAACAAATGGTCGTCAATGGCGACCTAGAAAAGATCGTTGTCGTCAACGAAAAAGATGCGCAAATCTATCTGAAAGAAAGTGCTCTGAGTACCTATGAAGATGCTCAGGAAACCAGCTTTCCAGGTGGAGATCGCTATCACTTCCGGTTGGAGATTGGGTCGGTAGAAACATTTGAAGACCGGCTGGCGGAGTGGCAGGATGAAGCTAATGTCAGCGATCGTATTTATCCAAAATACGAAACGAAGACCAATTATCTATTGCCTATTCTTAGCTGGGTATTACCGCTGCTGATCATTATTTTGATTTGGATCTTTATCATGCGCCGGGTTGGCGGTGGTGCCGGTGGTGCCGGTGCACAGATTTTTAATATCGGTAAATCAAAAGCGGCATTATTCGATCAGAATACCAAAGTAACCGTAACGTTCTCAGACGTGGCTGGACTAGATGAAGCCAAAGAAGAGGTCATGGAGGTTGTCGATTTTCTGAAGAACCCCAAAAAGTATACCTCCCTTGGTGGTAAGATTCCTAAAGGAGTGCTGCTGGTTGGCCCTCCGGGTACAGGGAAGACGCTTTTGGCGAAAGCCGTAGCGGGTGAGGCGGGCGTACCGTTTTTCTCCATCTCTGGTTCTGACTTTGTAGAGATGTTTGTCGGAGTGGGGGCCTCACGAGTGCGCGATCTGTTCAAACAGGCGCGGGAAAAAGCTCCCTGTATTGTATTTATCGACGAGATAGACGCTATTGGCCGGGCCCGTGGCCGCAATAGTATTCAGGGAGGTAACGACGAGCGGGAGAATACCCTCAATCAATTGTTGGTCGAAATGGATGGATTCAGCACCGATAAAGGCGTTATCCTGATGGCCGCAACTAACCGTCCTGATGTATTGGATACAGCACTATTGCGCCCCGGACGTTTTGATCGCCAGATTGGTATCGACCGTCCTGACCTGAATGGTCGCGAAGCGATCTTTAAGGTACACCTTAAAAATATTAAGACTGCTGCGGATATTGATCCGCATGCATTAGCAGAAATGACACCCGGTTTTGCGGGTGCAGATATTGCTAATGTTTGTAATGAGTCGGCATTGGTTGCTGCCCGCCGCAATAAGAAAGCGGTAGATATGGACGATTTCAACTTCGCCCTGGACCGCGTTATCGGTGGCCTGGAGAAAAAGAATAAGTTGATCTCTCCCGATGAAAAGAAAATTATTGCTTACCACGAAGCCGGCCACGCTATTTGTGGATGGTTCCTGGAACATGCTTCTCCCCTGGTGAAGGTCACGATTGTTCCGCGGGGTATTGGTACCCTGGGCTATGCGCAGTATCTTCCCAAAGAAGAATATATTACGCGCACCGAGCAATTGCTCGACCGAATGTGCATGACCTTTGGTGGACGTGCTGCCGAAAAGATCGTCTTTGGCCGTATTTCAACGGGTGCACAAAATGACCTGGATCAGGTGACAAAGATGGCTTACTCCATGGTGACCGCCTTCGGTATGAACGATAAAGTTGGACAGGTATCTTTCTACGGTATGCAGAATGACTCCTTCCAGAAACCATTCTCTGATGGTACAGCTTCTATGATTGATGAGGAAGTTCGTCAGCTCGTAAATTCGCAATACGAGCGCGCTCAGAAAATGCTCGAACAATACCGCGACGAGTTGGAAAAACTGGCACAGGTACTCCTCGAGAAAGAAGTTCTCGTGAAGTCTGATGTGGAGAAACTGATTGGGCCACGCCCATACGAAGGGTATCCGGCCTCAGAAAACGATGTGGAAAATGAAGCTACGGGTGAAGAACCAGCCGGCGATGAGCGCGAAGCTGGAGAATACCCGGAAGAAAAGTAACCTGGTATCCAGTAGCGGGTATCAAGTATAAGAGCAGCGCGGGGCCAAACTCCGCGCTGCTTTTTTATGATTGATTTACCGGCCCCAGCCGACGTTTGATCAGGGGATAGCTCAATACGGCCAGTACGATAATACCAGCCCCCAGATAGAAACCGGTATCGAGTTCTTCGTTCTCATTGAGCAGCAGCCAGGCCAAAAGAATCCCGTAGACTGGTTCGAGGTTGATGGACAAATTGGAGGCAAAGGCCGATATATGCTGTAGCGCCCGCAGGGCCAGTACGTAGGCCAGGGTGGTACAGACCAGAGCCAAAATCAATAAGTATCCCCAATCGATCAGCGTGGGTGGCCAGATATTGAGCGGCTCGCCGGAATAGATGATCCAAATGGGGATAACAACACTGAGGAATAGCCAGGCGCTACTCATTTCTAAGAACGTAATGCTGCGTTCGTCGGATTGGGTGATTAGTCGTTTGTTAAGGGTGGCAAAAAGGGCCGCCAAAAAAGCTGACAATAAGCCTAGCATTAGTCCTTTGATCATGGAAAGGTCGGTAGCGCTGACGATCAGAGCCATACCGGGCACAATGAGCAGGCCGAGCGCCAGCTCGTACCACTTTACGCGCTGACGCATCACAAAGGGCTCTATGAGCGAAGTAAAAAAAGATGTGGTGGCCATCGCAATGACCCCAATGGAGGCATTAGATAGTTTGATTGCTCCGTAGAAGGTCACCCAGTGGATAGCTACGATTACTCCAATTCCCATAAAAGTCAGGATCTTCCGGGGCGGTAGGGTGCGAAACAGGCGTCCCAGGCGAATAATGAAAGCCAGACTGATGCTAGTGAGCAATACCCGCCACCAGACAATAAGTAGAGCCGACAACTGAATCAGATCCCCCAGGATGGCCGTAAAACCAAAAAGGAAAACGGCAATATGTAATTCAAGATAGGCTCTTTGTGTGGGTGTCATGAACTAAATGCTTGCATTAAATATTGTAGGAGTGCAGTCTGTTTCATTGATGGTAAAGCAAAGGTAGGATTCCTGCTCTTTTTTACCGGAATAGGCTAGCTTGATTTTCAATCCTTTTTATCAACCGTTAAATCAATATCATTATGCTGAAAGTAGGTGATAAAGCCCCGGCCTTTACCCTCGTTGCTGACGACAAAAGTGAAGTATCTCTGGATGCCTATCAGGGCAAGAACGTTGTATTGTTATTTTTCCCATTGGCTTTTACCAGTGTCTGTACCGATGAGTTGTGCCATATGCGCGACCATTTGGCGGAATACAACGGGATGGATGCTGATATTCTGGCTGTTTCCGTTGATTCCCCCTTCACGCTGGAACGTTTTAAGCAAGATCAAAAACTAAACTTCCCATTGTTGTCTGATTTTAATAAAGAGGTAAGTCGCTCTTATGGATCCTTGTACGAAGATTTTGTCATGGGGATGAAGGGCGTATCTAAGCGATCAGCCTTTGTAATTGATAAAGACGGAGTTATCCAGTATACCGAAGTTTTGGATAATGCCGGGGATTTGCCGAATTTTGGGAAGGTAAAAGAAACTTTATCCAACCTCAATTAGTTGATGCCAATGTAAGTGGAGCATGGGCTCTGCCGCAAAATCAGTACCAAATGCAATTGTATTACAATACCCTGGAAGAGACGGAAGTGGAAGAAGAAGTCGTAATTGACGAAGAGTTATCCGACCTGGGGATAGGTAATCATGCCCAACTTATTGTATATAACGATGATCACAACACCTTCGACTGGGTCATCGAATCATTCATGGAAGTATTACAGCATACCAATGCCCAGGCCGAGCAACTGGCCATGATGATTCACTTCAAAGGGAAGGCTACGGTGAAAACAGCACCCAAGCGGGTCTTAAAGCCAAAGAAAGATGCCCTGGTCGACCGCGGATTATCCGCCGTAATCGAAGGGGGCGATGACGAAGAAGATTGATTTGGTATTACACGGAAATAAAAAAACCGGACGGCGAATCGCCATCCGGTTTTTTTATAGGAGTGACTGGCTTACTTTGTCTTGAAGTGAACGAGGTCAGCGAATTTCTGAATTCGTTGTTCAATGAGCTCTTCGTTCAACTCTGTCAGGCGTTCGATGCTGAATTTCTCCACGCAGAAGGAGGCCATGGCTGATCCATAGATGACGGCTCGTTTCATATTGTCGAACGACGTATCATCGGTATGCGCGAGGTATCCCATAAAGCCACCGGCAAAGGTATCGCCGGCACCGGTAGGGTCGAAGACATCGGCCAGGGGCAGCGCTGGCGCAAAGAAAATCTGTTCGTCGTTAAAGAGCAGGGCACCGTGCTCTCCTTTTTTGATCACGATATAGCGGGGCCCCATTTCCCGAATGATGGCTGCTGCTCTTACCAGCGAATATTCCTCGGATAACTGCCGGGCCTCCTCATCGTTAATAATAAGAACGTCAATCTGGGTAAGTATTTCTTTCAACTCATCCAGGGCGCTATCCATCCAGAAGTTCATCGTATCCATCCCAATCAGGCTGGGTTTTCCTTCGATCTGTTCCAGCACCCGCTTTTGTACCGCCGGGGTAAGGTTGCCCAGCATAACGTAATCACTATTCTTGTAGCCTTTCGGCAAAATAGGATCAAAATCAGCCAGGACGTTGAGCTGGGTGTCAAGGGTGTCCCGGCCGTTCATATCATTGTGATAACGTCCGGCCCAGAAAAATGACTTTTCTCCTTCGATGGTTTGCAGGCCATCCAGGTTGATGCCCCTGTTTCGCATCATCTGAAGCGTATCTTTGGGAAAATCGTCACCAATTACAGAAACCAGGCGTACCTCGTCGGTCAAATACGAGGCGGCCAGGGTAATATAGGTGGCAGCACCTCCAATGGCCATTTCGGCGTGGCCAAAGGGTGTTTGAATGTCGTCAAAGGCAACTGTGCCAACAGCTAATAAACTCATGTGGAAATTTTATAAAATTTATGCCGACAAATATTGCACATTATTTCCAGAAGCCATAAATTTGCACTCGCCTTTTGCAAGAAAGGGCAATACAAAAGATGCCTCAGTAGCTCAGCTGGTTAGAGCGGCGGACTGTTAATCCGTAGGTCCAAGGTTCAAGTCCTTGCTGAGGCGCTAGAAAGAAGCCTGCAAATCATTGGATTTGCGGGCTTCTTTAGTTGCACCGTCTGTTTTCTCCTTTCCTTTTGTACCTTACTACTTCAGCAAATACCTCCCCTATGCAAACGATTAGTATTATTGGTGGTACCGGACTTGTGGGTAGTGAAGTGGTTCGGGCGGCCGTAGGTTCTTGCGAAGTACATTCCTTTGGACGTCGCAAGCTTGACTGGACAGCGGAAAACCTCCATCAGTATGTAATTGATTTTGCCGCGGTAGAGGAATGGGGGACTCAGCTTACCGGCGATGCTTTTATCTCCTGTTTGGGAACTACCCTGAAAAAGGCGGGAAGTAAAGAAAATCAATACCGTATTGATGTTACATATCAGTTGGAAACAGCTCGTGCGGCTTCAGTCCAGGGAATACGGACCTGCGTCTTGGTTTCTTCGGCGGGGGCAGATGCGTCCTCTAGGTTCTTTTATTCCCGGATAAAAGGAGAATTGGAGGAAGCTGTTAAGCAGTTGCCTTTCGACCATATTGTTATTCTGCAACCGAGCATCTTAGATGGTAATCGAGGAGAAAGCAGACCTGGCGAGCGCATTGGCTTGAGCTTAATGCATCTGCTGGGAAAGTTACCTTTTTTACGTAAGTATCGGCCAATACCGGCCACTACGGTAGCTCAGGCGATTCTGAAGGTCGTGCGGCAGCCACCTGCCGAGCGGGTTACTACCTATGTGCTCGATGACATATTTGCCCTGGCCAAAACCTCAAATAAGCTTTAAATTATTCGCGTTATGCTTTCTTTTTTGCGTAAGCACTTAACCTTGCTTCTGGCTGGTCTATTGTTGGTGTTGGCCTGGCAAGGTCATTGGTTTCAACGGTGGCTTCCTGTCGATCAGCCTCAGGAAATGGCCATTTTACTGTTATTGGGCACCGCTTATTTATGGATTACCGAGCGCCTTCCATTATACGTTACGAGCTTGCTGGTACTGTTGCTCAGCCTTACCTGGTTGCTGCCCAGTATTGAGGCCGCAGGTAAAGATGCCTCGGAAGAGCTGTTCTATCTGGCTTTCTTTGGGGATATTACGCTGCTCTTTCTGGGGGGCTTTGTGTTATCGGCGGCCCTGAACAAGTACGGGTTGGCAAACCGGCTGGCGGATTGGATGCTGCGGCGTACGGGCGATCAGCCGCGCTACGTGTTGTTGGGTATTATTCTGATCTCTTCGGTGTTGTCCATGTGGATGAGCAATACGGCTACGGCAGCTATGATGTTTGCCATCATGACGCCCGTTATTCAGGGTATCCCCGACACCTCGGCTTTCGCCAAAGCGGTTAGTATTGCTATTCCCTTCGCCTGTAACCTGGGGGGATTGGGCACGCCTATCGGTACACCACCTAATGCGATTGCCCTGGATTATCTGAATAAAAGCGGCTTTCAGCTCGGGTTCGCCGAATGGATGCTGCTTAGTGTCCCCTTAATGTTGGTGCTGCTGTTTTTGTTGTGGCTACTGTTGCAACGCCTATTTCCAGCCGGAGATATAGTCCTTGAAATGGAAGAAAAAGACGATAGTCCGTTTTCTCGCCGGCAATACTACGTTATTGCCATTTTTATCTTCGCTGTATTAGGATGGCTAACGTCGGGTATGACGGGGCTTAGTGCTGGTACCATCGGGCTGTTTATTGTTATTTTGACGTTTGGCTCAGGATTGTTGGCCACGAGAGATTTTCGGGCTATTTCCTGGGACATTCTGTTTATGCTGGGCGGTGGGTTATGCCTGGGCGTTGGCTTGAAGGCCAGCGGCCTGACCGCCACTTTGGCGGGGTTGTTGCCTTTAGATCAGGGTTTTCTGGTACTGTTATTGGTGTTGCTGTTTTTAGCAGCCGTCATGACTACGTTCATGAGTAACACGGCCACGGCTAACCTATTAATCCCGATCGCAGTCTCACTTCCGCAAAATCCATTTTTATTTTCCGTAGCTATTGCCATTATGTGTTCATCCTCCATGGCGATGCCGGTGAGTACGCCACCCAACGCAATCGCGTTTGGGTCGGGACTGATTAAGGCCAGTGATATGGTTCGTACCGGATTAATTGTCACTTTACTGGCCCTGGCCGGCACCTTATTGGCCGGATTGTATTATTTTCCCATATTGTCCCTGGGACAATCTTAAAAAGTGGCTATGGAAATTCACCTACAACAATGTCAATCCTGTGGCAAGCGCAACCTGCGCAATATTTTAGTTCGTGAACCTGGAGAAAACGACAAGGTCTATGTACAGTGCCGATCGTGCGATGCCTTTGTGGCCTCTTACACGATCTCACCTATGGGGTATTATCACCACGGGAAGGGCTACGAATCGTTCCTGCGCAGTGTACAGCGTAGTGGTGAATTTATGAGCGGTCGCAATGTGGCTGACGTATATCGCGAACGAGTTGTTAAAGAAGAGCGTCACTTCGAAAAAGTGTTGGAAGCAGTGCAAAAGCGCAACCAACGGCGGTCGGAAAAAGAAGGGGACACCGAAAACAGAAAGTTTAGTTAGGGTTTTTCCCGAAAGGGAGATTCTTGCTGGAGCTCCCGAATGAGCTCCAGGGTGTACAAAATGGAGGCCGTTAGGATAACGATGGATAGGATCATCAGCCCATCATCAATGTTTTGCAGAACAAAAAAGTCGTAGAGCCCGTGTAGGGTGATTGCCATGATTAAGCCTTTGATCAGGTGGCTACGCCGCCGGGGCAGATCAAATTTGGCTTTACCAATATAGTATCCCATCAGTGCGGCAAAGGTGGCGTGAGCGGGCACTGCCGTCAGGGCGCGTACGAGCGTGGTGGCCATATCGTAGCGGTAAGCGTATAAGACATTCTCCAGGGTAGCAAACCCCATCCCAATAAAAGTAGCATAAACAATACCGTCAAGCGGCTCATTAAAAAAGCGCGACCGGTATGGATAGAGTAATAAGGCCACGTACTTAACTAACTCTTCGGTAAAAGCAACCAAAATGAAAGCACTGAAGAGGGTATTCCACAAGCTGCCGTCATCCTTCCAGCCCATGTCATAAAATAGTTCCTGCATTTTCATAACGGGATAAGTGACCGCCACGCCAAGCATAAAGGAGAGCACCAGCGGTAGCCAGTTTTCTTTTTCGTACAGATCCTCCCGGTAGATGAACCAGATAATTAATAATCCGGGCAGGATAGCCATGGCAATTTGGAGGGCAATCATCATGTGGCCTGGAAACTATACGATTGACAAAAAGAAGCAAATTTAGCTATACGCCGTACGCAAACATCCGGAGCTTCCTGCGCTCCCATATGACCAATGCCCTGCAGCAGGTGGATGTCAGCGGTTCCGGGTAAATGTGTTTGTGCGAGAAGCTTTTCGCCCGGGAGCAGGGGGTCTTCCAGTCCCAGCAGAAATTGTATGGGAACCCGGGTATGACGCAGCGTATCCTGATGATCCCGCCGGCCGGCCATGGCGTTGAGCGCATTCTTTACTCCTTCGACAGGGTAGGTGCGTGCCCAGGTGCGAAGTTGCTCCAGCATATAAGGCCTTTCCCGGATGAACGCGGGAGGAAATAATCCCTGATAAAATTCTTTGAGGTAGGGCTCCAGACCATTCCGACTGATAAAATCAATACTTTTTTGGCGTAAGCCTTTCTTTTCGTCTGAATCAGCATAAGGGTGAGAATGGAACAGACTCAAGCCAGCTAGGTCAGTGTCTTTTCTCAGGAGTAGTTCCAATCCCACATATCCGCCCATAGAATGTCCAACGACGACCGGGCGCTGTAAACTCAGTTCCCCGGTCAGTTGGGTTATTATGCGTGCCATGCCGGAAATAGAGAGGCCCTCTACGGGGGCGGAAGCACCAAAGCCCGGCAAATCGGGGGCGACAACGCGGTAGCCGGCGTCAGCAAGAAAGGGCATAAAGGATTGCCACATACGGCTATCCTCGCAAAAACCATGCAGGAGTATGATAGGGGAGCCGCTCCCTGTTTCACGCCAGGACAACTGGTGCGCATCGACTTGGGTCATTTTCATAGGCTAGATTTCGATTTAAAAATACGGGTTACTGGTGGTTAGGCCAAATGCTGGAGCGTATTGTCTATCCATTCGTCGTAGCTGGCCCGCCTGAGATGCCAGTCATAGTGGGCCACTAATTTACTTGTTTCTGAGGTTCGCCGGCGGGTTTTGTCCAGCTCGAGCAATGCCTGCCGCAGCATAGAAAAGCCCTCTTCGACCGACTCGTACAGGCAGGATTTATGCCACTGTACAGTAAGATGTTCTGGATAAGCCAGGCGATTAGGTAATATGGGAAAGCAATTGGCATACATGGCCTCCACGACACTACCGCCAAAAAAATCCTGGATGCCGGTAACCGGCAGAATGTCGGCCTGGCGAAGCCAGCGCACATAGTCGGCCCGTGATTCAGCATAGCCGAAATGTAGGATATGTTCTCGCAGCCGGTCGCGAGCCTCCCCAAAAGCAGGGGGGGACTTGCCGTAAGCTTCGCCCAGGACAACTAAACGAAAGGGAATGCCTTCGTCTTGCAGTCGGTAGCACCAGGAAAAGAATAGCTCAGGGTTTTTGTCGTATTCCCAACGGTGGTTCCACAAGATAATCCCTTCGGTAGCGAGCGGTGGAGCTGCTACATCATCCATGGCGCGCAGGTCGAGGGCCAACGGCAAGATACGTGCTTTGTGCATAAGCTGATCGACCTGTTGGCTTTCCCGGTGGTCGGGGAATTGCCGGAGAAATCCCGGCAGGGCTTCCAGAAAAGAGTGGTGATGGTAGGCAGAGTTAAACGCAATACCATCGGCGGCTAAGGCACTACTGAAATTAATGTATCCATAGGTGTTGTCGCGGCGCAGGTCCACGTCGCGGTCGGTAGGAGACCACGGATAGGTAATCTGATTTTCGTGGAAATAGAGCAGGATGCGACAGCCCACCGCTCGGGTGCGGGTAAGGCCAAGGAAGGTGGCAAGGTCGAGCATATCCGTGGCAACTACGACATCGGGATGCAGGTCGCTTTCCAGCCAGGCGCGGGCCAGCGCGACGGCACCACCGTGCATACGCCATTTCCAATGGCGCCCCGGCAAGGTAAGCAGATGGATGTCGTGGCGGCTATACTTCTGCCAGCTTTGAGCCCACTGTTTGTGGCTTCCGCCAAAAAAAGGCTCTATAAGTAAAACAGTCATACCTGAAAAAACGAATTTTTTATCAAAATATACGATCAGAATAAAGCAGTACTTGCTTTATTTGGCATAAGCAGCATCAGAGAGAGGGCAAGAAGCCGGTTCTTTTTCCTATATTGAGAGCTGTTGAAATAAACTATTTATGTCTGGCTTTTCGCAAACTACACAGCGAACTTACAGTGTTGAAGAACTCGAGCGTGAACTGCACCTTAAGCAGTTGCAGATTAATCGTTTGCTGAATATAACGCAGGCTATTAATAATAATATCTCGGCCAAGGGGCTCTACGAGATGTACCGGTCCTTTTTAAGCTGGGAAATTGGCGTAAGCCGGATGATTCTGTTTGTAAAAAGTGAAGACAACCAATGGGAGTCCGCGACCTCAATTCGCGTACCGGAAGAGAATATCGGGCAGGATGTAGCCGATTTACTCCCCCACTATACCAAACTAAGTAACCTCGACGAACCCGACCACCCCCTGCTTAAGCTTTTTGATCTCGTGATTCCGGTGCGTCATAAGGACGAGCCCATCTCCTACGTGTTTATCGGCGGCTTCAGCGAAGATGAAGACATGTACAACAAAGTACAATTCATCACGACGATCACCAATGTTATTGCCGTAGCCATTGAAAATAAGCGCTTATTCAAGCGCCAACTGGAACAGGAACGCTTAAAACGCGAGATGGAATTGGCGGCAGAGGTACAGCAAATGCTGATTCCCAAAGAGCTGCCGCATACTTCGGAATACGATTTCGATTGCATCTATAAACCCCATCTGAGTGTAGGAGGTGATTACTTTGATTTTATTGAGCGTACGGATAAAAATAAGATTGTATTTTGTGTAGGTGATTTTACCGGAAAAGGACTGGCCGCAGCAATGTTGATGGCTAATTTTCAGGCTAATTTTCACACCCTGATCAACCGCGAGGCTCAATTGGAAGAGTTTGTACACGACCTCAATCGCTCCGTAAATATGATTACGGGCGGGGATCGCTTTATTACCTTTTTTGTCGGGGAGTATGACATTTCCTCCCGGCGCCTTAAATACATCAATGCCGGGCATAATCCGCCAATCCTGGTGACGAGAAATAAGCTTACCGAACTGCGCCAGGGTACCATTATGCTGGGAAGTTATAAAGAGCTGCCCAAGCTTAACATCGGAGAAGAAGAGATTCTCGATGAAGCCATCGTTTTGGCCTATACCGATGGGTTAACCGATGTGCGCAACGAAGCCGGACAAATGTTGGACGAAGAGCTCCTGCAAGACTTCGTCCAGAAGCATTGGCGTAAGCCAGCGGCTGATTTTAACCAGGAGCTTCAGGTCTTTATTGATGCCTACCGGGGTAAGGAGAACTTACCAGACGATTTTACGGTGTTAACCTGTAAATTATACTGCCCCCGGTGTTAGGCGCTATACGTATGGCTTTTTGATTTGGAACCTGATTGCCTGTGGTTGAATTTATACTGGCAACGATGAGGTTTAGGTGCACGGTACTTCGCGCTGTGCTGGGCTCCCAAACCTCATCGGGCCGAGCATATACTCGCTATAAGTGGCCAGGCAAAGCCCACACCACTTCGTGAGCGGTATAGCATGGATAGCGAGGCATCCGGGTATTCCCCTGCATTCGTCCAAAAGTCATTGGATTCTATCCACATAATTCGCTGTTTTGCGTAAAAAGGAACAATTTGTCACCTTGAGTGCGATTTTCGAGTCAAAAGGATTTTGGATTGAAACGCAAATTGGTAAATTGATTAGACAAATAACGGAATGAGAGATAAGAACGTAGCCGGTATATTAGGGTTATTCTTTGGCTGGATTGGAGTACACCGTTTCTACCTGGGACAGGTGGGGCTGGGGATTCTGTACGCCATTTTGGCCATGACCGGTATCTCTTTCATCCTGGGATTAATTGATGCTATCGTCTTTTTTTCCATGGATAAAGACAATTTTGACATAAAGTACAACGCCAAATATTTTGAGGCTGTACCCCGCGAGAAAAGCAATCGTGATTACGAATATGAACGGCGTCGACAGCGTCGTAGTGGACGTGATCACCGGGGAAATTACCGGCAGGAGGAGAAAAGGCGCTCGCGACCGTCTCAACGGCCTAAACCTAAATCGGCGCCGTCACCCCCGCCAGCCCGTCCCCGGTCTAATCCGTATAAGAAAAGCGGTATCGAAAAGTATAAAGAATACGATTACGATGGGGCGATCGAAGACTTTAAGAAAGCCCTGGAGATCAGTCCAAAAGATATTGCGGTGCACTTTAACCTGGCTTGTGCATACTCCCTGAATGAAAAAGCAGATTTGGCTTTTTCACATTTAGATAAGGCTGTACGTCTGGGCTTTGATGATGTAAAGCGGATAAAAGAACACGATGCACTGGCATATTTGCGTATTCAGGATGACTTTGAGGCATTCGAAAAAAATAATTTCCGTTTACCCGAATCAATGGTGGAAGAGCAGTTCCTGGAAGAAAATGCCGGTAAAACTGGTCAGGAACAATTGGAGGATGAAGCAGAAGAGACTTTTGAAGGGTCTAATGATTTGTTAGAACAACTGAATAAACTTAGCGAGTTGCGTAAGAAAGGGTTGCTTACCGAAGAAGAATTCACGCTTCAAAAACGCAAATTACTCAACTGATAAAATATTGTTTTTAACAATTTGGAAACCAACACTTTTTCTTTAATGCTGTTTTCATGCTACATTAAGATTTCGCTCCCAGAAGACTAAACTGCCACAAATGACTGCCGAAGCACTAATCTCAACGTCAATTATCCCCCTTCAGACCTCTGATCGTGGTGAAACAGCACTCGAAATGATGAGCGAGTTCTACATTCGGCATCTACCGATTGTTAATAATCAGCAACTGCTGGGATTGATCTCCGAGGATGATGTGCTTAATTTTGATGTTAACGAGCCGATTGGTTCTTATAGCCTTTCCCTGATTCGCCCCTACGTTTCCTCTCGCGACCATATCTACGAAGTGATGCGTCTGATGTCGGAGCTCAAATTGACCCTCATTCCAGTAGTTGATGACGATCAGAATTACCTGGGGGTGGTGACAATGGAGGACTTACTGCAATACTTTGCGCAGTCTACTTCTTTGTCCGAGCCAGGAAGTATCCTGATTCTGGATGTAGCCCGTCGCGATTATAGCCTCGCTGAAATTGCCCGTCTGGTAGAATCAGAAGGGGCTGCTATCCTCAACGTATTTCTTACCTCTTATCCGGATTCGGCACGTATCAGTGTTACGCTTAAGATCAACCGACAGGAGATTGGTCGTATCCTGGCTACGTTTGAGCGCTTCGAGTATGATATCCGGGCATCCTTCAGTGAAACAGAATTTATGGACTCCCTGAAGGAGCGCTACGACTCCCTTATGACCTACCTGAATGTGTAGCAGCTTTCCTACTCAGCGGCACTGATAGAGAATGGGCTCCTCAACATTCAGACATAATTTCCCTTCGGTAAATCCAAAAACCGGGGTAAAACTCGTTACTTAGAGAGGCGTCCTTTAAGGGCTATTGTCTGGAGGACCTCTGAGTTCTGTTTTTTGTTCCGAACATCACATTCATGCGCATCTTTTTGGTGATATGCTTTCTCTTCGTAGTGGGTATCACCTATACACAATCGGATATCGTTACGATCGATAGTATTATGGTTGAGGGCAATAGACGCACCCTTACCCGTATTGTCCTGCGTGAACTCACACTGCGCAAAGGAGATCGTCTGCCCGTCGCTGAGCTCCCCGGAGAATTAAAGCGTAGTCGGGATTTTTTAATGAATACCCGAATGTTTTCGGACGCCCAGATTACCTATCAAAATTGGGACGGTGCTACTAATCGGATTCACCTCAAGGTCGAGGTACAAGAGGCCTGGTATATTTACCCGTTACCTTATTTTGATTTGGCTGATCGTAGCTTTAACGTCTGGCTAAATGAACATAACGCATCTCTGCAGCGCGTAAATTTCGGTTTGGATTTCACTCATTTAAACCTTACCGGCCGTCGTGATTTACTTAGTGTCAACTTTATTTATGGATATACGCGGCAGTATAGTGTACGCTACCGCCTGCCCTATATTAACCGTCAGCAAACTATTGGCCTGACAGCTCGGGTGGCCTACTTCCGCAATCGGGAATTCAATTACCTGACCGAAGAGAATAAACAGGTGTTTTTCAACGACGAAGACTTGTTTACCAGCATTCGCTTTCTGGGATCGGTGCGGCTGAATTATCGTCCGCAGTTGTTGCGTACCCACAGTGTAGCATTTAGTTTTCACCAAAACCGAATCGATCCCCGGGTAGCAGAAGAACTAAATCCCGATTATTTTCTGAATGGGCGCTCTTTTCAACGCTATGGACGATTGCAGTACCAGTTTAGGTACGACAGTCGCGATGTACGTGGCTATCCGCTTGAGGGCCGTTTATTTGCCGCGCAACTGGAAAAAGACGGTCTGGGTTTTTTTGATGATCGCAATGCCCTGACCTTATCTTCGCAATACTATTTCTTTAAGCCAATCACCGATCGTTGGTTTTTTAATTACTGGGCACGTGGAAAATATTCTCTGATCCGAACTCAGCAACCCTATAATGATAACCGTGCCCTGGGTTTCGGTGGGGATGATATGCGCGGCTACGAATATTATATTGCCGATGGACTCGATATGATCATTGGCTCGGTCGGAATAACCTATAAATTGTGGGATCAGGAAATCAACTTTGGCAAACTCATGCCCTTGGATGCTTTCAAGAGAATGCCTTTTAGGGTATATTTAACGCTTGATGCCAATACAGGCTACGTAAACAACCCTTTCTCTACGGCCAATAATCGCCTTGATAATCGATGGCTATGGGGGGGCGGGCCCGGTATTGATCTGGTTTTCTTTTACGATTTTGCCTTTCAGGTTCAATACAGTATAAACCACCTGGGAGATACCGGTATATTTTTTGAATTTAATACAAATATTTGATGCAGGTCGTCATATACAGCAAACTGGCGAAGGAAAAGGATTTTCCACATATACAACGTCTGTTCGACGCCTTGCACGAAGAGCAAATTATCGCCTACGTTTACGGCCCTTACCTCGATCAACTCAAGGGGCATATTCATTTTCCCGGGCAAGTTGGCGTGTTTGAGGGATATGTCGACTTTTCCATTAAGAAGTTCGACTTCTTTATTGCGCTGGGTGGCGACGGTACGATTCTAAACGCCGTTACGTTGGTTCGCGACGCACCGGTACCTATCGTAGGCATTAACCTGGGACGCCTGGGGTTCCTGGCAAGCATTGAAAAACGACGTATTCCCGAAGCAATAGCCAGCCTGAAAAAAGGACGATACACAATTACGGAACGGGGTCTGATTTATCTGGAGTCTAACCTCCCGTTGTTTGGGGATATTCGCTTTGCCCTCAACGATTGTACCCTGCTGAAGCGGGATACCTCTTCCATGATTACGATCCATACGTTTATTAACGGAGCCTACCTCAACTCGTACTGGGCCGATGGCATTATTGTTGCTACTCCGACGGGCTCCACGGGCTACAGCCTTAGTTGCGGCGGTCCCATTATATTTCCCGACTCGGGCAACTTTGTCATAACCCCGGTAGCGCCGCACAACCTCAATGTCCGGCCCGTAGTCATCTCCGATGATGCGGTCATTTCCTTTGAAGTAGAAGGTCGGGCCGAAAACTTTTTGTGCACGCTGGACTCTCGTTTCGAGACTATCACTTCGGCCCACCACCTTGCTGTACGCAAGAATGATTTTTCAGTGCGCATTGTACAACTTCAAGACTATGGTTTCCTGGAAACTATCCGCGATAAATTGACCTGGGGTATTGATTCACGAAATTAGAGGAGGAGATGCTGGCGACAATCACTGTAGATGGGCAAGTCTTTACCGTTGATCTGGAGAATCCGATCGATATCAGTATTCCCTTGCGCTCAGGAGAGCATAATCCGAACTGTTTCTATGCTCCCCTACCCGAGATATGGCCGGTGCGGGCCGGCGACTTTATAGGACTCGTCGCTGAAGGCGGAGCAGTCAATTTTCGCAACCTGCGGGTAAACCCACACGGCAACGGCACGCATACCGAATGTGTCGGTCATATTACACAAGAGGTCTTTACGATCAACCAATGCTTAAAAAAATTTCATTTTCCGGCTCAATTGGTGAGCATTTACCCGGAAAAAACCGTTACAGGGGATAGAGTAATTACCAGGTCAGGTATTCAGAACGCTTTGCACGGTAAAATACCGCCGGCCGTGGTGGTGCGTACGCAACCAAACGATGCGTGGAAAATGCAGACCAACTACTCCGGGGCGAACCCGCCTTACTTTTTGGCGGAAGCCATAGAATGGCTGGTAGCCCAGGGGGTAGAACACCTGCTCACTGACCTACCCTCGGTGGACAGGGAAGAAGACGGAGGCGCACTGTCGGCACACCGGGCCTTCTGGCAATATCCCGAACAGGTGCGTAAGGAAGCTACCATTACCGAGCTTGTCTATGTACCCAGTGAAATACCGGATGGTGAATACTTGTTAAATCTATTGATCTGCAGCCTTGAGATGGATGCGAGTCCGAGCAAGCCTGTGCTGTACGCTTTAAAATGATAATCTGATGCCACTCTCTCAGTCTACGTATCACTCGCGTCTGTACCGCGATTTTATGTCGATGGATCCCAGGGCTTATCGGGAACGCGTGCGTTTCTTCGAAAAATACGAGGAAAAAATACGTAAGCTAGGGGAAGAAGAGTCTTTCGAAATGCTCCTGGTCTACGTTAATGCCTTATTTGAAATTGGGGCTTACCGCAAGCATTTATTACTAATCGACCACGTAATCGAAGGGGCTATTCGCTATAATATTAGTCAATATGAGGGCGAAGATTTGTTCCAAACATCCCTATTTAAAAAGGCAGCCTCCCTGCACAATACACATCAATTTAAGAAGGCCGATATTATTCTGCGTCAGTTGGTGCGCATGGATCCATACAATAGTATTCCTATTCGGTTCCTAAAGAAATGCATTCGTAGATGCCGGCCGGGGTTATTAAATACGTTCCGCGCCCTTGGCGTATTCATGTTTTTATTGGCAGCGCTGATCATTGCTCTGGAAGTACTTTTTGTGCGACCATTCTACGACATGCATACTGCCCTGGTGGAGACCTCACGTAATACACTGTTTATCCTTGGATGTGTAGTGGTGGCCGGAGGTTTCCTGTACAATCGCTGGTTAGCGGAGCGGGAAGTCGAAAACCTCGTGAGCCGAATGCGTCAGCGCAAGGAAGAGCAGGCGTCGGACGATGCTTTGTGGGTGTAGCGCGCCGTATACTTATTTCAGTACTACTACTCTTTTTACCACAGTTTCGGAACCAATGGTCAGTACCAGGAAATACATCCCTGCGGGCATGGTACTGGTTTCCAATATCTGGTTATGAAAACCTTTCGTCAGGGTTCCTGTCTGTAAGG
>Ga0102940_1000138_pt1 | contig 49842 bp, 42 predicted proteins | sample SalPonR2_C_D1_MG_FD_78215 | JGI IMG/M metagenome (GOLD analysis project Ga0102940, IMG submission 78215) | Salt pond soil microbial communities from South San Francisco under conditions of wetland restoration - Salt Pond MetaG R2_C_D1_MG | ecosystem: Environmental > Aquatic > Marine > Intertidal... | reverse complement strand
GCCCGCTTCAAGGACGGCTACGGTCCGGTCGGCGCATGGTTCCTGCTCTTCAAAGCCAAGGCAACCAACTCCAAGGGCGAAGACTACTGCGTGACCAACCGGGCCATGCTCAAGCCTTACGAAGATCGTGGCTACGCTCACGGCCCGATCATCCCCACCTGCCTGCGGAACCACATGATGCTTCGCGAAATGCGCGAAGGCCGCGGTCCCATCTACATGGACACCGCCACCGCTCTGCAGAACACCTTCAAGGAACTGAACAAGCAGGAACAGAAGCATCTGGAATCCGAAGCTTGGGAAGACTTCCTCGATATGTGTGTCGGTCAGGCCAACCTGTGGGCCGCCATGAACATCAAGCCGGAAGAAGTCGGCTCTGAAATCATGCCCACCGAGCCCTACCTGCTCGGCTCCCACTCCGGTTGCTGCGGTATCTGGGTTTCCGGTCCCGACGAAGAATGGGTTCCCGAAGACTACAAAGTCCGGGCCGACAACGGCAAGATCTACAACCGTATGACCACGGTCAACGGCCTGTTCACCTGTGCTGACGGTGTTGGCGCTTCCGGTCATAAGTTCTCTTCCGGTTCCCATGCTGAAGGCCGCATCGTCGGTAAGCAGATGGTCCGCTGGTACCTGGATCACAAGGATTTCAAACCCGCTCTGAGCCAGACCGCAGAAGAGCTGAAGAATGAAATCTACGCTCCCTGGTACGTGTTCGAAGAGAACAAGGCTGCATCCACCGATCCCGTGGTCAACCCCGCGTTTATCACTCCGCACAACTTCATGATGCGCCTGGTCAAGGCCACTGATGAGTACGGCGGCGGGGTTTCCACCTACTACACCACTTCCGAAAAGCTTCTGGGCACCGGTTTCGCCCTGCTCGACATGCTTGAGGAAGACTCCAAGAAGCTGGCCGCCAGCGATCTGCATGAACTGCTCCGTTGCTGGGAACAGTACCACCGTCTGTGGACTGTCCGCCTGCACATGCAGCACATCGAATTCCGGAAAGAAAGCCGTTACCCCGGCTTCTACTACCGGGCCGACTTCATGGGACTGGACGATTCCAAGTGGAAGTGCTTTGTTAACTCCAAGTACGATCCGGCAAAGGGCGAGACCAAGATCTTCAAGAAGCCCTACGTTCAGATCATCCCCGATCCGTTCCATCCCTAAAGGTTCACTGCAAGCGGCTGCGGGTTATCCCGCAGCCGCTGTTTGCAGTCGAGGTCAGCAGAGAGTGGTCTGAGCCTGATCTATAACAAGCAGAGTACAGGTTATAGCTCAGGCTTGGGCCATTCTTATTATGAAGTGTCATGGCCGCCTTACTAATAGTGTTCTGGGAGGAAGATGATGTCCAACAACAGCATTCTAGTCATCGGTGGGGGATTCAGCGGAATCACCGCCGCCCTTGAGGCTGCAGAAGTCGGCCACGAGGTCTATCTCGTTGAGAAGGCTCCCTTCTTGGGTGGACGCGTGATGCAGCTCAACAAATATTTCCCCAAACTGTGTCCGCCGTCCTGCGGGCTGGAGATTCAATTCCAGCGCATCAAGAAGAATCCGAATGTCAAATTTTTTACCATGGCCGAAGTCGCTGCAGTCTCCGGAGAGGCAGGAAGCTACGAGGTCACCGTCAAGATCAAGCCGCGCCATACGGCTCCCAATAATGTGGACTACTCCAAACTGGCCGAATCCCTGACCGGGGAAACCGAAAATGCGTTCGAATTCGGTCTGGCCTCCCGCAAGCCCCTGTACGTGGATGTCCCCTTTGCTTTCCCGAGCCGATACGCCCTGGACGGGTCCGCCCTGAGCGATTCGGACAGAGCCAAGCTCTCCGCCGACGAGACCATCGATCTCGAGGAACAGGAAAAGGAAATCACCCTGAGCGTGGGCAGCATCGTGGTCGCCACCGGCTGGAAGCCCTACGACGTGACCAAGCTGACCAACCTCGGCGCCGGAGAGATCACCAACTGTATCTCCAATATGCAGATGGAGCGTCTCGCGTCGGCCAACGGCCCCACCAGTGGTCATATCCTGCGTCCCTCCGACGGAAAACCGCCCAAGCGGGTGGCTTTTGTTCAGTGTGCCGGATCCCGGGATGAGAATCATCTCGGTTACTGCTCGTATATCTGCTGTATGGCTTCCTTGAAGCAGGCCGTGTATATGCGGGAACAGTACCCTGATGCTGAAGTGGTCGTCTATTACATCGATCTGCGCACTCCCGGGCGGTACGACAAGTTCGCTGAAAAGGTTCTTGCCGATGACAAGCTCAAGGCGGTCAAGGGCAAGGTGGCCGAAGTGGCCCGGGACAAGGCGAGCGAAGATGTCTGGCTGACCGTGGAAGACGCCATCGAAGGGAACAAGTCCAAGGAGCGGTTCGACATGGTCGTCCTGGCTACCGGGATGCAGCCCAGTCTGGCCGGAACCCCGCTTCCCCTTGATGTGGAAATGGACGAGGAAGGCTTTATCATCGGCGGCGAGGACAAGGGAATTTTCGCGGCGGGATGCGCCAAGCAGCCCCTGGATGTCATGAAGTCGGCTCAGTCCGGTACTGGCGCTGCCATGAAAGCTGTTCAGACAGTGAGAAGGAGGTAGTCAGATGGCCGAAAAAATCGGTTTATATTTCGATGAATCAAGCCTGGGCGGCTTTCTCGATCTGGAGAAAATCGCCGAGAGCGTGAAGAACAAGTGGGGAGACCTGTGTGCGGTCATCGAGACCCATCCCAGGCTGGCCAGTGCCGACGGGAAAGCGAAAATCCAGGCCGCCCTGGATGCCGGGACCATTGACGCGGTCTGCGTCTGCGGTCCTACGCCCCGCGTGGACTGGGAATTTTTTGATTTCGGAGAAAACGTCCTGGTGGATCGGGTCAATCTGCGCGAGCAGTGCGTTCTCAGTTATCTGGATCCGGACGGCAGGGAACTTGTTCTGGGGCAGACCCCGGAAGCCCTGCACGCCATGGCCCTGGACTATGTGAACATGGGCGTGGTCAAGCTGCAGAAGGCCACGGTGCCCGAGGCCGAAATCGTCGAATCCGTCAAGACCATCCTGGTCCTCGGCGGGGGCTGGACCGGGCTGACTTCGGCCCTGGATGCGGCCAAGGCCGGACACGATGTTGTTCTGGTGGAAAAAGAAGCCGCCCTCGGCGGGGCAGCCGCCAAGATGTACAAGACCATCCCCCTGGCCCATCCGTACGAAAAAGCCCACCCCACCGGAGTGGAAGACAAGATCGCCGCTGTTCAGGCGGACGAGCGGATCACGGTTTTCACCTCCGCGAAACTGACCTCCCTGTCCGGAATGCCCGGCAAGTTCGAAGCCGTGGTCTCCGTGAACAAGGAGGAGCAGACGCTTCCCATCGGTTCGGTGATCATCGCTACCGGCTGGACCGCAGGCAGCAACGAATACCTCAAGCCCCTCGGGTACGGCACTCTGAAGAACGTGGTCACGGCCGCGGAATTCGAGGCAATGGCCAAGGCCGGCAGGATCGCCCGTCCTACCGACGGCGAGACCCCGGAAAAGGTTATGTTTCTGCTCGGGTTCGGCGACTCCCTGCTTCCCTTTGCCGAGGCGGAAAAGGCTGCGGCCGAGAATCCCGAAGAGCCGGTAAAGTCCGATGATGACGAAGAAGTGGTCAAGGACAACTTCCATGCGGTCAAGACCTACCGCCACCTGCCCTACACCTCGGAGCTGGCTTCGGTCACTGCCCTGAAACAGGCCAATTACCTGCAGGAATTCTGTCCCCAGGGGCAGTCCTACATCGTGTACGAACACATGATGGTTCCCGGGGTGAACGAGCTGTACTACAAGGCCGCCCAGGACAATCCCGGCGTGATGCTCACCAAGGGATTCGTGGTCGGTGTCCGTGACGGTGGTTCCGGGGATGTGGTCGTGAACATCAAGGATTCTCTGCTCGGCGAAAATATCGAGATCAAGGCGGACATGGTGGTTCTGCCTACGGCCATGGTTCCGACCACGGCCCAGGATTCCGTGCTCAAACTGCAGTACCGGCAGGGACAGGCCTTTCCGGACCTGGAGTTGTTCGACGGATTTGCCGATTCCAATTATATCTGTTTTCCCTACGAGACCCGCCGGACCGGGATTTATGCTGCCGGGTGCGTTCGCCAGCCCATGACCCTGGCCACGGCCGAAGTCGACGCCGCCGGCGCCGCCCTGAAGGCGGTCCAGTGTCTGGAATCATCCAACCGCGGCATGGCCGTGCATCCCCGCTCCGGGGACCGCAGCTATCCCAGGTTCAATCTGCTCCGGTGTACCCAGTGTAAGCGGTGTACGGAAGAGTGTCCCTTCGGAGCCCTGGACGAAGATGAAAAGGGCAATCCGGTGCCCAACGTGTCCCGCTGCCGCCGGTGCGGAACCTGTATGGGTGCATGCCCGGAACGGGTCATCTTCTTCGACGACTACAATGTCGATCAGATCGGTTCCATGATCAAGCAGATCGATGTCCCGGACGAGATCGAGGAGGGCGGTCCCCGCTTCCTGATCCTGGCCTGTGAAAACGATGCCTATCCCGCACTGGATATGGCCGCTATCCGCGGCAAGAAGTGGAGCCCGTATGTCCGCATCATCCCGGTGCGCTGCCTTGGTTCGGTGAACTCCATCTGGATCGCCGACGCCATGTCCAAGGGCAACGACGGCTGCCTGCTTCTCGGGTGTAAATACGGGGAAGACTATCAGTGCCACTTCGTGAAGGGTTCTGAGCTGTGTAACCGTCGTATGGATAATATCGGTGAGACCCTCGGCAAACTCGGTATCGAAACCGAACGCGTCCAGCAGATGCAGGTCGCTATCGACGAGTATGACAAGGTCCCCGGAATGATCGACGAATTCGTTGCAAAGATCACTGAACTGGGCCCCAACCCGTTCAAGGGCTACTAGGAGGAGTCATCCATGTCCAAAGCTACGAGGATCGAGCCTGATCTGCAATTCATTAAGGAATTGCAGGAAGTGGGCGGCGCCGATCTCAAAAAATGTTATCAGTGCGCGACCTGCAGTGTGGCCTGCCCCCTGTCTCCGGCCGACAATCCTTACCCGCGTAAGGAAATGGTCTGGGCCCAGTGGGGACTCAAGGACAAGCTGGTCAGCGATATCGATATCTGGCTGTGCCACAATTGCGGCACCTGTTCCGATCTCTGCCCTCGGGGCGCCAAACCCGGTGACCTCCTGGCCGCGCTGCGGAACATGGCCTACCGGAACCTGGTCAAGCCGACCGCCATCGGCAAGTGGATGAGTTCGGCAGCGTATCTGCCCATCCTGGTCGGGATTCCGGCTGTGATCATCGGCATCATCTGGATGATCCGGGCAGCCATGCTCGGTACCTTTTTCCCGGTCGTGGACGGCGAGATCGTCTACGGGAATCTGTTTCCCGGAGATTTTACCATTGACCCCCTGTTCGGTCTGACCGCCGTGTTCGTGGCCATCAGCTTCGGGGTGGGGATCAAGAATCTCCTGGACGGTTTTAAAAAATCGGTCACGCCGACCTTTGTGGTCGGATACAAGAAACCGAGCCTCAAGGACGCCGTTGTGGCCACCCTCAAGGATGAAATCCTGACCCATAAAAAGTGGAAGGACTGCGGCGAAGAGCCTGGTGACGAAGAAAAGTTCAAGGGCCATCTGACCCTGTTCTACGGATTCGTGGCCTGCTTTATCGTCACCTCCATCGTGGCCGTGTCCCACTGGGGGGGCAAGCTGTTTCACTTTATCGCCCCTCTCGGACATACGCCCATGCCGCTGTGGAGTCCGGTCAAGATTCTGGCCAATATCGGGGCGGTTCTTCTGCTGGTCGGACTGACCTATCTGACCCGGCGCCGTCTTAATCAGGACCCGGACAAGTCCACCTCCTCGTACTATGACTGGTACCTGCTCGGGGTGATCTGGGTCGTGACCCTGACCGGGATTCTTTCCGAGATCTTTCGGTTGGCCGGTGTGGCCCCTCTGGCCTTCACCACCTACTATGTCCATCTGATCTCGGTGTTCATGCTCATCGCCTACCTGCCCTGGTCCAAGCTCGGCCATCTCGTGTATCGGACCACGGCACTCATATATGCGCGGTATGTCGGCCGGTTGCCCATTGAAGAAAACCTTATCGAAGACGATAAAATTTTAGTGATCTAATAGAAGGAGGACACCATGTCGGAAGCTCGGAAAGTTTTTCCCATGACCACTTTTGTTTCGTATCTCAAAGGCGAAAGCGGCGCCGATCTCGGCGAGCTGCTGCAGTACATGACTCAGAAAGAGCTGGATGCGGATTTTATGCCCTTCGCGGCCGCCCTGGCCAAAGCCTGGGTTTATGAACAGCATCCCGAACTGACCCAGCTGTCCGCCGGGCAGATCACTGAACTGGGCGAAAAAGTCTCTATCGCGCCGCTGCCCATGCGGGCCATGGACCAGGTCAACGAAGTGTTCGACACACTGGCCGACTACAAGGCGCAGATCGTGTCCGGGCAGGCCAAGGTTGCCGAGTTGGAAGAGACCGTGGCTGCCAAGGATGCCAAGATCGCCGATCTGGAAAAGAAGGTGAAGGAATTTGAATCCGAGAAGAAGGGTGAAGCGGAACAGCTGTTCGTGACCACCGAAGCTCGCGTTGAAGAATTCACCAGGAAGCTCGAAGAGCTGCTCAAGGAAGTCGACGAAGTGAAAAAGAACGGTGTGGTCGTGGCCGGTGTTGCCGCTGCCGCCGGAGCCGCACCCGCTGCCGAAGCCGCAGCTTCCGGTGCTCCCGCCGAAGAAGGTGCCGGAGACGACTTCGGATTTTCCGGCGGTGGAGCTGATCCTTTTGCCGCTACCGACTGGTAAGCGACTTCCGGTATTCTCCGAATACAAAAAAAGCCCGGCTTCGGCCGGGCTTTTTTTGTGTGTTCCGGGCCCCGGGAAATTCGGATGAGGGAAGCGGAATTCGTTTCGAGAAGCTTGATTTATCCGGCTGCTTTCGCTATACATATTTGTGAAATGCAGGGCTCCCGTTTTTCGGAACTGCTCCGCGCGGGTTCGTGACCGTGCGGATAGGTCCTTTCGTCCATCCCCGGACGATGGAGGAGTCCTGTCCCCGGCCTGCACCGACAGGCACATTCCCCTTACCCGTTGTTCCGTCTCCCCGGGCTGTTCGTCCGTGGTTAGTATGTCGGAATCCCATGTCACCGTATATTGAAAGGAGGCGCTGGATGAAAAGAAGCTTGACCCGATCGATCATGGTCTGCCTGGCCATGTGTATGTTCCTGGGAAGCACGGCATTTGCCGCGGATACCATTAAAATCGGTCTCATGTGCCCCCTGACCGGCTCCTGGGCCAGTGAAGGGCAGGACATGAAGCAGATCGTGGAGCTGCTGGCCGACGAGGTCAACGCTGCCGGAGGGGTCCTGGGCAGGAATGTGGAGATCGTGGTCGGAGATGACTCCGGCGACCCCCGTTCCGCCGCTCTGGCCGCACAGCGGCTGGTGACCCAGGATATCGTGGCCGTCATCGGGACCTACGGATCCTCCATTACCGAGGCCTCTCAGAACATCTACGACGAGTATGAACTGATTCAGGTGGCCACCGGTTCCACGGCCATTCGTCTCACTGAAAAGGGGCTCAAGTATTTTTTCCGCACCTCGCCCCGGGATGACGAGCAGGGCAAGGTCGCGGCCAGGGTGCTGAGCGAGAAAGGGTTCAAGAAGATCGCAGTGCTCCATGACAACACCTCTTATGCCAAGGGGCTGGCCGATGAAACCCAAAAGCTCCTGAAAGCCCAGGGCACGGAGATCGTGTTTTTTGAGGCCCTGACCCCGGGGGAACGGGATTATACCGCTATCCTGACCAAGCTCAAAGGGGCTGACCCCGACGTCATCTTTTTCACCGGGTATTATCCCGAGGCCGGCATGCTGCTGCGCCAGAAAATCGAGATGAAGCTGGACGTGCCCATGATCGGCGGCGACGCCACCAACAACCAGGACCTGGTCAAGATTGCCGGCATGGAAGCTGCCGAGGGATTTTATTTCCTGAGCCCCCCGGTACCTCAGGATCTGGATGCCCCGGCCGCCAAAGACTTCATGGCCGCCTACCGCAAGAAGTACGAGACCGTGCCCGGCTCTGTCTGGTCCGTTCTGGCGGGTGACGCGTTCCGGGTTCTGATTGCCGCCATCGAGAATACCGGCTCGACCAGAAGCGAGGATATGGCCGGGTACATGCATAACACGTTGAAGGATTATCCCGGACTGACCGGCGAGATCTCTTTCAACGCCAAGGGGGACCGGATCGGCGATCTGTACCGTTTGTACCGGATCGATGCGCAGGGACAGTTCGTTCTCCAGCCGTAGCCCGCACCCGAAGGAAAGGATTCATTGTTCCGGGGCGAAGCAGGGTCTTCGCCCCGGACAGTATTTGTCGTGACCGAAGCTCGGCCCGGATGACGTTTTGACCCGGGGCGGGTTTGCGGGTAGTGCACGTCTGCGCATCACCTGTGGCAAGGACCCCCTTTGACCGTCCCTAGGGACGCAATTTTCGGTTTTGGTCCGGACCCGTTATTGCGGGATCCCGACTCGAGGAAACATGGAAGAATTTTTTCAACAGCTGACAAACGGATTGGCCGTGGGGGGGATCTACGCACTGATCGCCCTGGGGTACACCATGGTCTACGGGGTTTTGAAGTTGATCAACTTCGCCCACGGAGACCTGTTCACCATCGGGGCCTATCTCGGCTTGACACTGCTTACCTCTCTGGGACTGGTGGACCGATTCGGTCCTGTGATCGGGGTGCTGCTCCTGGCCGTGATGGTTATGGGGCTTGTGGCCGTGATCGGCGGACTGCTGGAACGGGTGGCCTACCGGCCCCTGCGCACCTCCCCACGACTTTCGGCCGTGGTCTCCGCTCTGGGAGCCTCCATTTTTTTCCAGAATGCGGTCATGCTCATCTACGGGGCCCGCTTTCAGGTCTACCCGCACAATATTCTTCCCAAGGTGATGGTCCCCGTGTTCGGGCTTGAAATTCCGCTGATCCGGATCATGATGTTCGCCACCTCGGTGGTGCTCATGCTCGGGTTGTATTTCTTTATTCAGAAAACCCGTATCGGGACGGCCATTCGGGCCGCGGCCATCGATCAGGGCGCGGCCAAGCTTATGGGGATCAATGTGGACCGGGTTATTCTGATCGTCTTTCTTATCGGTCCGGCCCTTGGCGGGGCAGCCGGGCTCATGGTCGGCCTTTATTACGGGCAGATCAACTTCACCATGGGCTGGGTCTACGGCCTGAAGGCGTTCACCGCGGCCATCCTGGGCGGAATCGGGAACATTCCCGGAGCCATGGTCGGCGGGCTGCTGCTCGGAGTCATCGAAGCCCTGGGCGCGGCGTACATTTCCATTGCCTGGAAGGATGCCATCGCATTCTGTGTTTTGATTCTGATCCTGATCATCAGACCCACCGGCCTGCTTGGGGAACGGGTGGCGGAGAAGGTATGAAAAACGTACGCACCCCTTTGTATCTGGCGTTCGGGCTGGCCATGGCGGTCATGCCCCAGTTTCTGAACATGTACTGGGTCGATGTACTGAACAATGTCGGGCTGTACGCGATTCTGGCCCTGAGCCTGAACCTTATCCTCGGGCACGCCGGTCTGTTTCATATGGGACATGCCGCGTTTTATGCCGTGGGTGCGTATACCACGGCCGTGCTGAACACGACGTACCATATCCCTATTTTGTGGCTGCTGCCGGTCAGCGGCGTGCTGGCCGCCCTGTTTGCCGTGGTCGTGGCCAGGCCCATCATCCATCTGCGCGGGGATTATCTGCTTATCGTGACCATCGGGATCGTGGAGATCGTGCGTATCGCCCTGATCAACAACGTGTTCGGCCTGACCGGCGGGGCCAACGGGATCTTCGGCATCAGCCGCCCGGAGCTGTTCGGCCTGAAGATCAGACGGCCGCATGAGTTTTATTACTATATCTGGATGTTTGCGGCGGTGACCGTGTATCTGTTCCATCGCCTGGAGAACTCCAGGTTCGGTCGGGCCCTGAACTACATCAAGGAAGATGAGGTCGCGGCCCAGGGAAGCGGAATCAACACCGCGCACTATAAACTGATCGCCTTTGTCATAGGAGCGTTCTGGGCCGGGATGGCCGGGAACATCTTCGCTTCCAAGATGACCATCATTTCCCCGGAATCCTTTTCTTTCTGGGAATCGGTCATCCTGTTCACCATCGTCATTCTGGGCGGGTCCGGGTCCATCCGAGGGGTTATCCTGGGCTCTTTTCTCATTATCGGGCTTCCGGAGCTGTTTCGTGGCTTCGCCTCGGCCCGGATGCTTGTTTTCGGGGCGGCCATGATGGCCATGATGGTCTTCAGAACCGAAGGAATCCTGCCCCCGCTGCCCAGGGTGTACCCGTTGGATAAGTTGATTAAGGGAGGGCGGGCATGAGTCTTTTGCAGGTCTCCAATCTGATCAAGACCTTTGGCGGGCTCATGGCTGTGAGCGATGTCTCCTTTGCCGTGGAGGAAGGGTCCATCGTAGGGCTGATCGGCCCCAACGGGGCCGGGAAGACCACGGTATTCAACCTCATTACCGGCAATTATCGTCCGGATTCGGGCCAGGTTCTTTTCGAAGACAGGGAGTTGACCTCTCTGCCCACGCATCGGATCGTCTCTCTGGGCATTTCCCGGACCTTTCAGACCATTCGGCTGTTTCAGAACATGTCCGCCCTGGAGAACGTCCTGGCCGGATGCCATTGTCGTATGGGGAGCGGGTCCCTGGCGGCCATGTTCCGCACGTCGGCTCAACGCCGGGAGGAGCGGGAGGCTCTGGAACTGGCCGTTGCCGAGCTTGAATTCGTGGGGCTCGGGGCCCAGCCCATGCAGCAGGCCAAGAACCTGTCCTACGGCAATCAGCGACTTCTGGAAATCGCCCGGGCCCTGGCCACCCGGCCCCGGTTTCTCATCCTGGACGAGCCGGCCGGGGGCATGAACGACCAGGAAACCCAGGATCTCATCCGGCTCATCCGGGCCGTGCGGGATCGGGGGATCACCGTGCTGCTTATCGAACACGACATGGGGCTGGTCATGAAGGTCTGCGAGCAGCTTCTGGTCCTGGAAAACGGGGCCCTGATCGCTGAGGGAACACCGGAAATCATCAAGGAAGATCCCAGGGTCATCGAGGCCTACCTGGGCACGGACGAGGGGTAGGAAGATGTTGCTGAACATAGAAAATCTGCATGTCAAATACGGCAATGTCGAGGCCCTGCACGGCATCGATCTGCACGTTGAGCAGGGCGAAATCGTGACCATTCTGGGGGCCAATGGTGCCGGCAAGTCCACGACCCTGCTGGCCATCAGCGGGCTTGTGAAAGCCTCCAAAGGATCCATCTCCTTTGACGGCAGCCCCTTGCACACCCTGCCCGCCCACGAGGTCGTCAAGCAGGGAATTGCGCAGTCCCCGGAAGGGAGAAGAGTGTTCTCCACCCTGACCGTGCAGGAAAATCTTAATCTCGGGGCGTTCACATCCAATGACAAGGTCCGGATCCGGAAGTCCCTGGACTGGATCTTCGACCTGTTTCCCCGGCTCAGGGAGCGGCGGAACCAGCTCGCCGGGACATTGAGCGGCGGAGAGCAGCAGATGCTGGCCATCGGCCGGGCTCTGATGACCAGCCCGCGCATTCTGCTTCTGGACGAACCGAGCCTCGGCCTGGCTCCGATTCTGGTGCAGTCCATCTTTGAGACGGTCCGGGAGATCAACCGGTCCGGTGTGACCGTCATTCTTGTGGAGCAGAACGCCCGTGCCGCCCTGAAGCTGGCCTCCCGGGGGTATGTCCTGGAGGTGGGCAATATGGTCCTTGAGGATTCCGCCGCGAATCTGCTGGCCAACGAAGAAGTCCAGCAGGCCTATCTTGGCGGAATGGGATGACCGAAAAGCGTCACTTGACCGGCTGAAAATGAGAAGGAACTCTACAGGTCCCTGTTGTGGGCTTAAGAGGAGTATGCTCCTCCATCGCAGGGGTACAGGATTATCCGGCCTCTGGCCATAATCCCGTTTATCCTTCTACTCCCTGAAATCCCGTGTTTTTTATCCAGGGTGAAGAGTTCCAATGAGAAATCCCCGGTACCGCAAGGTGCCGGGGATTTTTAACATGGTATGCTTGCTGTTATTCGCCCGGGGGCTGAGGAGCCCCCCGGTCGTCCGGCTGCAATTGTTCCAGCTTTGGCCCGGCGGGCAGTTCCTCAACGGCTTCGTTTCTTTCGTGCCTCATTCCGGCTTCTCCCTCCCTCTCACGCAGTTTGAAGAAGGACAGGGTGTCGTGCATGGCTCCGGCCTGTCCCAGGAGTTCCTGGGCCGCGGCTGCGGTCTGCTCGGCATTGGCCGTGTTCTGGACCGTGACCTGTTCGATCTGCTTCAGACCGTTATTGATTTCAAGGATGCGGGCTTCCTGATCTCTGGATGATTCGGAAATCTTCTGGGCCTGGCTTGTGGCCACGGCCACGCCGCGCATGATGGTCTTCAGGGCCTTGTCCGCGTCCATGGTCACGGAACTGCCGTGCTCCACGCTTTTCACGGTCTTCTCGATCAGTTCGGTGGTCTCTCTGGCCGCTGTGGCCGACCTGCCGGCCAGGTTGCGGACCTCTTCGGCGACCACGGCAAATCCCTTGCCGTGCTGTCCTGCCCGGGCCGCCTCCACGGCCGCGTTCAGGGCCAGGAGATTGGTCTGGAAGGCGATTTCGTCGATAACCTTGATGATTTTGGCGATGGAGTGGGCTGTTGTGTCGATTTCTTTCATGGCCTCGACAACGACCTTCATCTGCCTGGTTCCGGCCACACCGTCCTGTCTGGCCCGGTTGGTTGCCTCGGAGGTCTTGACGGCCAGGTCCACGTTCTCCCTGGTCCTGGTTTCGATCTCCTGCATGGAACTGGTGATCTGCTCCAGGGCCGAGGCCTGCTGCGTGGCCCCCTGGGACAGGGACTGACTGGAGTCCGAGACCTCTCCGGCCCCGGCCGCGACCTGGCCCGCGGCATTCTGCACTTCGGCAATGATTCTGCTCAGACTGTGCTGCATGTCGATCAGGGCGGAACCAAGCTGATCCCGGTCCGAAGCCGGAAAAATCGTTTCCGAAAGGTCGCCATCGGCAATACTTCTGGCCAGGGCGGTTTTGTTCTTCAATTCCAGGAGCAGGCTTTGCAGGCCTTCTGCCAGCCGGCCGATCTCATCGTCCCGGCCGGCAACCCGGTCGGAAACAGTATGGGAGAGATCGCCCCGGGCCAGATTCTCCTGCAGCGAGACAGTCTCGCGAATGGGGCGCCCCAGCGCTTTGGCTCCCAGCAGCCCCAGGGCCAGGGCGGCAAGGAGCAGCCCTCCGGAGAGGCCCAGGATTTCGAGCTGAAGCGAGTCCATTTCCGCAGCCACGAGGTTCTGTACATCCTGCGCCTCTTCACGCAGCATTTCGCGCACTTCCTTTCGGGTTGCGTCGATCTCGGCTTGCGTTCCGGTCATGGATTGAAAAGAGCCGGCAATGCGCTCTTCGATCCGGCCGGCAACCGTTTGTTCCAGCTTCTGTTCCAGGTGGGACTCCTGCCAGTGCAGGACTCCCAGAACGCTGAGGGTGCTCAGGGCGACAAGCCCCACGGCCATGACCGCGATTTTAGCTCCGATCTTCATTCGCTCCTCCAGTACATCCGTTCCGATTCGTGGCGATTTCGGGTGTTTTGTAACAGTACGCTTTTGCTGAATACCCGGTAGGTCCCTGCCCGCTATCATGAAATGAAATGTTACGAAAGCCCCGGGATTGCTTCATTATTAGCCGGACAGAGAAGATGTGCATGTGAAAGGAAAGGCCGGAGCAAGAGTGCCCCGGCCTTTTGAACCAGAATGTTTTGAACTCGGGATTAATGATTATACGTCCCAGTCGTCGTCCTCCTCCACGGGTGTGAACCCGCGGCGCATGGTGTTTTCCGTGACCACCCGCGGGTCCATGAACTGGACCAGGTAGTCGTGCCCGCCGGATTTGGATCCGATGCCGGACATTTTGAATCCGCCGAAGGACTGTCGTTCCACGATGGCCCCGGTGGAGCCGCGGTTCAGGTACAGATTGCCGACCCGGAACTGCTCCCTTGCCGTGAGCAGGTTTTTCGGGCTTCTGGAAAAGACCGCTCCGGTCAGGCCGTATCTGGTATCGTTGGCCCATTCGATGGCCTGGTCAAAGGAGTCCACCTTCATGACCGAGAGGACCGGGCCGAAGATCTCCTCCTGGGCCAGACGGTGCTCGGGCCTGATGCCCTCCACAATGGTCAGAGGGACATAAAATCCTTCCTCCGGGACATCGTCCCGGTGCACCACCACATGGCCTTCCTGTCTGGCCAGCTCAATGTATTCCAGAATTTTCTTCTGCGCCGCCTCGTCAACCACCGGCCCCATGTAGTAGGTCGGGTCATCGGCCGGCCCCAGGGCCAGGGAACCAGCTGCCTGCTTGAGCCTGGTCATGAATTTTTCATAGATGGGCGCGACAACGATGACCCGGGAACAGGCCGAACATTTCTGTCCCTGGAAGGCAAAGGCCGAGTAGATGATCTGATGGATGGCCTCATCCAGGTCGGCATCGTCGTCCACGATGATCCCGTTTTTGCCGCCCAGTTCGGCCACCACTTTTTTAATGAATGTCTGCCCGGGCCTTGGCTTGGCCGCCTTTTCGATGATTCGAAGTCCCACATCCATGGATCCGGTGAAGGCGATCATGGACACATCGGGGTGTTCCACCAGGTGGTCGCCCATGACCGAGCCCCGCCCCGGCACATAGTTGAACACGCCGTCGGGGATGCCCGCCTCACGGTAGATCTGCAGCAGGTTGTCGCCGATGACCGAGGATGCTCCGGCCGGCTTGTACAGCACGCAGTTGCCCGTGACCAGGGCGGCCGAGGTCATGCCGCAGCTGATGGCCAGGGGAAAGTTCCACGGGGCGATGACCGCGCAGATCCCTCTGGCCTGGTAGAAGTAGTGGTTCAGTTCTCCGGGCATGTTGCCCATCCGTCTGGGGGAGCCAAGGCGGATCATCTCCCGTCCATAGTACTCCATGAAGTCGATGGCCTCGCCAACGTCGGCATAGGCCTGGTCCCACTGCTTGCCGACCTCGAGAGTCTGCCAGGCCGACAGTTCATAGATGTTTTTACGGGCGATGTCCGCGGCCTTGAACAGGAATTTGGCCCGGTTTTCGGGCAGGGTGTCCCGCCAGGCGGGGAGCGCCGCCCGGGCCGCGTCCACGGCCAGGTCGATGTGTTCGGTTCCGGCCTGGCAGATGCGGCCGATGACCTCGCCCGGTTTGGCCGGGTTCACGGAGACGAGGAGATCGTCGGTCTCCATCTCCCTGCCGTCGATGAACAGAGGGTAGGTCTTTCCGAGCTGAGAGCGCACCCCCGCGACGGCTTTGGGGAACCCTTCCCGCACGTCCCGGCGGGTGAAGTCGGCAAAGGGTTCGTTCTCGATGACCGGGGTGAACGTCCGGCGGGCCTCCTGTTTCCTGTCGTCACGTTCCTTGCGTTCCCGTTCCAGGGTGGTTTCCGGATCTTCAAGAAGCTGCGCGACTTCGGCTTCTTCGGCAAAGCTCTGACGCAGAAAGGATTCGTTGGCCGTGTTTTCCAGCAGTCGCCGGACCAGGTAGGCCATGCCCGGCAGGAGGTCGCCGTAGGGGGCGTAGAGCCGGACCCGCTTGGCCACGTTTTTGAGGCCTTTGCGTACCGGTTCGGCCATGCCGTACAGGACCTGGTATTCGTGCCGGTGGTCGGGAACGGACAGCTCGGCAGCCATCTCCATGACCGCGGAGATGGTCCGGATATTGTGCGAGGCGCAGGCAAAATGGCAGATGTCGTGGTTTTCGAGAATGGTCCTGGCCAGATTTTCATAGGCCGCGTCGCTCTCGGCCTTGATGGAGAAGACCGGAATCTCCCAGCCGTTCTGTTTGGCGATGACGGTCTCGTAGTCCCAGTAGGCTCCTTTGACCAGTCGGATGGAGATGGGCAGGGTCTCGGCCCTGGACCAGGCCAGCAGGTCGTTGAGGTCCTTTTCCGTGTCCTTGAGATAGGCCTGGAGCACGATGCCGATATGGGGGTAGTCCTTGAATTCTTCATGGGAGAGCAGCCTGCGGTAGCACTCCAGGGTGATGTCCTTGAAGGCATACTGTTCCATGTCGATGCGCAGGAACCCGTTCAGTTCCCGGACTTTGCGGGCCAGGGGGAGGAGCCGGTTTACGATGCCGACCACGGATCCTTCGAAATCCCTGGGTGAAGCCTGGGAAAAAAGGGCCGAAGGCTTGACCGAAACATTCACCCGGGGAGCGTGTCCCCAGTCCAGGTCGCCGCCGATGGGCTTCCATTTTTCGTACTCGCCGGCAATGGCCCCGAGCAGCTCGAGGTAGTCGTCCAGGTAGGCCTGGGCCTCCTTTTCGCTGACCGTGGCCTCGCCGAGAATGTCCACGGTAAAGGTGAAATCGTCCTTGCGCAGTTTCTTGAGATTTTTCAGGGCGTCTTTCGTATTTTCCCCGATGATGAACTGCTTGGCCATGTTCTCGATGTTGGAGCGGATGGATTTGGACATCATGCCCGAGGCGAACTTGCCGCCGATGCCGGCGGCTTTGATGCCCCACTGCATGACTTTGGGAATGTCCTGTCCTTCGCCGTTGAAGTATTCTTCGATGTGCCGGTTCAGGGAGTCTCCGGTGTTCAGGTAGGGCAGGACATCCACGAACCGGAACAGCTGGATCTTGAACGCCTCGTTCTGCATGGACCAGTCCATGACCTTGCCTGTCCACCACCCCTTGTTGAAGATGGACGGCGCCTCGCCGCTGATGCTGTCGAAGAAGTCCCTGCCCCGTTGTCTGATGCGCGGTTCGAGAATCGCCTTGTCCATGAAAACCTCCTGAAAAGGGTTGTGTTACTTGCTGTCGTCTTCCCTTATTTGAAGCACGGTGCTTTCCTTGATTGTTCCCAGCACCAGCGTCGTTCTTGTATCCCGGACATGAGAAATTCGCCCGATGGCCTTGAGCAGGTCGGTCAGGGAGTCGGTGTCCGCAACCCGGGCCTTGAGCAGATAATTGAACTCCCCGGCGATATGGTGCACTTCGAGCACTTCCGGAAGTCGGGCCAGGGCGTGCCCGGCATCGGTACACCCGACCAGGTCGTCGGTTTTGACCTGAATGAAGGTGGTCAGGGTCAACCCCACGGTTTTGGGGGCGATGCGGGCCGAATATTGTTCGATGACCCCCTGGCGCTCCAGTTTGCGGACCCGTTCATGTACCCCGGACGGGGCCATGCCCAGGCTGCGGGCCAGATCCGCATTGGAAATACGGCCCTGTTTTTGGAGTATATCCAGTATTTCTTTGTCTTTCTTGTCGATCATTCTCTATCTTCCTGTTTTACGGGAAGATAATTCGATAAAAGCGAAAAAGTCAATAATTTTTAGGAATGGAGGGAAGGGGAGGAGAAGGGCGCGGTAGGCTGGATCAGTAGAGACAGGGCACGCCTTGCCTCTACTGCAGTTCTGCCCAGTCTGCGAATTTATCCGGTATGTGCAGCCGTTTTTGGAGATCAAGCGCAAGGAATCTGCTCCGGTCCTGCTCAAGTCCCGGATTGTCCCCGCCCACATGGTCCAGGATATCGGCGCCCGCTACCGCCGTCACGGGCTGGATTCCTTCCAGAATGCACTCCCATGAGCTGTGGTGCAGGGCGACTGCGCTGACGATGGAGTCGGGCAGCCCCCACAGACCGAGGAGGTAGGCCCCCACTTCCGGGTGGGCAACGCCGAATTCTTTTTTTTCAGCTTCCTGGATGGGGATGTTTTCCGTGCGGGCCAGGTCCAGCACCGCACTGTATTCCCCGGGAAAGTTTGCAGCCAGGATGAGTTTGCCCAGGTCGTGCAGCAGGCCGGTGGTGGTGTCTTCGACAGCCTCTTTGGAAAGTTTTTCGCGGGCCGCGATTTTTCCGGCCAGGCATCCGGTCCGGATGCAGTGGCTGCCGACGGCTTCCAGTCCAAGCAGTGCCGTGGTGTCCTGTTCGAACTGTGTAAAGATTTTTATATTCAAGACCAGGTCCTTGATCGTATTAAACCCAAGGAGAGTGACCGCCTCGGCAGGAGTGGAGATCTGTCTGGGGAGTCCGAAAAATGAGGAATTGATGAGTTGCAGAATTTTGGCGGACATTCCCGGATCTTCGGCGATGATCCTGCCCGCATTGCGCAGAGAACCGTCGGAGGAGGTGACCTCGTTCATCAGTTTCTGATACAGGGAAGGCAGGCTCGGGATGACCTCCATGCGGGAGAGGAGGTCCTGCAGGGGAGCCACCGAAAGTCTGTCCCGCAGGGCGCAGGAGCGGCGGATGACCGCGGTGAGAATCTCGGGGCGACACGGTTTGGCCAGAAACTGATGCGTGTTTCCCAGGGATTTCAGGACCAGCTCCTGGTCACAGTGTCCGGAAAAGATGATCCGGATGATATGCGGGTAGAGTTCCCGGACCCGGGAGATGAGCGCCCAGCCGTCCATACCCGGCATGCGCATGTCCGATACAATGACGTCGAATCTCTTTTGGGCCAGGAGCTCGAGGGCCTGGGAGCCGTTTCCCGTAAATTCCATATCCCATTCGCTACGCATGCTGTGAAGCATTCGGCGCAGCCCCATAAGCAGGCCCTGGTCGTCGTCGACAAAAAGGATTCTGTCTTTCATAACCCGCTCTCCCCGGTCTTATCCCCCATGGGCAGGGTGATGGTGAATGTGGTCCCCTGCCCCGGCAGAGTCTCAACCTCGATTTTCCCGCCGTGCATTTCCGTGATCACCTGCCTGGAGATATGCAGGCCCTGTCCGGTTCCCTTGTCGACCTCCTTGGTGGTGAAGAAGGGGGGGCTTGATTTCATGCGTGATGCCGGGGGCCAGCTGGCCGTGACAGAATGCGGGATACGGCACTGTCCACTTGTTTCATGTCCAGGGGTTTGGTCAGGTAGTCGTCCATTCCGGCTGCGAGGAATCGTTCGCGGTCTCCTGGCATGGCGTGGCCTGTCAGGGCGATGATGGGGATATCTGCGATGCGCTTGAGCTCTTCACCGGTTCTGATGATTCTGGTCGCTTCAATACCGTCCATGATCGGCATCTGGATATCCATGAAGATTAGTTCAACCTGTATATCGAGGAGTTTGTCAACCGCCTCCCTGCCGTTTTCGGCACAGAACACCTGGACGCCCTTCTTTTCAAGCAGGCGCCTGAGGAGAAAGCGGTTGACCCTGTTGTCATCCACGATCAGCACCGAGTCGGGAAAAACAGACTGCGGTTCGGACGGTGCGGCGACCTGACTGCTGACCTTTTTTTGGGGATGGGCCAGTGAAAAGGTAATGGGAAAGTAGAATGTGGTTCCGTCGTCAGGCACGCTGTCCACGATGGGGGTGGTCCCCATCAACTGCAGAAACTTCATGACGATACTGAGGCCGAGACCGGTCCCTTCGATCTGGCGCGGGCTCGCCACATCGGCCTGGGTGAAGGGCTCGAAGAGTGTCCTGAGTTTTTCTTCAGGAATGCCGACTCCTGTATCTGCAACGGAAAACAGGATTCGGCACCGGTCGCTGTCCTGCGAGGGGAGCAGAGAGGTCTCGATGCGGATCTCTCCTTTTGCAGTGAACTTGACGGCATTGCCCACAAGGTTGAACAGGACCTGCCGCAATCGCTGGGCATCTCCGAGAAGTTTCGCAGGAATTCGCGGGTCGTGTTCCACGAGCAGCCGAACATCGTGTTGCCCGGCCAGGGGGGAGAACAGGGTCCGGGTATCGGAAAGCACCTCCCGGAGATCGAAAGGAGCTTCGTTCAGGGTCATTTTGCCGGATTCCAGCCGGGACAGATCCAGGATATCGGTCAGCAGCGCCGTAAGACGCTGGGTGCTGGTGTCGGCAATGTCGACGTATTCGTGCTGCTCTTCGTTAAGGGCGGTTTGCTGCAGCAGTTGGAGCATGCCCAGAATACCGTTGAGCGGGGTCCGGATTTCATGGCTCATCTGGGCCAGAAATTCCGCCTTGGTCCGGGCCGCGACTTCAGCCTGGTTGCGCAGGGAGGACAGAGTTCGGGCATGTTCTTTGAGGTCGTCGTGCTGTCGGGCGTTGCTGAAGGCAAGGCTGAAGATGTCCGTCAGAACATTGAACAGCTGCCGGTAGCTTTCCCTGTGCTCGGGAAAGGTCAGCCGTTCGCACCTGATAAGGGCGAAGGGCTGACCGGCAATGGAGACGGGCAGCCGGAATCCCTGGAACGCGTCGTCCCAGGTGCACTCTCCCGAGGCAAAGAGTGCGGAAATCTGTCCGGGTGACAGAGATTCGGTTTCCGGAAGGGCGTCGGGAAAAGATTCCGATAACGGGACGAACTCGACCCGGTCCGGGGCCATGATCAGGGAGCAGATCGAAAGAATCTTGTCGCGGATACTGTCCATGTCCAGGGTCCGGGCCACATCCTTGATCATGTCCAGGGCCATTGCGGTATCGCTGACCCTGCGACGGGCCTCCCGAAGTTCCTGGTTGAGCCGGTTCTGTTGAACGGTCTGTATCCGGTTCAGAACAACATGCTGGAAAAAATCGAGACCGATGGGGATCGTCTCGACGGGCAAAGCCACGGTGTCGGCAAATTCCTGCAATCGGTCCCGGGAGCAAGGGGAGTCGAGGGTATTTAGAAATATGATCTTTTCGGCACTTTCCCGAAAGAAGTCCTGGAGGTCGCTGGGTTGAAACCCCCATGCCCGGACAATGGATTTCCACCGGGGGAGCCACCCCGAAGAGACGACAAACCCCCGCCGGCTCTGGAAGTGTTCCAGAAGCCGAGGGGGGCAGAGCAGCTCCAGGCACTGGTGCTCGTTACCGAAAAAAGGTCCTGCGGCGGGTGTCGGGGTGCTCGGGATTGCGTTTATGGGGGGCGAGTAACTGCCGAGCACGATGATGTCGGCAGGCGATACTCCTTCGGTTTCGGCTTTGTGGAGTGCGGATTCGAGATGGCTGTTTTTTAAGGCCTGCGGCAGATGGCATTGACATGGAATGGGGATGATTTTCCCATTGTCTCCCTCGGATTCGGGCAGGACTGCCTCAAGCTCTCCAAGAAGCGTGGTGCAGACGATGATTGCAAAATCGTTATGCATTGAGTGAAGGAACGGCTAGAGGGTACCGGCCGAATTCACGGACCGCTTCGGAGATATTTTCAAGTACCTGTTCCGGGACCTGCCAGGGGATTTCCCCATGGCTGTCCGAGAGGATGAATCCCCCTCCCGGGGCGGCCGCGGTGAGTGCCCGGCGCACCTGGCGTCGGCATTCAGGTTTGTCCCAGTGGCGCATGGTGATGCCGTTCAGATTGCCGAGCAGACTCAGCTTTCCGCCGTAGGCGCGTTTCAGTTCCGTCAGGTCTTCGTCCATCCCGACACCGACAATGGCGGTTCCTGTTTCGGGAAGCATTTCGGCCAGGCCAAGGGTGCGCCCGGACGCGAAGTGGGTGGCCGTGGGACCATTGATGGAGGCAAGGGTTCTGCGGGCGATCTGAAATCCGGTCTGCATGTATTTTTCAGGCGGAATGATGGTGGGCGAGGAGACAGGATCAAAATAGCAGATGGCTGTTGCGCCGGCCTCCAGCTGGGCATTGGCCCACTGTGTGCAGAATGCTTCGTTGACCCGCATCAGGTGGGAGAACAGGTCCTCCCGTTCGTGCATGATGTCCAGGTAGCGCTCAAAACCGAGCTGCATCACGGGCAGGGAAAAGGGAGAGACGGCCACGCCGATAATGGGCACGGTGTCGCCGACGTTTTGTTTCAGGGCCGAGATGGCGGCAAGGACTTTCTGAAGACAGGGGGTCTGCCGGACCGGGGGAGGAGTGATGTGCAGAATGTCTTCAAAAGAGCGGACAAGAGGGGCTCCGGAGTTGGGAGGGCCGTCCTCCGGGTAGACGACTTCTCCGCCGAACGCTTCGACCTCGAGGGGCGCGTGAAAAAACGGGTACAGGCAGTCGTGTCCGTATCTGGCCCGCATGCGCAGCTGGCCTTCAACCACATGCTCGGCTTTGGAAAAATACTCCCGAATGCCCATCCCGAGCTCCCGGGCGCCATGCATGGTCAGGAGAAGAAAGAAAGGAACCCGGTCCGCTTCCTTGAAGGACAGGGTGGTCAGCACGCGTTCCATTGCGGTCATGGCGGTCATGCGGGCACCTCCTGCAGCATACGTTTTACCATTTTGACGCATTCCATGGCGTTGTCCGCAGTGGCGTCGGCCCCGACTTCTTCAACAAGGCTCGGGTCGATTCTGAACGGCGCTCCGCCGACAATGATTTTTCCGGTGAATCCGTTTTCCCGAAGGCGTTTTCCTACCGGGCCGACCTTGAGGGCCGACGGAAGCATAAGGGTCGAGATAAGCAGAATGTCCACCCCGTTTTCCAGGGTCTGGTCCACGAGCCGGTCTTCGGTGCAGGTTCCCCAGTCCTGCACCGGGAGGCCGGAGGCTTTCAGGAAAGACAAGACGATCCGTTTTCCCAGCAGGTGGTGGTCGTTCAGGACCGCGATGGCAAGTCGTGACTGCGACAGGGGGGCGTCGTCGGTGTGCGGAAAGTACGGGGACATGAGTTCCTCGCAGATCCGGCCGCTCATGTAGACTTGAGAGAGGGCGGCCTCTCCCCGTTCCCAGGATGCTCCGATATTGTCCAGAGCCGTGACCACTATTTTTTCCAGAGCATCCATGGAGGGCGGATTTCCCACGGCTCTGGACAATACGTCCGTGGCGATCTGCCTGTCTCCCCCCAGCAGGGCTTCCTGAAAGTTATGGGCAAGAGCGGTTTCCATTGTTGTTTTCCCTCGAAAATGACAGATGTGGATGGAGTACGACAACAATCCGGTATTATTGATCTATTTTCCTCTGCGGATGTATCCTTATTTTTGAACGAATGTAAATCGCTTTGTAGGAGGCGTTCGAGGGGATATTTTAATAATATATTGATTTTAAAATATTTTTTTTGATAAAGAGCAAGGAATATAATGTGTTATGCCTGACAGGGCGACATATGTGCAGGGATGCTTCGGGTGAAGTGTCCGGCCGGGAGCGCGGCGACCGAGGTGAGTCTCCGGGAAACCGTCACCTTCTCCGTTGTTTCTTTGGTTCTGCATCCGGAGTCAGAGCCACGGCCGCCATCAGAGCCGCGAAGACCAGTATGCCCAGAGCCACGCCGACATACATGGCCTGGCGAATAATGTTGCCGGTGCCGTATATGGGCGGTGGCGCTGTGACCTTGAGGGTGGCGGTGTGCTCCATGTCCTGATTGGAATCGAACCAGGCCGCGGTGAACAGGTAGTGCTCCCATTGTCTGGTGACGGGACGCTCCTGCTGGGAGGTGATGGAGAACAACCCGTTTTCGTTTGTGGTCATGTCCATTGTACGGTCGTCAGATGTATGGACTGTGACCGGGCAGTCTGCAAGGGGGCGGCCCATGTAGAGCACCTTGAGCACGAACTGCCAGGAGGCCGGCTTGAACAGTCCCTGTTTGGGGATGGTGCCAACCGGAATGATTTCAAGGGGAATCTCTTCAATGGAGAGCGTCAGGGCCTGACTCCCTTCCGGAGTGGTGCACGGGTTGCGGTCCGCAATGATCGCCTTGGGATAGATGGTTGTCCCAGGAGTGACGGAGGAGCCGGAAACCTGCTCCTCCTCTCCCCGGTACCGGGCCCCGAGGAGGGTGATTTTTCCATGGGGCCGGGGGGCGGGAGGAACGGTGTAGCTGTTCTTTTTCGGCAGCAGGGGAACTGCGGCGGTACCTGGCAGCGTGTGTCTGACCCAGGAGAAAAGGCGGGTGTTGTCTGCCGTATCCTGTGCCGAAAATGATTGATGGTCTTTAAATGGGGTCCCGAAATGCAGGGTGGCGATCCAGGCGTCGGTCGGGGCGGTGTCGGTCGATTGCCCCTGAGGATTGTGCAGGGACCACCAAAGCAGCCCCGGTTGCAGGTCGCTCCCGGCTGCAGGAAGGACCGAGGTGAAGAGGATCAGGAGGACCGGGATGAATATGCGCATCATGAGCCGTGGTGTTGATTTTGAGAAGCCGCCGGGATGTCCGGCAGGGTGAAGAATGTATTATTTTCGGCTATCCAAGGGCATGGGAAGAGTCAATGTCCGTGAACCCCGATGGGGAAGATTTCGGAGAGAATGATGGGAACGATGCAGGAGTATGGGCAGGACCTTGAGGGGGAGCTTCACAGGCTCCGCAGACGGTGTGAGGAACTCGAGGCCAGGCTGGCGCGAACCGAAGCCCGGACGCGGGTTCTGGTGGAGGATTGTCCCGTAGGGATTTTTTATGATGATCCCGGGGACAAGTGCATTTATGTGAATCAGACCTTCTGTTCCATGATGGGGCTCAGTTCGGAACAGGCCCTGGGGGACGGGTGGGCCGACGTGGTGTATCCGGATGACAGGGAACGGCTTCTGGCGGAACGGCACCGGGCCGTGGCTGCGGATGATGATGTGTTTCAGTGTGAGTACCGCTTTCGACGCCCTGACGGAGGGATCGGTTGGGTGGTGGAGCAGACGAAATCCGTTCGGGACGGATCCGGCGAACTGCTCGGGTATGTGGGCACCGTGGTCGATGTCACGGCCAGACACAACCGGGAGCGGGCTGCAGTCAGGGCGCGGGATATGCTGCAGGACCGGGTTCGGGAGCGGTCTGCGGAAATCCGGGATCAGGCCATGCGGCTGGAGGAGGCCAATGCGGCCCTGAAGGTATTGCTTCGGCAGCGGGAACAGGACCGGCTTGATATGGAGAAGTCCATTCTGGATAACGTCCGGGTTCTGGTCATGCCCGGGCTGGAGCGCCTCAGGGCCATGAACTGCGGACCCGAGGCAAAGGTGTGTATCGAGGTTGTCCGGGAACAGGTCGGGGACCTGGTCGCTCCCTTTGTGCGTACGCTGCGGGCTGTGTACGATACCCTGACTCCGGCCGAGGTTCAGGTGGCCGACCTGATTCGGCAGGGACGGTCGACCAAGGAGATGGCCGTGGTTCTGGGAGTGAGTGCGGCGACCGTGGAAACGCACCGGCGAAACATCCGAAGCAAGCTCGGGCTGACAAACTCCAGACGCAACCTGAGGACCCAGCTGCTGTCGCTGGGATGATGGCGATGGGGCCGGATATGTTCAGAATGACCCGGTAGAATATATCCCCATTTTCTCCCCAACTCTCCCCGGTTGTGTTTTCTGCAGGACTGCGCATTGTGCACCCGAACAAATCATTCACGGTGGGCCGCAAAGGCCGCCTTATATGTTGCGAGGTGCATATGGAACACATGGAACAGGATCTTTTGAATACCGGACTGGCCGAGATGTTTAAAGGCGGGGTGATCATGGACGTGGTCTCCCCGGAACAGGCGGTCATCGCCGAACAGGCCGGGGCGTGCGCGGTCATGGCTCTGGAGCGGGTCCCGGCTGATATCCGGGCCACGGGCGGGGTGGCCCGGATGTCCGATCCGGGCATGGTCCGGGAGATCGTCAGGGCCGTCTCTATTCCGGTCATGGCCAAGGTGAGAATCGGCCATTTCGTGGAGGCGGAGATTTTGCAGGCCGTGGGGGTGGATTTCATTGATGAAAGCGAGGTGCTCACTCCGGCCGATGAGGTCCACCATGTAGACAAGAAACGGTTTTCAGTCCCCTTTGTCTGCGGGTGCCGCAATCTGGGGGAAGCCCTGCGCCGCATCGGTGAAGGCGCAGCCATGATCCGCACCAAGGGCGAGGCCGGAACCGGGGATGTGGTCGAGGCGGTTCGCCACGCCCGGACCGTGCAGGGCGAGATTCGGGCCCTGTGTGCCATGCCCGAGGAAGAGCTGATGCATTACGCCAAGACCATCGGCGCCTCTTATGATCTTCTGGTCCGCACCCGGAAGGCAGGTCGAATGCCCGTGGTCAACTTCGCGGCCGGCGGTGTGGCCACTCCGGCCGACGCCGCCCTGATGATGCAGCTGGGCATGGACGGGGTGTTCGTGGGGTCGGGTATTTTCAAGAGCGGCGATCCGGAAAAACGGGCTGCGGCCATTGTTCAGGCCGTGACCCACTATAACGACCCGGCCCTGTTGGCCAAGATCAGCGAGAATTTAGGCGAGGCCATGGTCGGCATCTCCGTGCGCAGCCTGGGCGAGGCGGAACAGCTGGCCAACCGGGGCTGGTAGGCACGGGAGGCTGCCTGATGAAAATCGGAATTCTGGCCCTGCAGGGGGCCTTTCAGGAACATGTTCCGCATCTGGAGCGGCTTGGAGCCGAACCGGTGTTTGTTCGCCTCCCTCAGGATCTTCCAGGGCTGTCCGGGCTGATTCTGCCTGGAGGCGAGAGCACGGTCATGGGCAAGCTGGCCGAGAAGTACGAACTGATGGAGCCGCTGCGGGAGTTTGCCGGGAAGCGGGCTGTGTGGGGAATCTGCGCCGGGATGATCCTGCTGGCCGAAAACGTTGATCGTGATCAACCGGGCCTTGAGGTGCTGGATATCGAGGTGACCCGCAACGCCTACGGTTCCCAAAGGAACAGCTTTATCCGGGAGGTCTGTCTTGGGGCCCCCGGGGAGCCCCCGTTTCCAGGCGTGTTTATCCGGGCGCCCCGTATCGAATCGGTGGGAAGCGGGGTGACGCCGGTGGCGCTTCTGCCGGATGAAACAGTCGTCGGCGTGTGTCGGGACCGGGTCATGGCCACCGCCTTTCATCCCGAACTTACCGAAGACGACCGCATGCACCGGCGGTTTCTGGATATGGCGGCCGGTGGAGATGCTTGAGCATTTTTGAACCGGGAATTGACGGTAGAACAAAAAAGCGCGGAACCGTGAGGTTCCGCGCTTTTTTGTTCTTGATCGATGTTGTGCAGGTTGCCTGATTGGTCCTGAAATGGGGGCGTGATTCAGGAGAAAAGGAAAACCTTCAGAGAAACCAGACACCCCAGTCCGAGTGCCGTATACCGGAACAGCTTCCAGCTCAGGACCGGGACAGGTGTCGTCTTTGCGGGCAGAGGGCTTTTTCCGGACCGCTCCCAGACCATGGCCATGGGCATACCGGCCTTGAAGCGGCGCTTCAGAGTGAGCCGTTTCAGGTATGTCAGCGGGGCCTTGACCGCTCGGGCCTTTCCTTCCCGTACAGCCTCTGGGCGAAACACCACATCCAGCATATGGGCCGTGTCCATGGAGCGGCCCAGAAAATGGGCGCATCCGGCACAGGAGGTGAGCACCGTGCGATCGCCTGCCTCCCGGGCGCGGCGTTCCGTAAAATTTTTGGAGAGTTCGGGGCTGCGAAAGCTTACGGAGCCGCCTTCTCCACAGCACAGTGTCCGTTTTCTGCTGTGCTTCATTTCATGTATATCAAGGCCCATTTTTGCGGCAAGAGTACGGAGAGCCTTGTGGGCTCCCGGAACATGGCGCATGGGACAGGGATCATGGATGGTGACCTCACCTGAAAGGGGAGTCGTAGCGGGAAGGCCATGGGCTGCCAGGTGTTCGTATACTGTGCTCACCTTGAGTCCGTTTCCATAGGTGGAGAAAACTTTGAAGCAGTTGGGGCACGCCGTCAGCACGCGGCGCACGCCGTGGGCCAGAAGCATGTCCCGCAGTTCGCCGAACATGGTCTCGAAATGGTCCTGTCGGCCCAGATCGTGGGACGGCTTGTTGCAGCACTCAAGCACGATGCCCAGGGACGGGATGGTGTTTTGCAGGTGCCCAAAGAGGTCTTCGGTCACGCCGGGTCGGGTGCCGGTGAGGGTGCAGCCGGGGAAAAAGACCGTATCGCACCCTTTGGGCAGCCCGGCATGGGAAAACAGCGAGGAGTTGCCCCGATTTTCATATCCAAGGATGGTCCGGTACCGTTTGAGGTCCACCTCGTTTCGGCTGGCGGCATCCCGTCGCATATCCAGAAACATGGTCGACGGGTCGAGGTCCAGGGGGCAGATTTCCGAGCAGAGTCCGCACAGAGAACAGTCGAACGCCAGGTCCCGGACTGCCGGGCCTTCATGGGCAAGTCGTTCTGCCAGGGTGCGGGGAGACCCATGGGTGGAGAGGAAGGCACAACTGCGTACGCATGCGCCGCATTCGGTGCACTCGGAGGTGATGCGCTTGGCGGAGCTGTTTTGGTTTCGGGAGGCGGATGGGAGGGGAGATGATTCAGACATATATGGTCCCTTGTTGGGATGATGGATTATAGGACCATATCCGAGACGGGGGACAAGAACCAATCCGAATTTTCTATGATTGAGCTGTTTGGGGATTTGATCTGGCTATGGGTTTTGTGAGCTGCTGATTATGGTGCGGACTACAAATTTTTGGAGCCTGACATCATTTGACGGTAAACTGGTTCCTGGTCGGTTGAATTCGTACAGTGTTTTTGTGTCGGTTCAGGAGTGGGGCGTTGATTTGTGAATTGTGGAGACAGTGTCTCCACAATTTGGAATTCATTTATCTGAAGTTATGCAGTGCCCCCTGTCATGCCCTTTCAGGGCGGAAGAGAAAAGTATCCTCAGGACCCGGTGCGTAACTTCAGTTGTTGGTCCAATATAGAAGGGCGCGAAACCGTATCGGCTTCGCGCCCTTCTATATTGGACTGAGAGGAGAAACAATCACCCCTTGCGCCCTGCCGCCAGAAACGTCCCGTGTCGCTCCTTGTAGGGCGGAAATCCGAAGAATGCCGATCCCGAGACCAGAACGTCCGCTCCCAGTCCGGCCAGTTCAGCGGTGTTGTCGGGGGTCACGCCGCCGTCGATCTGGATCAGGGTGGAGCATCCTTTGGCCTCGATCATGCCCTTCAGGTCCCGGAGTTTGTCTTTGGTGAAGGGGATGAACTTCTGGCCGCCGAAGCCCGGGTTCACGGACATGAGCAGAACCATGTCCAGCTGGGGCAGGAGGTACTCCACGGCGCTGAGTGGCGTGGCCGGGTTCAGTGCCACGGCTGGTTTCATGCCCAGCCTGGCGATTTCGGCCACGGTCCGCTCCAGATGCACTGTTGCTTCGGCGTGCACGCACAAAAGATCCGCTCCGGCATCGGCGAACTCCTGGATGTACCGTTCGGGCTTCTCGATCATCAGATGCACGTCGAAAAAAAGGCCGCACGCCTTGCGCAGCCGCTTGATGATGGGTGGGCCAAAGGTGATGTTGGGCACGAAGGAGCCGTCCATGACGTCCCAGTGGATCCATTTCAGCCCGGCCGTTTCCAGGTCTTTCAGTTCGGTTTCGAGATTCCCGAAGTCCGAGGACAGCAGGGAAGGGGAGAGGATGATATCTTTCATTATTTTTTCCGAGGCTATAGGCTATAGGCGATAGGCAAGAGGTGGGAGGCGAGATATTTCAGGCCAGGGGAAAGGATTTCCTGCCTTTTGCCCATAGCCTATACGCCCTTGCCTCTCGCCTTGTTTCCCTATTATTCCCGTTCACCCATCTGAAAATCGACCTTGATCTTGAACATCTGTTCCGCAGGCATATTCAGGATGGGAATACCGGTTTTGGCGGTGATGGAATCAAGGGTTTCGACCACGTTTTCCCAGGAGGGCCCGATATAGGTGAACCACACGTTCTTGTCGTGCTCGCGCAGGTAGTTGTGGGTCACGCCGGGATGCTGGTTCACCTCGGCCACGAACTCTTCGAGTTTCTCTTCGGGCACCGAGGCCGCACACAGGGTGGTGCGCCACCCCAGCTTGCGGGACTGGAAATTGGCCCCGATGCGCCGGATCACGCCCTTTTCCGTCAATGCCCGCACCCTCGCCAGGGTCTCGGCCTCGGTCTGTCCGACCTGCTTTCCGATAGCCTGATAGGGCCGACTCTCAAGAGGGAACTCGGTCTGAATGATGTCCAGAATCTTTTTGTCGATGGCGTCCATGGAGTTTCCTTTATTGTAGACTATGGGCTATGGCCCTGTATTGCTATTTTTCTCCTGCCTCCGGCCCATCGCCTTTGGCCTCTCGTCTCAGTTTTTTGGGCTGATAGGTGCACAGGGGTTCCTCGGCCATGTAGTTGCCGTTCATGGTCATGGCCCGGGCCCGGCATCCGCCGCAGACGCGGTGGTACTCGCACACCCCGCATTTGCCTTCATATTCCTTCTGGTCCCTGAACTGGAGAAACCGGGGGGATTTGGCCCAGATCTCGGGGAACGGGGTCTCCTTGGTCTGGCCGCAGTCCAGATCCAGGTACCCGCAGGGCTGAACCTGGCCGGTGTGGGAGATGAAGCAGAACCCGGTGCCGCCAAGGCAGCCCCTGCTCATGGCGTCCAGACCGAAGTTCTCCCGGTTGACCTCGACACCTTCCTCTTTGGCTCGCTGGCGCATGATCCGGTAGTAGTGCGGGGCGCAGGTGGCCTTCAAGTGCATGTCCGTGGTCTTGCGGAAGTCGTAGAACCAGTTCAGGACCTCTTCATATTCCTCGGCGGAGATGACCTCGGCGCCCAGCTCCGCTGCCCGGCCCGTGGGGACGAGCAGAAAGATGTGCCAGGCCACGGATCCCAGGTCTTCGGCAAGATGGAAGATGTCCTTGAACATCCCCATGTTGTGTTTGGTCACGGTGGTGTTGATCTGAAACGGGATGCCGGCTTCCTTGAGATACTCGATGCCCTGCATGGCCGCCTTGAAGGAGCCGGGGACACCCCGGAACTCGTCGTGCTCCTCGGCCGTGGGGGCGTCGATGGAGATGGAGCACCGCTGGATGCCGGACTCCTTCATTTTTTTTGCATTTTCCGGATTGATCAGGGTCCCGTTGGGGGCCATGACGCACCGCAGTCCCTTGGCATCGGCATAGGAGACCAGCTCGAAGATGTCCTTGCGAAGCAGGGGCTCGCCTCCGGTGAAGATGATCACCGGATCGCCGGTTTCCGGGAAGGTGTCGATGAGCGCCTTGGCCTCGTCCGTGGACAGTTCTCCGGGATAGGGCTCCAGGTGCGCCTCGGCCCGGCAGTGTTTGCAGGCCAGGTTGCAGGACCTGGTCACTTCCCAGGCGATAAGGCGCAGGGGCGGGAAGCCTTTGTCGTTTTGGTTATGGGCATGGGGATGCATGGGGGCTCCGTTGAAAACAGGCTACAGGCAACAGGCTATGGGCTAGAGGCAAGAGGAAGACAGGAGCAGGCGTTGTTTTGGGAGGCGTTTTGACGATACCCCCCTTAATCCTTTTACTCCTCATACTCCTTCTGCCTGAGCTGAAGGCAGGGACTCTCCCTCTCTTCCCTATAACCCATCGCCCATAGCCTATTGCCTTTTTTTATTTATTCCATTTCAGAAAATCTTCGGCAAAGTAGGTCAGGATCAGGTCCGCTCCGGCCCGCTTGATGGAGGTCAGGGATTCCATGACCACACGCTGCTCGTCGATCCAGCCGTTGCCGGCAGCGGCCTTGATCATGGAGTACTCCCCGCTGACCTGGTAGGCGGCCAGAGGCAGGTCGAACCGGTCCCTGAGCAGTCTGATCATGTCCAGGTAGGGCAGGCCGGGTTTGACCATGAGCATGTCCGCGCCTTCTTGAACGTCGGCCGCGGCCTCGCGAAGTCCTTCCCTCCAGTTGGACGGGTCCATCTGATAGGAATTGCGGTCTCCGAACTGCGGAGCGGATTCGGCCGCATCTCTGAAGGGTCCGTAAAAGGCCGAGGCGTATTTGACTGCATAGGACATGATGGGCAGTTCCCTGTACCCGGCCCGGTCCAGCCCGGCCCGGATGGCCGCAACCCGGCCGTCCATCATGTCCGAAGGGGCCACCACGTCCGCTCCGGCGGCGGCATGGGAAAGGGCGATTTTGGAGAGGATGGACAGCGTGGGGTCGTTCTGCACGTACTCGTCTTTGATGATCCCGCAGTGGCCGTGAGAGGTGTATTCGCACAGGCAGACATCGGTCATGACCACCAGGGAAGGAAACCGTTTTTTGAGAGCGCGTACGGCCTGCTGCACGATGCCGTTTTCGGCGAATCCTTCCGAGGCAAATTCGTCCTTGGTTTTGGGGATGCCGAACAGGATCAGGCTTTTGAGGCCCATATCCACGGCCGCGGCCACCCGCTCTTCCAGCTTGTTTACGCAGAGCTGGCTCTGGCCGGGCATGGAGCCGATGGGCCTGTCAAAGGACGGGTCCTCGGTATCCACCACGAAGTAAGGCTGGATCAGGTCCTGGGGCCTGACATCGGTCTCCCGGACCAGGTCCCGGATGGATGCGGTCCGTCTGAGGCGACGGCCCCGAAAAAATGGTGCGTCGTGATCTGTGGTCATGGGGTGTCTCCCTTTTCCTGGCACGCGGTCAGGGATGGTTGGAGCTGAGAAAGGAAAAGGCGGCGGAGAGGGGAAAACGGCGCGGCAGCCGGGGCTGCCGCGCCGGGATGGTCATGCGCATAACGCGGCTATTTGATGCCGATTTCCTCGTCGGTCAGGTAGCAGGCCGGGTCCTGGGCCCAGATGTCGCCGTAGTAGGCTTCGGCCCGGGCCCGGAAGTTCCCGCCGCAGATGGGCAGGTACTGACATTTGGCGCACCGGCCGCCCACATGGTCCTTTTTGACCTTGAGTTTGTCCAGCAGCTCGATGGAAGAGTCGTTCCAGATTTCGGAAAAGGGGCGTTCCAGGACGTTGCCGAAGGTGTGGTTGCGCCAGAACTGATCCGCGTGGACCTGACCGTCCCAGGAGATGCAGCCGATGCCGCGTCCGGAATTGTTGCCTTCGTTGAACTGCAGAAGCTCCATGACTTCTTTGGCCCGGGCCGGATTTTCCTTGAGCAGCCGCTGGTATACGAAGGGGCCGTCGGCGTGGTTGTCCACGGTCAGGATTTCCTTGGGCATGCCCGCGTCGAACAGGGCTTTTGTCTCGTCCATGATCAGGTCGACCACGTCGCGGGTCTCCTGGTGGCTCAGGTCCTCTTTGATCAGCTCGGAACCGCGGCCGGAGTAGACCAGGTGATAGAAGCAGCACCGGGGCACTTCCATCTCTTTGAGAAGCCGGAAGATGATCGGGATATCCTGGGCGTTACGCTTGTTGATGGTGAACCGCAGGCCGACCTTGAGGCCTTCGGCCTGGCAGTTTTCCACCCCCTGCAGGGCCTTTTTGAAAGCCCCGGGCACGCCACGAAATTTGTCATGGATCTCCTCGCCGCCGTCCAGAGAGATGCCCACATAGGACAGGCCGACTTCCTTGAGCTCCCTGGCCTTTTCTTTGGTGATCAGGGTGCCGTTGGTGGAGATGACCGCCCGCATGCCTTTGGAAACCGCGAACTTGGCCAGCTCGGGAAGGTCTTTGCGGACCAGAGGTTCGCCTCCGGAAAAGAGCATGACCGGGGAACCGAACTCGGCCAGGTCGGTGATGATCTCTTTGGCCTGGTCCGTGTTGATTTCATCCTCGCCGTCCACGGGGACGGCCTGGGCGTAGCAGTGGACACATTTCAGGTTGCACCGCTTGGTCATGTTCCAGACCACCACCGGCTTCTTGTCCTTGGAAAACTGAAGCAGGTGGGAGGGGAGACTTTTGGCTTCCCGTCCGTAACGAAGTACGTCGGACGGTTCGATGTTGTCACAATAGAGTTTCGAGATGCCGATCATAATTCCTCACAAGGCCTTCGGACAGGGCCGAAACCGTTCTTGGATGGTTGGGGATATCGCCCCCTGCTCCGAGCAGGGGGGTGATAACGAAAGTCTGAGCCGAAATTCACTGGACCCGATCCGTGGGGGGCGGTGCTCCCTGGAGCTGGTCAATAAGGTTTTTTCTGGACACGAGGAGCTGCTTTTTGAGCATCAGTCGTTTTTCCCGGGAAAGGCGGGCAAACTTCCGATCACCGGTCAATTCGCGGAGCTCCTTCATCTCCAGCAGGATCCGGGCAACGGTCTGCTGCAGCTGTCTGTCCTCGGATTCCACCTGGGCTGCGGCCGTGGCCAGGGAGAGTATTTCCGTTGCCAGATGGTGGAAGGCAGCCGGGGACAGGGCCTGTTTCAAGGCCCTTTTCGTGCGCCATCGGCTGATGACCTGTCTGAACAAATGAACCATGTTCCGGTCCTTGCGGTGACGCTGCCTGCAGTGTTCCGCTGTTTGGCGCTCCGGTCAGGAGAGAAAACCCAGATAGGAACCGGTGACCATGACCAGGCTGACCCCCGTCAGAATGAGAACGGGCAGAAGCATGGCCAGCACCACCCGCAACGTAGTGGTGCCGTGGATCTGCCGGTAGCCGAAAAAGGTGCTCACCATGGACCACAGGGCACCGATCAGGGAGCCGAAGATGGGAAAGATGGACAGGAGCATGGGAGCCGAACCATAGGTCACGGCTCGAAATGTTCCTTCAAATCCCTTGTTCGACGCCTTCAGCAGGGTCAGGCAGATGTGATTGATGCCCACAATAAAAAACAGCATCAAGGTAAGCATCACCGGGTACATGACAAGGGTCAGAGCGGAGCCGAAGCCCATGAGCCCCAGACCGATCATCCCGCCTCCCTGCATGTCGTTCATGGGCGGAAGCAGGCCGGATATCTGCCAGATGAACTGGGCAACAGCCTGGAGTTCGGCGATGAGCAGATAGAACACCAGAGGTTTTCCGTATCCGCCGCCAACGGGCATGGCACTGAAGAATGTGACGGGATGGCGCATGACCTTTTTGGCGGTCAGCATGAAGCCGCGAAAGAAGCCGTGCTGCTCCAGGTTTTCCCAGGGCACGTCCCCGGTCTCCCGGGGGGAGGTCGGGGGAGGAGTGTCATCCTCCTCTTTCGGGTCGTCAAAGGACTCCAGCCGGGACCAGATGTCCTCTTCCTCTTTCGATGGCAGGGGCGTTTCCAGCTCTTCGGGGTCGGTCAGGTCGTATTTGATCGGTTTCGGATCGTCCTGCCCGGAAGAAGTGGTGCTTCGGGCCGGCTCTCGGAAAGAGCCGGGCTCAAGGGGCTCGGCAGGGGGGTCCGGGACAGGGGCCGCTACGGGATCGGGGCGGTCCGCTTCCCCGGCCCCGGCAACCTCCCGGACCGGGGCCGGCTCGGGGGTGGTGGGCGAAATTTCCCGGAACTTGAAACGGCTTCCGCATTTGGGGCAGGTGGCCATGGCCGCTTTGGGGGGAAGTTTTTCATCCGGTACTTGTCGGGCGTATCCGCAATCTGGGCAGACGATATTCATAAGACTTCTCTTGGGAACAGGTCCGTTTGAGTGTGCGCGGGACCTTGATCACGGCAGTGTGTTGCAGAAAATGTTCAACGGATAGAGCCGGAGTGTCACGAGGGATTCTGCTTTTCCTTGACTGCATTCAGACAGTTTTCGATACAGGGAATGCAGTTTTCGCACTCCCCCTGCTGGTCGCAGAAACGGGTGAAGGCCTGCAGCCAGTCGTCGCCGGTTCTGGGACACCGGGTAACGAACTGGGCGAATCGGGTCAACTGCTCCAGGGTCTGGTCGTTGATGTGGTGTTCCATGCGACAGGCTGTGGATTCGGCCACATCCGGGGGGAGCTGGAGAAATGTGTTCAGAAACTCGAACAGAACCTTGTGCCGGTGCACGATCCTGCTGGCGAGACGGAATCCCTCCGGGGTCAGGGTGACCGAGCTGTAGGGCTGGTAGTTGATGTACCCCTTTTCGGCCAGAGAGTGCAGGGCCCCGGTGACCGAAGCCCGCCTGACTCCGAGGCGGTCGGCAATATCCTTGGGCCGGGCCGAGTCATGGCTGGACTCGAGGAAGAAGATCGCTTCCAGGTAGTCTTCCAGGTTGGTGGAGAGGGTCGATAGTTCGGTCATCTGGTCTCGTTGGGTTCTGGGGATTCGAAGTCAGGGATCGCCTTACGGGCCTCGACAACGTCGATGCCCCGTTTACGGGCGATGGACTCCAGGTTCTGTTCCGCATCGGACTGTCGGAGATATATGGGGCGAAGCGGGTTCCGGGTAAAGTCCGCAGCCAGGGCCGCCGCGGAAATGTCGGCCAGGGACGGGGACTCCCAGGCCGGGTCCGTAAGCAGGGTCCCCTGCGGAACCATCTGCTCCAGAAGCGGCTGGTGCAGGCGCACGCCGCTCCCGACAAGCACGAGAGGTCCGGGCCGGTCGGCCAGAGTCCGGGCGGCCTCTTCCGTGGTCAGGGCCCGGGCCGGGGTGAGTGTCGTCCCGCCCGGTCCGCGAAATCCCTGCAGGTAGACCTGGTTGCGTCTGGCATAGGTCATGACCCAGACCTCCCCGGCGTGCAGGGGAAGGATCCTGGCTGCAATCAGGGGGAGCAGTTCCAGCCCGGCCATGGGCAGGTCGGCCCCCATGGCGATCCCGGAGATCGTGGCCAGGGCCATCCGGATTCCGGTGAAGCTGCCGGGGCCGCGAACACAGGCCACCCCGCCCAGGTCGGCGGGTTTCAGTCCGAGGTTTCTGAGCCCGGCGGCCATGGCCGGAGCCATGTGCGGCATGGCATTGCCGGGGCAGAAGAACTCCTGCCCGAACAGAACCCCCTGCTTTGAGCCGATGACCACCTGCAGCAGGGATTCACAGCAGTTCAGGGCCAGGACAGGCCGCTGATTATTGAACGATTCTGGCGATATCATTGTAAATAGCGAGTCCCATGAGTCCGAGGAGAAAGGCCATCCCGAATTTGGTCACGGTCTGCTGCAGATCGGGATCCAGAGGGCGGCCGATGATGGTTTCGATGGTAAAAAAGAGAATGTGCCCTCCGTCCAAGACCGGGATGGGCAGCAGGTTGAGCAGACCGAGATTGATGCTGATCAGGGCGGTCAGGGCCAGAAGATCGATGATCCCCTTTTGGGCCTGTTCCCCGACCATCTGGGCGATCATGATCGGCCCCCCGATGGTGTCCACGGGGATGATCCGCTCGACCATCTTGACCAGCCCTTCCACGGTCAGCTCAATAAGCACCCAGGTCTGGCGCAATCCCGCCGAGGCCGAATCCAGAGGGCCGAGCGGGGTGGTTCTGGTTTCACCCGAAGCGGTGATGCCGACCATGGGCACTTTGACGGTTTCCCCGAAAAGGGTGGTCCGCTCCTGAATGCGCGGTCTGAGAACAACGGTCCGGACCTCTCCGTCGTTTTCCACCACAAACACCATTTCGCTGCCCTGATTGGCCTGGATGGTCCCGGCCAGATCCTGCCACGTGGAGATGGAGGTTCCATCAATGGAGGTGACCAGGTCCCCGGGGGTCAGTCCGGCTTCGGCTGCCGGGCTGTCGTCCAGGAGCCGGCCGATGTGCGGCAGAAGCTCGGTCTGCCCCTGGGCCCAGAAAATGCCCCAGTAGATGACCCAGGCCAGCAGAAAGTTGAAGACGGGACCGGCCAGGACCACCAGGATGCGCTGCCAGGGCGGGCGGAGGGAAAAGCTTTGCTGTGGAGCAAACCCTTCCGGCAGTTCAGCATCCGGAGTCTCGCCCACCAGCTGGACGTACCCGCCGAGAGGAACCAGGGAGAGCTGGTATTCGGTCTGCCCCCGCCTGATACTCCAGATTTTGGGTCCGAACCCCAGGGAAAAGGTCTTTACGCCGATTCCCTGGAGTCTGGCCAGCAGGAAGTGCCCGAATTCGTGGAATGCGATCAGGATCCCAAGGACAACGATGACTGCAATGGCGCTTTGTATCATGTAAAGAGGTCTCGCGAGTCGGCCCGGAAGCGGCAGCCGCTCAGGGGACGGAGTTCAGGGTTGTCGTTCATGCCGGTGAGATCCAGGTCTGCACAAGAGCCCTGGTCTGCCTGTCAATGTCCAGGATATGCTCCACGGACTCCGGTTCGACGGGGAGGTGCGCCCCAAGGGCGCGTTCCACAAGGGCAGGGATGTCCAGGAATGCGATTTTTTCATCCAGAAAGGCGGCCACGGCTACCTCGTTGGCGGCATTAAGCACTGCAGGGGCGGTTCTGCCCATGGCCAGACTCTCTTTGGCCAGCCCGAGACAGGGGAAGAGGTTCTCGTTCGGGGGTTCAAAGGTCAGCGTGTTCGCAGTGGTCAGGTCCAGGGAGGGCAGCTCGAGCCGGACCCGCCTGGGATAGGACAGACAGTAGGCAATGGGGATCTGCATGTCCGGAATGCCGAGGTGGGCCAGCTGGGAACCGTCCACGTACTCCACCAGGGAGTGGACGATGCTCTGGGGGTGAACCACCACGGAGATCCGGTCCTGGTCGAAGCCGAACAGATGGTACGCCTCGATGACCTCCAATCCTTTATTCATCAATGTGGCCGAGTCAACGGAGATCTTGGCCCCCATGGACCAGTTGGGGTGGGCCAGGGCCTGGGACCTGGTCACGTTGTGCAGGAATTCGGCGCTTTTGCCGCGAAACGGGCCGCCCGAGGCGGTCAGGATAAGCCGGTTCACTTCCGCCGGGTCATGCCCGGCCATACCCTGGAACAGGGCGTTGTGTTCCGAGTCCACGGGAAGGAGCACCGCCCCTGTCTTTTGGGCGACGGCACGGATCAGAGAGCCGGCCAGGACCAGGGATTCCTTGTTGGCCAGGCTGATGATCTTGCCGGCCGTGACTGCGGCCATGGTCGACTCAAGGCCGGCTGCACCGACCTGGGCCGAGAGTACGAACCCGGCCTCGGGAAGGGTTGCCAGCTCCTTGTATCCGGGTTGCCCGACCAGAATTTTGGGGTCGTATCCTGCGGGAAGCCGGGTACGCAGATCCCTGGCGTGCTCCTCGGTCAGAACTGCGAGAAAGGGCGGCATGAACTCCGCGGCCTGTTCCGCGAGCAGGACGGTGTTGGTGGCACCGGCCAGTCCCCGGATGCGGAACCGGTCCGGGTGGGTACGCACCACCTTGAGAGCGGAGCACCCGATGGAGCCGGTGGATCCGAGGATGACCAGCTCGCGGGGAGTGGTGTCCGGATCGGCAACGGCCAGGCTGGAGATGTATCCTTGGGCCATGAGCACCTCTATGTCTTGATCAGAAAAAGGTTACGAAAGCGGCCAGCAGGCAATAGACCGGAAGGGTCAGGAGCAGACTGTCGATGCGGTCCAGGATGCCGCCGTGACCGGGCAGAAGACGTCCGGAATCCTTGACCCCCCGCCACCGTTTCAGGGCGGACTCGAAAAAATCTCCGAACTGGGCAGCCACGTTCAGAGCCACGCCCAGAAAAAGAAAGGCCCACCAGGGTGCGGTTCCCAGGGTGACTCCGAAAATCAGACAGAGCGCCGAGCACAATCCCAGTCCTCCCAGGCTGCCGGCCCAGGTCTTTTTGGGGCTGATCACCGGCCAGACCTTGCGTCTGCCCCACCAGGTTCCGGCATAATAGGCCCCGGTGTCTGCGGCAAAGGTGGTCAGCAGGATCAAGAGGATTTCAAGCGGAGTGATGGCCCGGAACAGCTGCAGGACGGCCGGGAGGTAAAGAAGCCCCGAGAGCATGATCACCGACCTGGTCACGTCGTGTCCCTGTTTTGTCCTGGCATAGTCGCGCAGAAATGTCAGGGCCGGGAACCAGAACAGGAATATGAGGAAAAAGGGGAGAAACTCGACCCCTTCCCGCAGGAACCAGAACATGGCTCCCCCCAGAATCAGTCCGGTGATTTTGGTCTTCAGGTTTTCCCGTCCCGGCCAGAACATGGCGTAGAATTCCAGGAGTCCAAGGGAGGCGACCAGGACCAGTCCGATGCTCAGAGCCGGGTCGCCGGAGATGATCACCCAGGCGATGAGGGGCAGAAGGAGAATCGAGGTCACGATACGTTTGTGGTGCGAGGAGAGGGTCATGAGGCGGAGTCTTCTCCGGTGGTGCCGAAGCGGCGGTTGCGCTGGGTGAATTCGGTCACTGCCTGTCGCAGGTGTTCCGGGGTGAAGTCGGGCCACAGGGTGTCGGTAAAATAGAGTTCGCTGTAGGCGGACTGGTACAGCAGGTAATTGCTGAGCCGGATTTCGCCGCTGGTTCGGATGATCAGGTCCGGGTCGGGCTGTCCGGCCGTATACAGGTAGTCCTTGAAGCTTTCCTCGGTGATCTTTTCGGCTGAAATTCCCGATGCGATCATGTTTCGGCACGCCCGGACGATTTCATCCCGGCCGGAGTAGTTCAGGGCCAGGTTCAGGGTCATGGCCGTGCAGCCGGATGTCTTGTGCATGGCGTGTTTGAGCACCTGGCGTGCTCCCATGGGCAGGGCCGCGATATCTCCGAGGATGCGCAATCGAATGGACTGCTCCAGCAGGGAGGGAAGCTCCCGGGTGAGAAATTCTCTGAGCAGATCAAAGAGAAAGGAGACCTCTTCCCTGGGCCGGGTCCAGTTCTCCTTGGAAAACGTGTACAGGGTCAGGTGGGAAAGACCGATTTCCCGGCACGTGGTGACAATCTGTCTGGCGGTTTCGGTTCCCGCCTTGTGCCCGGCGCTGCGGGGAAGCCCCCGGCTTTTGGCCCAGCGTCCGTTGCCGTCCATGATGATCGCGATATGTTTCATACAATTGACTCTGTGTAAGAGCGTCATGGCGTCCCGGGCGCGTTGTGGTGGGGGTCGCGTTTTTTCCGGCAGGGCTTTTTTCCGGAAAGAAAAAGACTCCTGCTTTTCGAACCTGTGTCCGGCGGACTCCTTTTGAGTCCCGGCGGGAGCGGGCCACCACCGGGAAAGCCGCCATCCTCAAAGGGGATTGAGGTGGCGGCAGTATTTCTCGGGCCGATGAGCCGGAACCGCGGCGGCGAGGACAGAAGATCTAGATCTCCATGATCTCCTTTTCCTTCTCCTTGAGCTGCACTTCAGTCTTCTCGATAAAGGCATCGGTGATTTTCTGAATCTCGTCCTGACCCCGATGAAGCTCGTCTTCGGAAATGTCCTTGTCGTTCTTCATCTTTTTCAGGGTCTCGTTTTCATCGCGCCGGATATTGCGCACGGCCACCTTGGCCTCTTCGGTGTATTTCTTGGCCATCTTGACCAGATCCTTGCGGCGTTCCTCGGTCAGCGGCGGAATGGAGATCCTGATGATCTTTCCGTCATTGACCGGGTTCAGACCGAGGTCGGATTTCATGATCGCCTTTTCGATGAGTCCGAAAGCGCTGCGGTCCCAGGGCTGAATCGCGATGGTCCGGCTGTCCGGGATGGAGACCGAGGCGACCTGATTCAGCGGTGTCGGAGAGCCGTAGTATTCAACTCTGATGTTGTCCACCAGGGTCGTGGATGCCCGCCCGGTCCGCAACCGTCCGAATTCCCGATCCAGGTTGTCCAAAACTTTCTGCATCCGTTCCTTGCAAACGTCAAAAACAGCATCCATTCCGTTTCTCCTTATTCTCCGTGCACGTGTGTTCCGATATCCTGTCCAAGGAGCACTCGTTTGATGTTGCCCTCGGTGAACAGGTTGAATACCTCGATGGGCAGGTTGTTGTCCATGCAGAGGGAGATAGCGGCCGAATCCATCACCCCGAGCCGTTTCTGCAGGACTTCGATGTAGGAAAGATCCTTGAACATGACCGCATTGTCATGTTCTTCCGGGTCCTTGTCGTAGACCCCGTCCACGCGGGTGGCCTTGAGAATGGCCTCGCATTTCAACTCCATGGCCCGGAGCACTGCGGCCGTGTCCGTGGTGAAAAAGGGGATCCCGGTTCCTGCGGCGCAGATGACCACGCGTCCCTTTTCCAGATGGCGGATGGCCCGGCGTCGGATGTAGGGCTCGGCCACTTCCTGCATGTTGATGGCGGTCATGACCCGGGTGGTCACGTTCCGCTTTTCCAGTGCGTCCTGCACGGCCAGGGCGTTCATGACCGTGGCCAGCATTCCCATGTAATCGGCCGAGGCCCTGTCCATGCCCTTGGCCGAGACGGAGACCCCGCGAAAGATGTTTCCTCCGCCGATAACCAGACTCATCTGGACCCCCATCCGGGCCACTTCGGCCAGCTCGTTGCTGATGGACTGAATGGTTGCCGGGTCGATACCGTGCCCCTGGGGGCCGGCCAGAGCTTCGCCGCTCAATTTCAGGAGAATTCTGGAGTACTGGAGTTTTTCCATGGCGTGATCCTCTTTAAGAAGATGGGGGTGAACGGGCTGTAACATCCCTGCCTTCCCGAAAGCCATCCTGCGCCTATAAACGTTTTGATGGGGGAGAGCAAGGATCCGTGACCGAGCCTGCCCGGGCGAGTCCGGTCACGAGGGGGCGAACGGGCAGGAGCGCGCAGACAGGGCCGGCTTCCGCAGCGGAGAACCGGCCCTGAATCTTTTCCGAACGAAAAAAAAGGGCCCGAAGGCCCTTTCTCGTTATTCGCCTACCGCGATGCGGAAAAAACGTCCGATGCGGACATCACCGAGCGGCTTGAGGAGGTCCTTGACGGCCTTGGAGTCGTCCTTGATGAACGGCTGCTCCTGCAGGCAGACTTCCTTGTAGAATTTATTCAGGCGCCCGATGACGATCTTTTCGGCGATCTGTTCGGGTTTGCCTTCCTCTTTGGCCTGGTTCAGGTAGATTTCCTTTTCCTTGGCGACCACGGTCTGATCCACCTGGTCCGGAGAAACGCACATGGGGCTGGTGGCGGCGATCTGCATAGCGATGTCTTTGGCCGTGGTCTGCATGGCCTCGACTTCTCCCGCTCCGATCAGCTCCACGATGACGCCGAGCTTGCTGTTGGAGTGGACGTAGGATCCGATGATGCCGTCGCCTTCAACGGCGATGTGTCCGATCTTGCCCGGCTGCATATTTTCCCCGATCTTGCCGATCAGTCCGGTGACATCGCGGGCTTCCTCGGGCAGGGCCTCCACGCTGTCGGCCCGGCTGTCCACGGCTGCTTTGGCCATGTTCAGGACAAAGGCCTGGAACTCTTTGTTCTTGGCCACGAAGTCGGTCTCACACTGCAGTTCGGCCAGGGCGCCGGCCTTGCCGTCTTCGGTGATGTATGCGGCAACCAGGCCTTCGGAGGTGGCCCGTCCGGCCTTTTTCTCGGCCTTGGCCATGCCCTTTTCCCGCAGCCACGCCACGGCTTTTTCTTCATTACCATCGCAAGCGGCCAGGGCCTTCTTGCAGTCCATCATGCCCACGCCGGTCTTTTCGCGCAGGTCTTTGACCATTGAAGCGGTGATGCTCATGCCTGTTTCTCCTGTTCGGTGGTGTCGGGGGAAGCTGCCGGGGCTTCCGGAGCAGTCGGAGCTGCCGGAGCGGGCTGCTCTTCCTTGGCGATCTCTTCCATGGCCGCTTCGGCGTTCACGTCTGCGTCCTTGGACCGGGCCTTTCCTTCGAGGCAGGCATCGGCAATGGCGGCAGTGAACAGCTTGATGGCCCGGATGGCGTCATCGTTGCCGGGAATGACATAGTCGACCACGTCGGGATCGCAGTTGCTGTCCACGACGGCGACGATGGGAATCCCCAGGGTCCGACATTCCTTGACAGCGATGTCTTCCCGTTTGGGATCGATGATAAAGGCGGCTCCGGGCATGTCGGTCATGTCCTTGATCCCGCCGATGGTGGAGTTGAGCTTTTTCACTTCCCGCTGACGCATGACCACTTCTTTCTTGACGAACTTATTGATGGACCCGTCCTCGAACATGGTCTCCAGCTTTTTCAGCCGGTCGATGCTGCCCTGGATGGTCTGGAAGTTGGTCAGGGTGCCGCCCAGCCACCGGTTGGTGACATGGAACATGCCTGCCCGGGCTGCTTCGGTTCTGATTACGTCCTGGGCCTGGCGCTTGGTTCCGACAAAGACGACCTTTTTGCCCGAAGCGGTCACGTCGGAGATGAAATCGTGGGCAGTGCGGAAGAGTTTGACGGTCTGCTGCAGATCGATGATGTGGATCCCTTTTCTGGCACCGAAAATGTAGGTGCGCATTTTGGGATTCCAGCGGCGGGTCTGGTGTCCGAAATGGACGCCGGTTTCCAGCATCTGCTTCATTGTTACGTAAGCCATTGATACTCCTGGGGTTTTTTTCCTCCATCCGTCCATAGCGAGCGAAACCCTCCAAGGGCAACCCGGAGATTGGGGCGGATGTGCGGTGTATAAGAGGTTTATAAAAGCGGATGATTGCTACGTGATTCGTCCGGGATTGGCAAGGAAATATTTTGGGGAAATAGGTAATAGGCTAGGGGCTAGGGGCGATGGGCGAGGGGCAATAGGCGATGGGCAGGAGGGTGCAGGCATCTCCTCCTTTCTCTCCTATAGCCTATCGCCCCTCGCCTGTTGTTGCCTTAGACCTCGATCACCAGCGGCATCACGATGGGGTCCCGGTCCAGGACCTTGCGGAAGAAGCGGCGCAGAGTGGAGCGGATGCGGTCCTCGAGGTGGGGACGTTCCGTCAAGGGCATGGCCTCGAAAATCTCCAGAATGAGGGACTTGGCATCTTCCAGAACATGGGAGAGCTGCTGTTCGAAGATAAATCCCCGGGAGAGCAGGTTCGGGCCGAGGATGATGTGCCCGGTCTCTCGGTCCAGGGCCAGAAGCACGATGACCAGCCCCTCTCCCCCGAGGATCTGGCGCTCCCGGAGCACAGTCTGCCCCACGTCGCCGACCCCCTTGCCGTCCACGAGAATGGATTCGGCACAGACCGCCTGTTCGAGGCGAAAGCCGCCCCCGGGCAGCAGGGTCAGGGGGTGTCCGTCCTCCAGGATTCGGGTCCGTTCCGGAGCCACTCCCCATTCCTGTGCCAGCTGGGTATGTTTGTACAGGTGGCGGTACTCCCCGTGGACCGGGACGAAAAACCGGGGCCGGACCGTGTCCAGCATGATCTTCAGCTCTTCCCTGTGGGCATGGCCCGAGGCGTGGATGGCCTGGACCCGTTCGTAGAGGACATCGGCCCCGAGGCGGTACAGGTCGTTGATGACCTTGGTGATGGCCCGGGTGTTTCCGGGAATGAACCGGGAGGACATCACGACCAGGTCGCCGGGGTGGATGGAGATGCGGCGATGCTCTCCCCTTGAGACCCGGCTCAGGGCGGACATCGGCTCTCCCTGAGACCCGGTGAGCATGAGTACGGCGTTGTGATCGGCCAGGGAGGGGAGTTTTTCCAGGGGGCAGTAGTTGTCCTCGGAGAATTCAAGGTATCCAAGCTCCCGGGCGATTTCGATGTTCGCGGCCAGGCTGCGTCCGTCCACGGCCACCCTGCGTCCGTGGTCGCGGGCCAGGTCGAAAACCTCCTGTATACGCTGGATATGGGTCGAGAACAGAGTGACCAGAATGCGCCCCTCGGCCTTCTGGAAGATCTCGGTCAGCGAGCTTTTGATTTCCCGCTCCGTGAGGGAGAAGCCTTCCCGCTCCACGTTGGTGGAGTCGGACAGGAGCAGGTCGGCCCCGTCACCGGCAAAGTCGCGAAATGCGTCCAGGTCCGTGAAGTGGCCGTTGATGGGATTGCGGTCGATTTTGAAATCACCGGTATGCACGATTTTCCCGGCCGGGGTCTCGATGCCCAGGCCGAAGCCATGGATGATGGAGTGGCAGACCGGAAAGAAATGAACGTGAAAATCCCCGATACTGATCCGGTCCCGGGGGAGTACCGGCACCAGGGTGGTGGATTCGACCAGGTTGTGTTCCACCAGCTTTTTGTTCACCAGACTCAGAGTGAACCGGGAACCGTAGATGGGGGCCTTGAGTGCCGGCAGCAGCCAGGGCAGGCCGCCGATATGGTCCTCGTGGCCGTGGGTAAGCACGATCCCTTTGAGCTTGTCCCGTTTTTCCAGAATGGTGTCCAGTCGCGGGATGACCACGTCCACACCATACAGGACGGCATCGGGAAACATGAGCCCGCAGTCGATCATGATCATGCTCGACTCCGTCTCCAGGAGCATGCAGTTCATTCCGATTTCGCCGAGGCCGCCCAGGGGAGTCAGGGTTACGGACTGTGGCATATATCAATTCTCCGATAGCTTGGTGTGCATCATGGCCCACAGGTCGCGGGTCAGGGCGTTGCGGTCCCTGGATGCATAGCGTCCCCGGATCGAAATCGGGGGCAGGGCCGTGACGGTGATTTCAGCCCTGTGCAGGCGGAGGCCTCCTTTGGGCAGAAGGCTGCCGGTGCCGGTGATGACCACGGGAGCGATGGGTTTGCCCCCGGCCAGAGCCAGGGTGATGCCGCCCCCTTTGAACGGGCCCAGCTCATTGTTGCGGGTACCTTCCGGAAAGATAACCAGAGATCGACCCGCAGCGACCTGACGCAGAGCGGTGCGCAGACTTTTCATGGACTCCAGATTGTTCCCCCTGGACACCGGAATGCACCCCAGAGCCCGCATGCCGGTTCCCAGAATCGGAATACGAAACAGGGTGTCCTTGGCCAGAAAGCCGAACAGGTGGTTGTCAAGGGCGGCATACAGAACCGGAATATCCATCTGGCTCTGGTGGTTGCAGAGAAAGACGTAGTCCTGATCCGGGTCCAGGGCGGAGGTGTCCGTCCGGATTGTGGCTCCGGTTATCCACAGGACAAACTTTCCCCAGCTCCTGGCGACCCGTTCGGCCGGGCGACCGGACGGAGTGATCAGGGAGAGAGCCGTAACCAGGAGGAGTCCGAGAACAAGGGTGGGGAAGAAAAGTGCGTAGAAAAAGATGGTTCTGAGCATTCAGCTGCCTTGTGGTGGTGAGAAATCCTGATTTTCAGTAACGCGGGAGCGTAGCCGAAAAGATTCGGAAGGACAAGAAACAAAGCAGGAAAATAAAAAAAGCCGCCCGAAGGCGGCTTTGGATTCGAGAATGGAACGGGGCGGATTAATGTTCCGGGTTTCCGGCGGCTTCGATGATCTGGGACTGAATGTTGGCCGGACACTCCTCGTACAGAGCGAACTCCATGGTGAAGGTGCCCTGCCCTCCGGTCATGGAGCGCAGGTCCGGGGCGTATTTGAGGATTTCGGCCATGGGCACGTGGGCCTTGATCTCGGTGATGCCGCCCTGGGAATCGGATCCGAGGACTTTGCCCCGGCGGCTGGACAGATCCCCGATGATGTCCCCCATGAACTCGTCCGGGGCAAAGACCGAGACGAGCATGATCGGCTCCAGAATGGTCGGACTGCATTGTTCGGCCGCTTTTCTGAAGGCAAGGGACCCGGCGATTTTGAAGGCCATTTCCGAGGAGTCCACGTTGTGGTAGGAGCCATCGTACAGGGAGATCTTGAAATCCACCAGGGGATACCCGGCCAGAATGCCTCTCTGGGCAGCCTCCTGGACTCCTTTATCCACCGCCGGGATGTAGGATTTGGGAATGGCTCCGCCCACGATGTTGTCCGCAAATGCATATCCCGCACCACGGGGCTGAGGTTCCATGCGGATCCAGCAGTCTCCGAACTGGCCGCGTCCACCGGTCTGTTTTTTGTGCCTGCCCTGGACTTCGGCCCGTCCCTTGATGGTTTCCCGGTACGGCACTTTGGGGGTTTTGAGCAGGATGTCGGTCTTGTAGCGTCGTCTGGCCTTTTCCACGGCGATTTCCAGGTGCATCTGGCCCATACCTGAAAGGAGGATGTCGCCCGTGTCCGCGTTGCGGGTCAGCTTGAGGTTGATGTCCTCGTCCAGAAGTTTCTGCACTGCGGCAAAGACCTTGTCTTCGTCTCCTTTTTCCGGGGAGGCCAGAGCGTAGGAGATGATCGAGGGAGTCAGGGCCGGCTTTTCCAGTACGAAGGGGGCTTTTTCCGTACAGAGCATGTCGCCGGTGGTCGTGTTCTTGAGTTTGGCTACGGCAACCACTGCGCCGGGACCGACGGCAACCTTGCAGGGAGACTGCTTTTTGCCTTCCAGATACAGGAGTTGTCCGAATTTTTCTTTTTGACCCTTGCCCGGATTGAAGACCGTGGCATCGGAGGAAATGGTCCCGCTCAGGACCCGCATGATCGACAGGTGCCCGGAGAAGGGATCGGTCAGGGTCTTGAAGACCAGGGCCGCGAAGGGCTGGTCCGGGTCCGAGGAGCGGGTTTCTCCCTGCTCGTCCATCCACTGCACATGTTCCAGGGGCGAGGGAAGCAGGCTCTGAATGGCATTAAGGAGCAGTCGGCCGCCCCTGCCGGTCAGGGCCGCTCCCACGCAGACCGGAAGCAGCTCTCCGTTCAGAGTGCCCCGGCGCAGACCGGACATGACCTCGTCCGGGCTCAGTTCCCCTTCTTCGAGATATTTTTCCATGAGCTCTTCGCTGCTTTCAGCGATGTTTTCCACCGAGGTCTCAAGGAGCATACCCGCATTATCGACCATGTCCGCCGGAATTTCGGTCTCGCTCAGGCCGTTATTGTCGTCGAAGAGGTAGGCTTTTCCGGCCAGGACATCCACCACTCCCCTGAAATCGGCTTCGGCCCCGATGGGCAGAAACAGAGGCACGGTGCGTACGTTGAGCACCGAGGAGAGACCGTTCAGGGCCGTATCAAAATCCGCCCGTTCCCGGTCCATCTTGTTTACGAAAGCCAGCCCGGGAAGAGAGATTTTTCTGGCCTCGGACCAGATCTTGCGGGTCAGGGGTTTGACGCCGTCTATGGCGTCGATGACCAGGACCACACCGTCCGCGGCGGTCAGGGTGTAGCTCAGGTCGCCGATGAAATTGTTGTCTCCGGGGGCATCGATGAGGAAATGGCCGTTCTTGTTCCATTCGAAGTGGGAGAATCCGGGCTGGATGCTGCCGCGCCGTTTGATCTCCTCGGGCTCGTAGTCCAGGCAGGTGGTCCCTTCCTCGATCTTTCCCGGTCGACTCACGACACCGGCCGTGTGCAGCAGCATTTCCGCCACGGATGTTTTGCCGGTGCCGCCGTGTCCAATCAGGGCGTAGGTCCTTTGCGTTTTCAACTGTTCCTGCATAATGGCCCCCTTGTCGATTAGAAGTGGTGTCAGGTGCCGAGTTTTCCGCAAGCTGACAATCAGGCGATGGTTCCTTGCACAAGAGCGTTCATGAGTACGAGAGAAAGAAGCGAGCGCGACGAGCCGGAATCTGCGGGTACCGGCGGTTACGCCTTGTCAACGTCTCAGACCTGAACATTATATGGGTCCGGTTTCCGGTGGTGCGTCCGGGAAGGGGCCCGGAACGACCTTGAAAAAGATCGTCTTTTGGACAAAGGTCGCCCTCTTCTGCCGTTAAAGGACGGTCTTTTCCGTCTTTTGGGCTTTTAAGGTTGTATTTCTATAGGGAGGGGAAAAGGAAGATGTCAAGATCGCTGAATTTTTATCCCCCTGTTTTTTCTGTCGGCCCAAGCGGAGCGAATGCATGGTGTTTAACAAGGAGATCACAGTGGAGCAGGAAGTGAAGGAACTGGCCCCGGAGAGTATTGACTGCACCGGGCCGTGGCTTTTCTGGAAAGAGGACCCGGGGCCGGAGCTGGCGGATTCTCTGAGCGGAAACGGTCAGCTGCTGCCGGTTCTGGTCCGGGACGGGGAACACGGGCCGGAACTGGTGGACGGTCTGAAGCGGGTCACCTTTTTGAAGCGGCAGGGAAGGTCGGTACTGGCCCGGTTCGTAACGGCCGAGGCTGATCCGGGTGTGCTGTATGTCGAGGTCAATGGCGCCGGAGGCGGGTTTGTCGGGGAGGCCCGGGCCGTGGCTGCCTGGCGCTATTTTCAGGACAGAGATGTCCTGCCGGAAAGGGCCGCCGTTCTGCTCGGTACCTCCCCCAAATCCAGGCAGTGGCGGCAGGTCCTGGAATGGGGAGCCCTGGAGACGGTCTGGGACACCCTGCTGTCACAGGGACATGTCGCCCTTGCCCATGCTCCGCTGCTCGGCAGAATGACTGTTGACGACCGGACCGCCCTGGAAGGACTGTTTGAAACACTGGCCTGGTCCCGTAATAACGGCCAGAACCTGCTGACCTGGCTGTGGGAAATGGGCAGGTCCCGGGGAACGACCGTGGCTCGGATCATACAGGAACTCGGGCTGGTATCCCTGATGGACCAGGACCTCTCTCCAAAGGACCGCATCTCCCGCATTCTGGATACGGTGCGTCAGGCCCGGTACCCGGAGCTGACCGGGCTGGAACGGGATTTCGGCGCCCGCAGCCGGGAGGTCACGGCCGGGACGCGGTGGAAGGTTCGGCCCGGAGACGTCTTTGAGACCGGAGCCGTTGAGTTGTCTGTGCGCCTTAAATCCCGGCAGGAGATGGTGCGCGCCGTGCAGGTTCTTAAGCGGAAGCACCGGGACAGGATATGGG